>Ga0136656_1000271_pt1 | contig 17574 bp, 27 predicted proteins | sample CPBDNA_9_FD_94862 | JGI IMG/M metagenome (GOLD analysis project Ga0136656, IMG submission 94862) | Freshwater to marine salinity gradient microbial communities from Chesapeake Bay, USA - CPBay_Sum_15_0.8_DNA (version 2) | ecosystem: Environmental > Aquatic > Marine > Coastal | place: USA...
ATAGTTCTTGACTTTAGTTCAAAATTCAATTATAGTAATATCAACTACTTAAATTAAAGGTGCTCGATGAAAGAATTATGGACTGAAAAGTATAGACCCTCTTCTGTAGGGGATTATGTGTTTCGCGATGAAGCACAGAAAAAACAAGTAGAGAGTTGGGTTTCTTCCGGCGCTATTCCTCATTTGCTTTTCAGTGGGGCACCAGGCGTCGGAAAAACTACACTAGCAAAAATCCTTATAAATGAATTAGGCATTGATCAATATGATGTACTAGAAATCAATGCTAGTAGAGAAAATTCTGTAGACACAATCAGAGACAAAATCACAGGATTTGTACAAACTATGCCTTTTGGTGAGTTTAAAGTTGTATTGCTTGATGAGGCAGATTATATATCGCCAAATGGACAAGCGGCACTCCGTGGTGTGATGGAAACGTATGCCAGTACAGCCAGATTTATCTTAACGTGTAATTATCCAAACAGAGTAATTCCAGCACTACATAGTAGATGCCAAGGCTTTCATATAGAAAAGATCGATACGAATGAGTTCACGGCTCGTGTCGCGAAAGTTATGTTAGAAGAAAGCGTCAAATTCGAAATTGACATTTTGGATAGTTATGTGAAGGCAACATATCCTGATTTGCGTAAGTGTTTAAACTTAACACAAATGAATACAGTTGATGGTGTTTTACAAAGTCCAAAAGATACACAAAATTCTAGTGCAGATTATAAACTAGCAGTAGTTGACTTGTTTAAAGAAGGTAAGATTCGAGAAGCAAGAAAACTATTGTGTAGTCAAGTGCGTCCAGACGAAATGGAAGAACTATTCCGCTGGATGTATGATAACTTAGAACTCTGGAGCAATACCGAAGAAGGACAAGACAAAGCAGTTCTTATTATTAGACAAGGATTAGTTAATCATAGTTTAGTAAGCGATCCAGAAATTAATTTAAGTGCCACACTAGTTGAACTTTCCCAAATATGATAGCATTTGTTGTCGGTAACGGTGAATCTCGTAAAGATGTCAACATAGATAAAATTAAAAAGTACGGCACAGTATTTGCCTGTAACGCCGCATACAGAAATCACAGTCCTGATTATTTGATAGCAGTTGATCCTACAATGATCAAGGAAATAACACAACAAAACTATCAAAATAATCACAGTGTTTGGACTAATCATCATAAAGACGTTGACGATATCAAAGGAATACATTTCTTTAGCACTAATTTAGGCTGGAGTAGTGGTCCTACTGCATTAAACATGGCAGTATCAAAAGGTTTTAAAGAAATATATGTATTAGGATTTGATTTTGGTGGTATAGACGGTAAGTTTAATAACGTTTATAAAGACACACGAAATTATATGTCTTCTAAAGATAGTCCTACATTTTATGGTAACTGGGTTAATCAAGTAAAAACGGTATTGGATAATACTGATGCTAAAATATACCGAGTGATTAATAAAAATCATCAAAAAATACAGGATTATATGCCGGAACTATCTTGGCAAGAGATAGAAATGGCAAAATTTATTCAAAAATTTGGACATTAAAGGGTTGACAAATCCTTTAGATATGCTAATATTAACATAAGTTGAAATACAAGGACAAATGGTCCGTAATTATGGGCAAGTAGCCCGCAACAAAAAGGAAACTTATGATGAGTAAACACGCATCAATTATTAATCAACAATACGAACAAGTTGAAAGTAATTTCGTAACACTAGAAAATCGTCTAGATGAAGCATTAAAAACTGCTCCATATTTTACTGCACAACTTACGGCAGTTGTTGACGAATTTAAACGTCGAAACAAAGATAAATGGAAAGTATTTAACGATTTAAATCTTTGTAAATCAATTCCAGCAGAAGCAAATAAAATTCTTATTGACTCAACAATGCAACGAGCATTGAACATTCGTCATATCTTATCAATACTAAATCATTTTAGCGAAACAATGGTAATGGCTATTCAAGTCTATGAAGACGAGCAACAGCCTGGATACTATATCGCTTGGGACGGACAACATACTGCTATAGCACTTTATATTTTGGTAACACAGGTATTTGGAGAGCGTCTTGCAAAATGTATGTTTCCTGTAGTTGTTTATAATGTTAAACAAAAATTAGAAATTCGTCGAAACTTTATTTTGCTAAATGGTGATGCTAAAGAACCACTAGACTTTATTGACAAGTACAAGCAAATGGTTTATGGTGTTAAAGTAGACGGTAGTGATGATCCTGAATGGGTAGACACCGCAATAAAAAATGACTACTTAAAAGACGCAGGTCTTTTTGCTACACATAATAAATTTGGTGATGAAGAACAACCAGGTGCATTTACTTTGTTAGCAGGAACACTTATGAGTCCTACTCTTAAAACTCGTAAGCATCCAGAAGTAACACGAATGTTTGCTCGTTATTGGACATTTTTAAATGTTGAACGTCCGGTACAGGCAAAAGAAGCAAGGCAACTTTATGAATACTTTGATTCTTGTTACTTGCAAAACATTCAAGTTGATGATGATTATTTACTTGAGATGGTTGCATTTACAAAAGATTTCTTCGAAGCAAACTTTACTGAAACTGGATCGTTTTGGGCAAAGACAAAACAAGCATATGAAAATTGGTATGCAAAAGCAAATCCAGACAGTTATGCAGAACACGGACTAAAAGGCTTTACAACAGAACCACGTTGTGGCTTGCCTTTCCTAATTGCACAAATGAAGAAAAGCACAAAACTTAAAGTACCTAGTTATGTTCCTAACAATGGCTTTACAGTTGCAAAGGATGACCTATGGGACTAAGAAATCCAAACAAAGATAAGTTCAAAAGTGCAAGTGTATTAAAAGAACAACAGTCTAAAGACAGGCGTTGTATGTTAGAAGATTGTGAACAACAATTGAGTATGTATGAAGGGCCTGGTAGTCAGGTTCTTTGTAGACAACATCAACTTGAATGTGTTGAATATGGTGGCATGGGTAAAGCAGAAAGACCACACACTTTCTATCGAAATTGGATATGTGATAGTTGTGGGTATGACCCTCGCGAAGATGAACTGAGGTTTAATGGTATTGAAGATGAGTATCATAAAATTCGAGCGATGAGAGGGGTGATGCATGGTGACCATATTCACTTGAAAAGTAAGGGTGGAACGGATACACAGGATAATATTAGTACTTTATGTGTATTATGTCATATGGCAAAAACTTACACTCAAAAGGACTATTTAGGCAAAAAACAGGATAATATGGTAGTTTAATGAAAAAATATTTTCGTTGTTTTTTGAAAACAAGGGGTTTTTTGGGGGTTGACAAATTATCTGTATGTGTTATTATGTATTGTAAGATGTTAAATACACTTGTAAAGAGGACTGAAAATGCATATCACAGTTACCGGTGGAACGAAGCGTCAGCGACAACTTTCGACCAGTATTGCCCGATATACGGCAAAACAATTAATGTCGAAACGTTTGATGCAAAATTTAGAAGTAAATATCAAACTTATACCTCGCCTTTTGGAAAAGGAAGAAGTATATGGTGATTCTACCTGGGAAGATAACAACTGGCGACCTCGCGAGTTTACAATTCAAGCAGACAGCAAACTTAAATTGCGTCGACTACTTGAAACAATCGCACACGAAATGGTTCACGTTAAACAATTTGCAAAGGGCGAAATGGTTGATGTGGTCCGTGCAAACAAAATTCGTTGGCAAGGTCAATACTTTGATGACAAAGATGCAGAGTATTATGATCAACCTTGGGAAATTGAAGCACATGGACGAGAAGTGGGTCTGTTCGTCCGCTGGTGTGAATACAAAGGTTTTGCTAAACAACAATGGACTCAAAACGAAGACTATCGATAAACCAATAGAAGGGCTAATATGAAAAAAGTAAATACCTTAGACGGTAAGTACAACTCCGTCTACGATCTCACACCACAACAATCAGAAGTCAGACAGTTCGGTAAAGACATGATGGATCTTGCCGTAATTGAAAAAGATGATATCCGTGCCAATAAACTAAGTGACTTAGGATATCGATTAAGTAGATTTGGCGACTCTTGGAGTGTAAAAATTAAAGACTTGTCTGCTGAAGAAATGCAGTTAGTTGATTATGCACAAAAAGAAATTAATGCACCTAAGAATCAAGCAAAACTTGAAGAACTTCGTGAACGTGCAAGAATTAAACTAGAAAAAGCATACATAGAAAAATCATTTATTGAAGAATAAAAGGTTGACAATACTATCTACCGATGCTATATTAAAGTTATAGTTAGAAACAAGGAGAAAGATGATGTCAAAGAAACGTGAGACTTACAAGTTTTCAGATGTTCTTACAGTTGCATTTACATCACAACGTTTTAATAAAAAGTATATCAAAGATACTCAAGTGTCTATAACACTAGAAGGTAAACTTTTAACTCCAGTTATTGTTGCTAACAAACAAATTATGCGAACCCTATTAAGCGACGACAATATGGGTATTCATCCTGTTGCATTAGAGCATATTAAAAATTCTAATATTCAAGTAACAGATGAAGATAGGAAAAATTCCAAAGAGGCTTGTGTCTGGTTAGAAGGTTTGACAATGCGAGCATTGGCAGGCGATCTAAACGATTTCGAATCAAACTTGTATGCAACTTTTGAAAAAGAAGAAATTACAAATTATGATTTTGGAATGATTGCAAGTATTCCTCAAACATATCTGCGAAATATTAAACGTGAGAATCTAGAAGATAAGATTCAAGTGTCTTGTGCAGATAGTGACTGGGTAGCACCAGTTGGAAACAAAATCAATGCTACTGTTGAACTAGTATCGGGTGTATACAGTCGAAACTATCAAAGTTACATTTATGTAGCCATTACCGACAAAGGACAGTTAGTAACTTTCTGGAGTCAAAAGGATTGGTTAGATAAAGTAGGTAAAACAGTAAAATTGAATGCCAAGGTAAAACGTACTGATTTCAGTAAGTGGTACACTGGTATTAAGGAATCACAACTTAACTATGTTAAGGTAATGTGATAGAGTTTACGGTACGATCTCCTTCTTAACTTACAGAACCCCGTCATGTTGTACCGTGTGGCGGGGTTCACCTTTTTAAAGGATTATTATGCCCCAATCGGAAGAAGAAAAACAAAAACACGAAAAAATGATTGCCGAGTGGTTAGCGAAAGGTAATAAAATTACTGTATGCCCACCAGGTGCTAGAACACAGGATTCGAAAGAAATTTTCAATCGATGGAAAGGAAAACCTAAGAAAAAGGTTGACAAAACCGAGTAGTATGCTATTATTAATATGTAGGTTTTAGTTTGAGTTAGTAGCGAAAGGATTGAATGAATTATGATTAAAACTATTTTACTTTCCAGTGTATTAGGATTGAATATTCTTTACCCAAATGCTGATGTTTGTAATCAAGCATTAGATACAGTAAAGCAACAAGATCCTAAAGCAATTTGTATTCCTGCTGGAGAAGATAAGCAGGACCAAATGTTCAGTAAGTTTTTGGATATGGTAGACAAATTGCAACAAATGGAAAACAAGAAATCGAAGAATTCCGTAGACAAGTCAATTTAGTAAAGAGGAATACAAAATGTTTAGCCAATATTTTGTTTATTATGATGGACGGTTCGTTGGAACTGTAATGGCACTTAGCAAACAATCTGCAAAAGACAAAGGTGCTATACTGGCATCGCAAGTTACAGGAATAGCCAGGAGTGCTTCAAAGTACTCAGGACTTTCGTCACGTTTATTAGAAGTACAACGACGTTAATAAAGGTTGACAATACTTTTAAATGTGCTATATTAAAATAGTAAATTAACTCCACAAAGAGATGAAATTGAAAAAAATTATTCTAACAGATGCTGATGGTGTACTCTTTAATTGGGAGTATGCCTTTAATATTTGGATGCAAGAGCATGGATTTACAACTGTAAAAGGTTATCAATTCATGTATGACATGGCAGATCGATATGGTATTCCAAAAGCACAGGTAAAAGTTTTAATTAAACAGTTTAACGAAAGTGCTACAATTGGTTATTTGCCTGCTCTACGTGATGCAGTTCAATATGTTACAAAACTGGCTGATGAAGGTTGGGAGTTTCATTGTATTACGTCGTTGAGCGAAAACAAATATGCACAACGTCTACGACGCAAGAACTTAGATAAACTTTTTGGTAAAGGAGTATTTACTAAACTTGTTTGTCTTGGAACTGGTGACGACAAAGACGAAGCACTAGCGAAATATAAAGATTCTAAACTTTGGTGGATTGAAGACAAGCCTGTAAACTGTGAAGCAGGTGCAAAAGCAGGACTAAAGCCTATACTTGTTGAGCATGGACACAACATGAAAGGTACTTATGATTATCCTGTTGCTAAAGATTGGGAAGACATCTACAATATTGTAACCGCCTAGTGTAATAAAACCGTAATCTTATGGCAAACGTATTAAAATAAATACTACGATGAATCATTATCGTAGTATTTTCATTTCAGATATACACTTAGGTACTCGAGGGTGTCAAGCAGACGCCCTTTGTGAATTCTTAAAGCATAATACCGCAGATAACATATTTTTAGTAGGTGATATAATAGATGGATGGCGTTTAAGTAAACGTTGGTACTTTCCACAGAATCATGCAAATGTAATACGCAGATTACTTACAGCCGCTAAACGTGGTGCAAAGGTATATTACATACTTGGTAACCACGATGAATATCTACGCAGATTTTTGCCATTTGATATTTCATTTGGTGCAATTAAAATAATGAACAAATACACATATGTAACTAATGATAAAAAATACTTGGTCATACACGGAGATGCTTTTGATAAAGTAATGAAGAACAGTAAATGGCTAATGTTATTTGGGGATAATCTTTATAACTTTCTCATATATGTTAATGTTAAGTTCAATACAGTAAGAAAGATTTTAGGTTTGAACTATTGGAGTTTGAGTAAATACTTGAAAGCACAGACCAAACAAGCATTGAATTTTATTTTGAAGTTTGAGGAAACTGTGGCACTACATTGTTATCAAAAGGGGTTTGATGGCGTAATATGTGGTCATATACATACCCCAGCAGATAAGAAATTACATGGAATACATTATATCAATACTGGAGACTGGGTGGAGTCGTGTACCGCAGTGGTTGAAAAAAATCCTGGCGAGTTTGAAACGATACATTATAAAATTAGTACTGATACTAAAAACACTGACAATTGATTTTGCTATTGCATTTGGATCAGTGTTTGTTTCGGTCGCAATCTTCTATTCATTTGATGTACCGAGCCAATGGAAAATTCCTAACATAATAATTCCAATTATAGCAGTTTTTGTTTATAGGATTCTGGGTAGACTGTTAGCAAAGCCTATACAGAAATTTAAGGACGCAGGAAAATAATGTAATGGCAAATATTTTATTAGTAACAGATGCTTGGCACCCTCAAACAAATGGTGTAGTAACTACATTATCTAATTTAGTAGACCAAGCAAGACAAAATAATGACAAAATAATTGTTGTTCATCCTGGAACTTTTAGAATAAAATTCCCAATGCCTACTTATAAAGAAATCATGCTGGCTTTTCCTATGCCATGGACAGTTAGAAAACATCTTAAAAAAGAATTGTATGATCACATACATATAGCAACACCAGAAGGACCAATTGGTATATCATTTGCAAGAACTTGTAGAAGATTAAATATTCCTTTCAGTACAAGTTTACACACATTATTTCCAGAGTTTGTTAAAAAGAGATTTCCTTTTATTAGTTTAGATTTTGGCTGGAAATGGATGTTGAATAGATATAAAGACACAACACACATTATGACAACAAGTGATAGTATGGTAGAATTTTTAAAAAGAAAAGGCTTTACACAAGAATTAGTTGCATGGACTAGAGGTGTTGATAGAAGTATATTTTTCCCAGATCCTGATAGAGAAAAATTTAAAAGAGAAGGAACAAAAGTTTTAGTTTGTGTTAGTCGTGTTAGTCACGAAAAAGGATTAGATGATTTTTGTGAATTAAAAATACCAAACACAGAAAAAATTCTAGTAGGTGACGGTCCTTATTTAAAAACTTTAAAAAAGAAATACCCAGACGTGTATTTTGTAGGCAAAAAAACAGGAAATGATTTAGCAAGATATTATCAAGTCGCCGATGTTTTCGTATTTCCAAGTAAAGCAGATACATTTGGTGTTGTACAAATTGAAGCACTAGCCTGTGGCACACCAGTTGCGGCTTATCCTGTAATTGGGCCCAAGGATATTATAAAACAAGGCATAAATGGTTATATGGAAAATAACCTAACACTTGCTATTAACCAAGCCTTGCACCTAGACAGACATACAGTTTATAAGTCCAGTCTTAAATGGAGTTGGGAAGAAGCATATAAACAGTTTAGACTTGTTTTACTTCCTGCCAAATGAATTTATTTAATCATTATCACCATATATCGTTAATACCTCTGTTACTGCTGGTAAATACTACTCATGACTATAACTGAAACTGAATACCTCAATTTAAAAGAATATTGGGACTATCAGCGACTTAAAGAATACAATCGTGAGAAAGTATACGAACACGCCGAGGAAATTTTAAAGGATTTAGAGGACAAACTTGGTGAAGCACCAACTAGTGTTGATGCAATATTCGATGACATTTGGACACAGTTACCTGAATCCGAATGGCTTACTCCTATACCATACGGCTGGGTTCCCAAAGATCCAAAGTACCAACTTTGGAACGAATAAAGTTTATCTTAATTAGTTAATCATTATCACCATATATCGTTAATACCTCCGTTACTGCTGGATGACGTTCGATGTCTTTATGCGAAAACTGTACAGTTTCAATATGTTCACTATCGCCAAACTGTTTTGTTAATTGCATAAAGTCTAATAGCCCATTATCTTTTTCTCTTCGATCTGTCTGTTTAACATCTCCGGTTACAACAATTTTACTTCCTTCGCCGATTCTGGTCAATAGCATCTTCATCTGATTAGGTGTTGCGTTTTGCATCTCGTCTGCGACGATGTATGCATTTTTAAAAGTTCGACCTCTCATAAATGCTAGGGGTGATATTTCGATGAATTGTTCTTCTAGCATTCTGGCTGTTTCTTTAGGAGAGTAATACTCGTGTAAAACATCGAACAATGGACGAGTCCACGGTTCCATTTTTTGATTTAGATCACCTGGCAAGAATCCATGTTTTTCATCATCAACTCCCACTGCTGGACGAGTGCATACAATTTTGTCAACTTCACCCGTTTTAAAATGTTTGATAGCAGAAAGCATAGCAATCATAGTCTTGCCTGTTCCGGCAGGACCACTTGCAAATACGATACTTTTTTGAGAATTAAGTAGTGCATCTACATATGCTTCTTGCGTTCTACTTCTAGGGATTATAGTGACTTGTTTTTTACGTCCATTGTCATTAAAATGGTTATCTTGTGAAATATACATATATTCTTGTTTTTTGCGTCTTTGTCTACCCAATTTAAACCTCCTAACAGTTATTATTTGGGGTACATAAAACCTTATGTACTTAAAAATATTTAAACCTTTAAGACAGAAAATATATGAATATTAGTTAGAACCTTTAAAAAGGATAAATACTTTGAGTAACGAAAAGCGGTTAGAGTGTACACATGAAATCAAAACAAATTATAACTAACACTAAAAACCTATATCAGGCAGAGAGTTTTATGGCTACTCTTGTGGACTTTGAACGTGTATTAGACAATGTTCATTTATATGTTTATGAGAACTGGATTAAAGGCGAATTAATAGAAGGCCCAAAAGTTGAGAAACACTGGGTAACTTGCTCGTTTATGTGGCCTCGTAAAATGATGCCAGAACCTATGGGTGCAAAAAGACTTTTAGATTACAATATTAAAGTTAAATACAAAAAAGACTTATTAGAAAGTCCAGTGCAAGTTAAAAACCCTAGTGATTTTGAAGGCGGCACAAGATATCCTAAAATGAAATTAGATCCTATTTGGGTTGTAGAAATTAAAATGCCTAGAAATATTATGCAAGATATTTACAGAGGCACTATGGAAGTTGAAGGTGAAAAAATTGACCTTGCGGATATCAACAGTGCTTATGAACAAGATTTAGATTTAAGTGGAACAACAAAAGAGGATAACGATGTCGACGAAGCATAATAAAAAACTATTTGAAGGTCTTCGTAAAAACGACTTAGTTGACTTAGTTGAAACTAATATATCTATCGATAGATATAAAAGTAAAATGGGTGAAGATGATGGTATTGTTGTTTTAGGATTTAAATGTCTTCATAAAGACGCGGCAAAGGATTTAGTAGAATTTATTGAGTCAGGGTATGAATGGATTTTAGATGCAAATCAAAGTCCGGCTACTGACGAAAAAGGTAAAGTAACTGTGTTTGTAGAATTCAATCGCAGAATGAGTACACCAAAAAGAATCACAGAACTTTTAAGCGAAGTATCACATTTATGCGGTAATAATAAATGGACATTTAGTTACTATAAAAATGAATACCCTTTAGACGTAAACGAAGAGAATTTAAAGATAATTCCTACAAGTCCAAAAGAGTATAGAGATCGATTAATGCAAGAGCAAGAACTTGATAACATGATGATGAGTGCTGGCTTAGATCCATCTAAGCGTTACAAAAAAGCACCAAAAGATAAAGACATTTCATTCTTACAAAGTATTGCTCAAATAAAACAATAAGAGGCAGTACATATGCAAACAAATTACGACAAGTGTTTAGAAACAATTCTGCACCATGAAGGTGGTTATGTGAATCACCCAAAAGATCCAGGTGGCGAAACTAACTTAGGTGTTACTAAGAGAGTTTACGAAGAATGGGGCGGAACAAAAGATATGAAAGACTTAACAGTCGAAGACGTTGCGCCAATCTACAAAAAAAATTATTGGGACAAAATAAAAGGTGATAACTTACCAAGTGGCTTAGACTTATGTGTTTTTGACTTTGGTGTTAATGCAGGTCCTGGACGTGCGGCAAAATATTTACAAACAATGATTGGAACTGTTGCTGATGGTGGCATTGGTCCTAATACATTAAAAGCGGTAGAGTCTTACGTTGAAAAAATGGGACTTCAGGAAGCAATTACTGAATACCAAAGTAGACGCCAAGACTATTATGAAAGTTTAAGTACATTTAGTACGTTTGGCAAAGGTTGGACACGCAGAGTGCGTGAAACAACTGAACTTGCTTTGAAGATGATTTAAAAATGTTTAGTTCAATTAGAATTGCAATGATATTACTCATCATAGGCGGCGCTGGTGGAGGATTTTTATATGTTAAAAACCTTAAGGCAAATTTAGCAATATCCGAAGCCAACAACGCTAAACTAGAGCAAAGTGTAGAATCACAAAAAGTTGTAATTGAACAAATGCAAAAAGATTTTAAAGCAGTGCAAGAAGCAAATGCTAATCTTAATAAACTAGTTAATACACTAAATGGCGAGATTAAAATGTTAGACGAAAAGTTTAACAAGATAAACGGCAAAGGCGAACAAAGAGATTTAGGTGACCTTGCTATTAAAAAATCAAAAGCCATTGAACGAATACTTAACAACGGCAGTGTAAATGCAAAAAGATGTTTTGAAATTGCAATGGGTGCCGAACTAACAGAAAAAGAGAAAAATGCTACTAAGAAATCGGAGATCAATCCAGAATGTCCTAGTATTGCTAATCCTAAGTATATTCCTTACGCTAACTAGCGGATGTACTTCAGTTAAGCAACTAGAGATTTTTCAAAAACCAGTTGAAAGGCAACCTTTGAATTTAGAAAAGCCTGTACCTGCGAATCTTTCTGACATTAAGTGGATTATTATTACTAGCGAAAATGCAGAAGAGGTATTTGCTAAGTTAAAAGAAAGTAACACTGATCCTGTTATTTTTGGTTTAACAGATGAAGATTATGAGTTACTTGCAAAAAACTTTGCACAAATTCGTGCATATATGCTTAAACAAAATCAAATCATAGACGAGTATAAAAAATACTACGAGCCTAGTAAACAAGAATCTAAAAAGTAAAATGAAATACCAAATGATAGTGTTAACGGCACTAGCCTTTTTTATGACTAGTTGTGTTAGTGTAAGTGACTGTAAGTTTGAACCGGGTGTAGATGTAGGAGTATCTGAAAAGTCTGAAAAAGAAACGTCTACAAATTCTACAAACAATAAGACAACCACAGTTATACAAGAAATTCCTATTAACAAAAGTACCTCTATAGAAGTCTCTCCTAAAGCACAATTTAACTGTCCGTTTTAATAAATATACTTAACAAGGATATTAAAATGGAATATATTTCATCAATGATTAGTGCTATGTTCACCGATAGACTGTGGATATGGACTGCTATAGCAGGTGCAATTTTTAGTGCATTGTTTATTGCTTATATGCGTGATACTAGAGCGGCAGTTTGGGTTTATGGTAAATGGGACGCAATGATTGATTTCTTTAGAGATAGATATGGTTGGACTTGGTTAAACCAAGACTTGGGTGCATGGAGAAAAGTTCACCCACAACTAACAAAAGAGATTGAAGACATTAAAGCAAGACTTGATAAATTAGAGCAAAAGTAAGGTACTCAAAATACCGGTTTACGATAAATACTTGTAAGAATTACAAAGGAGATCGTAACCCATGAGTGAAGATCAAGTAACAAAAAAAGTTAACATTGAACTAGAAGTTGATACTACAACAACTGATAGTAGCCAAAATCCATACCAATGGTTAATACATTTAGCAAAAGCCGTAGATGCTTGGAGAATTTTTCCAAGAATATTCATCACCACTTACATATACCTATTATACAAAGTGGTCGTGTGGTACATGGAACTTCCCAATCCAACAATGGAACAATCAGGACTTGTTTCGGTAGTAGTTGGTGCTGGTGCGGCATGGTTTGGTTTATACGCAGGAACTTCCAAAAAAGACAAATAATTAACTCTTGCATCTTTCAAAGGATTGTAGTATAATAACATCATGGCAGATTACTACGACACTTTAGGAATAGATAAAAACGCAAGTGATAACGATATTAAAAAAGCGTTTAAAAAACTTGCGGCTAAACATCATCCAGATGCCGGCGGAAGCGAAGAAAAATTTAAAGAAATAAACGAAGCATATCAAATCCTAAAAGATCCACAAAAAAGAAGAGCATACGATAATCCTGCACCCGAAGGATTTCATTTTACAACAGAAAATAATCCGTTCGAACACTTTGAAATGAACGGCGAAGGATTTGGCGATATAGGTGATATCTTTTCTAGTATGTTTGGAAGACCTGGAGGTTTTCATCGTGCTAGACAAAAAGGTAGAGACATACAATTACAAATGCCTTTAACACTTGAAGAAATTGCATCAGGTGTAAGTAAAACTATTAGTGTCGACATAGGCACTGGAAAAAATGAACTTTTAAATATAGATATACCGCCTGGTATAAAAAACGGTTACAAAGTTCGTTATAAAGGCAAAGGTCAACCAGGTCCTGTAGAACGAGGGGATTTGTTTATTCTAATAAATCAATTAGACCACCCTAGATTCGAAAGACAAAACAACGACATATACAGTATGCAAGAAATAAGTGTTTGGGACGCACTCTTAGGTTGTTCTTATGAATTAGAGACAGTTAACAAGCGAAAGATAAAATATGCCGTAAAACCCAACACACAAACAGAAACCCGCATAAAACTATCCGGCCTAGGCATAAACGGAGGAAACCATTATGTTATACTGCGAGTGAAAATACCTGAAAGGTTGACAGAAAACGAAAAACAAGTTATATTAAAGTTAAAGAACAAAGAGATATGAAATTAGTAAACGATATTTTAGACGTTAAATGCACACCTGTAACATTTGATACTATGCAAGAAAAGATAGATAATGAAAAACTATCTGTTGAAATGTATAGTTTCATGCGTAAAGCAAATGGTATTGGATTGTCAGCAAACCAAGTAGGGATTAATAAGAGTGTTTTTGTCACATATTTGGATCATAAGTACAAAGCATACTATAATCCAAAGTTAATAGATTGGTCTGATGAACAAGTAGATTTTGAAGAAGGTTGTTTAAGTTTCCCTGGGGAATATTTAATTATAAGACGACCTGCAACTTGTAAAGTTGAGTGGCAAGACCACAAAGGAAATGTAAACAGAGCAAAATTGGATAACATAAATGCAAGAGTTTGGTTACATGAATACGACCATTTAATGGGAATAACGTTTCAACAAAGACTAGACAATAAGGATATACCAGAAGAGTTAAGATATGCTAAAACCTAATCCAGAAATAGAATTGATTGTAGAAAAGGCTAGTGAGTTTTCAGCAAAGTACGGACATACCTACGTTACAACAGAACATTTATCTTTAGCGTTAATTAATTATAAAAACTTTAGAACAATGCTAGAAGAGTTTGGCTGTGATTGGCAAGGTCTTAATGATGCATTTGTAAAATATCTTAAAGAAAATACATTTGGAAAAAAACAAACGCCAGGTAAAGAAGTTAAGTTGCTTAGAACACACGCATTAGAAAGAGTGTTTAATAGAGCATATACGCAAGTATTATTTGGTGGCAGAGAACATATGCAAACTATCGATGTGTTCTTAAGTATCTATGCTGAAGAAAAAAGTTATTCTGTGTATTTGTTTAAAAAGTTTGGTGTAGGTAAAAAAGAATTAGTAGACTTCTTTAATGCTACATATGTACATGAACTGCCTTCACATAGGCAAATGGATACTATAGAAATCGAACGTAATCTTAATGAATACACTGAAAATTTAAATGCATTAGCAAAAGCAGGAAAAATTGATCCTGTTATTGGTAGAGAACATGAAATAGAAGAACTTTGCCAAATACTAGCAAAACGTAACAAGTCAAACGTTTTACTTGTAGGTGATCCTGGTGTAGGTAAAACTGCTATTGCAGAAGGACTTGCAGATAGAATTGTAAATGGTCAAGTTCCTGATTACTTAAAAGAATCTACAGTTTATAGTTTAGATATTGGAGGCTTACTTGCTGGCTCTAAGTACAGAGGTGAGTTTGAAGAAAAAGTTAAAGAAGTATTTGAAGCATTACAACAAAAGCCTGGTAGTGTTGTGTTTATCGACGAAGCACATACAATGAGAGGTGCTGGTGCAACAGGAAGTGGTAGTGGACCAGATTTTGCACAAATGATTAAGCCTTACATTACTAAAGGTTTAAGAGTTGTTGCTAGTACTACTTGGGAAGAATACACAACAAGTTTTGAAAAAGACAGAGCATTAATGAGAAGGTTCTATAGGTTAACAATCGATGAACCAACACCAGCAGTATCTAAAGACATCTTAAAAGGACTTAGAAAATACTTCGAAGAATACCACACTGCTAAAATTTCAGATGAAGCAATTGATACGGCAGTTGATATGAGTGTACGTTATCAAACAGATAAAAGACTGCCTGATAAAGCAATAGATTTAATTGACAGTGCCTGTGCAAAACAAAGAACACTTAATAGAAATAATTTTGTAATTGATAAAGCAAAAGTAATCGAAGAGTTAAGCAAAGCAATTAAGATTCCTGTAGATCAACTAGGAAGTGGTACAGGTGGAGTTGAACACGAAACTAATATAGACATTATCCAAACTGCTATTAAGACACAACTATTTGGACAAGATGATGCAGTTGATACTATTATGGATAGAGTAACTGTAGCAAGAGCAGGACTTAAATCGCATGATAAACCAATTGGTAGTTACTTATTAGTAGGACCAACTGGTACAGGTAAAACAGAACTTGCTAAATTACTAAGTGCAAATTTACATATGAAACTGTTACGTTTTGATATGGGAGAGTATCAAGAGAAACACACTGTAGCAAGACTTATTGGTGCACCTCCAGGATATGTTGGTTATGAAGATGGTAACTTAGGTGGTGGATTACTTGTAAGCCAAGTTGAAAAGAATCCTAATGCAGTATTGCTATTTGATGAAATTGAAAAAGCACACCCTGATGTAGCAAACGTTTTACTATCATTAATGGATGAAGGCTTTGTTACAAGTACAAATGGTAAAAAAGCAGATGCTAGAAACTGTATCATTTTAATGACTAGTAACTTAGGTGCAAAAGATTCGGAAAAACACGGCATCGGTTTTGGTGCTAGTTCAACAAATGACGATGCTAGTGTAGATGCAGTTAAAAATTTCTTTGCTCCAGAATTCAGAAACAGAATTGACGGCATTGTTAAATTTAATAAACTTGATCCAAATATTATGCGTAAAATTGTTATTAAGTTTATTGATGACATTAATGAACTTATTATTGACAAAGGTTTACATTTGACTATTGCCGAAAGTGCAGTAGAGGAATTATCTAAACTTGGTTACGAACCTTCTATGGGTGCAAGACCTCTAAGACGTGTAATTGAAAATAAAGTTAAAATTCCTTTAAGTAGAAAAATAATTACTGATAAGCCTATTGCCGGAACTAGAATTATTTTACACTATAAAGACAATGAATTCACATTTGAATTTAAAACTGATGAAATTATTATTGACAAAGTTGCTACTGCACCAGGTGTTAATAAAGAAGGCTTCATTGTTTTAGATCAATTTAAACCTAAAGTTTAATCCTGTAACAATACAAAATAAGATAAGTATTGTTATGGATACCAATGAGCGACTATTCTATAACAGATTCAAGTACCGCATAAGGTTTTTCCTGCGTCGTGGTTCAGGTCTTTTGCGACGTTGTTACAACTATGATGACGAAAACGAATTACTAAGAACTTTAAGAGAAAGACAGCAGTTTGAAGTTCAGAATGCACTACCAGGTTCCTGGAGTGATACAGTAAAGGAAATTTGGTTGTTAGATAGTAAAGAAATAGAACATTTAGTTGCTATATTTAAATACAGAGAAAATTTTGATCCTAAAGGCAAAGTACGAGTTGAATCTCCTTGTGTTGATTTTTACACTAACAAAATTGATTATTTAAAAATTGCAGAAGATACAGGAATAGAAAATATCGAATTTTGCGAAAGTCTAACAGATCAACCAAACGTTATTGTAACTGATAAACTTCCTTTTGGCATATATAATTTAAAGTGTATGACAAGGTATGTATGGGTCAATAGTGATGTTGTTGATGCATTATTGAACTATGAAAAGTCGGGTGAAATTAAGTTTCCATGGACTTGGGATACTAGGCAAATGTATATTAGGGACAATCAAAGACCTTTACCCGAATATATCTATGCATTAAATGAAGAAAGTTTACCACTCGTAGATTTAATTGCAGGGCCAGTAATTAATATAATTTACTCTTACAGAATTGAATAAATACACATATAGGAAACAATATTATGACAGTAACACTTATACCAACAACATCTCATGGCACTCCCAATGGCACTTACGACGGCGTTAGTACAACTTGGTACAGTGATAAATCCGCTAGTGATGGCTATTATGGCTACACTGATGGGTTACACACTATTGCAGTATTTCCAAATGGGTTTGTTGGAACTGTAACTTTTCAAGGATCGTTAGCAACTGACCCTGGAACAAGTGATTGG
>Ga0136656_1000273_pt1 | contig 17530 bp, 27 predicted proteins | sample CPBDNA_9_FD_94862 | JGI IMG/M metagenome (GOLD analysis project Ga0136656, IMG submission 94862) | Freshwater to marine salinity gradient microbial communities from Chesapeake Bay, USA - CPBay_Sum_15_0.8_DNA (version 2) | ecosystem: Environmental > Aquatic > Marine > Coastal | place: USA...
CATAAGGTAATTCATTGCCTTGTCACCACCTTCTCCAGTAAAGTTTGGAGAAGAAGGAGGACCAGCAGGACTACCACCACCACCGCCGCCGCCGCCGCCACCGCGACCCATTGCCTTCTTCAGTGTTTCCATCAAGTTACTAAAGAGTCCTTTCTTCTCCTTCTTTTCCTCCTTATTCTCTCTATCTTTGTCTTCATCACCTTCTTTTTTTCCCATGCCACCGCTTGCTTTGTTTACCAAGTTGTTTGGCAGTCCAAACACGTCAGCAATGGGACGAGCAACTTTCGCTATCTCACCAGCAACATCAGCATTCTCTGGTCCCAGTTGAGTCATCAGTTGATTAACTGAAGACAAGATAGTACCACCAGCAACCATCATAGGTAGTGACATTGCATCCATCAGCGGTTGCGCCATAGAATCAGCAGCACTATCAGATTTCGATCCCATACCAAGATCTAAATTAGTAAATCCAACCTTACTACCAAGAGATGAAGCTACTGGTGGTTTTGATGGAGTTCCTGTCTCATAAGATTGAGTTGAGAATTTGGAAGTTTGTGGTACTGGTCTTACCTTACCATCCATGGCACTTGGTTGACCTTGCGTGTAGTTATTGTCAAGTGGGATGACCATCTCATCACCATGTAACTTGGCAAGATAACCCTCGTCAGGACCAGAAACAATACCACCAGCCTCTCGCTCCTGATACGCTTGCTGTTGTTGGAACTCAATATCCTGTGCGGACGTAGCAGCAGGACTTGGATCACCCAAATCTAATTCAGATCCTAATTTATCATCAGCACTCTCATCTTTATCAGTAGAAAGATCATCAAAGTCTCCAGAGTCAGCAGCATCTCCTTGCTGCTTTGATGTTGTAATAGACTTTGAAGTTTCTGCATCATCAGTCATCTTCTTCTGCAGATCTGTCTGTGCATTAATGGCAGCGACAATAGCATCAAGCTTTGCCTCAATGCTATCTGTTCTTTCACTTAACTGCGTGACTACATCACTCTTAATCGCTTGAACACCATCAGCAATGACTTTAGTCTCTCCAATAGTATTGTTAATAGACTGTGCTGTCTTCTCTAGTGACGATGCAATAGCACTGACTGCTGTAAGAATATCTTCTCTCGTTACTCGCCTCTTTCCACCACCAGATGCACTAGAAGCAGTCTCATCTGCAGTGTCGGGAACCATCTCTTCCTGTGGTTCTACATTTTCAGGAGGTCTCTTGGCACTAACAAATGCATAGTTATCAAACTGGGCACGAAATCTCTCTACATCAGAGAGTTTTTTTATTTCTTTCCCTTCGGCGTCTCTGTTGTCTATGAAGTTCCAGAACTGTGCCTTGGGATTGCGTAAAAGTTTTACACGATCAACTGTCTGTTTGATATCTTGCTTTTTTCCAGACAGATAAGACCCACCAAACTTACTCTTCAGTGCTGCCTTAAAAAAGAACCCCTTCTCTACACCAACTTCTTCTAGACTATCATAGCCTGCTTTCTTTGCTTTCTCTTCCGCTAATTCTCTTTCTTCTCTCGCAAACTTACGCGCAGCCATCACCTTGGAGATCATTGCTCCGATGTGATCCTTTCCTGGTTGTGAAGTGTCTGTAAAACCTTCGGTAAATGCTGCCATCTGCTAGACCCTGGTGATGTTATTTATTTCAAGCAAGTAACTTTTGCATCAACATAGATTTAGTCGCGTCTCTCTTCACACCAGTCATGAAAACTTGTGATGTTTTGCTCGAAGATTGAGCGACTGGTGCTGAAGGAGCTTGCTGTATGATAATAATTGGTTCATCATCTTCATCAGATTCAGTGTCGTACATAAGAATCTCTGGAGCATATGCTCTCGTAGATTCAATCAACTCGGTTGTACTTGTCGAAGCATTGTATGCATCAAGCATGTCAGATATTGGTTTCATTTCATACACCAAATTCTTCATAACAATTTCAGGACCTTCCTCACCAACTGTAATTTGTTCTGGTCCATTCAATCCAACAGGACCACCTTTAGAATATCCATCTGTTTTATAACTTAAGTGGAAAATAGCAGTATTTGTCCCCTTAATCAAAGCATTAATGCCTTCACCTTTCGACGGAGTATTTCTCACATCAGTTAATGCCACTGGAACCAAAGGGAACCCAGGCATATTAATGTCAACTGCATATGGTTTAGGACCAGAGTGATTGTGTCTATCAGAACCATGTTTAATTAACTCACCAATCTCTTTATCAGACATGGCAGTTGTGAACTGTCTACCATCAGATGTCTCTGGTTTCATACCCATAGATGCCATCTTTTTGACGACAGGTACAGTGTCTTTGATCAAAGCAGATTGACTCTTGTCTTGATTCTCGAAGTGTGCATGAGACCATCCGCCCACTGCCATAGCAGTTCTTCCAGTCAAACCAAAACGCAGCTCATCAGTGTTACCAAACTCTACGTTGCTAAACTCTGATGGCATATTAAAATTTGGATCTCCCTGGTATGGTGTAGTTTTTCTAGCACCAAAAAGAGAAGTGAGACCACTCCACAAATTTCCAAGTAGTGAATTACGTTTACTTTTATCAGGTGCATTAATGTCCCCTACTTCCCCAGCATAATCAGATCTAGATTCGGAGTTATCTTCGCTATCTTTATCTTCAGATTTCTTTTTAGCATCTTTAAGTGTGCTATCAATACCAGCAAAGGAACCACCAACGTTTGTCTGCGCCAAAGTAGCAGGAACATCAAACACATTGGTGAGAGATCCTGCAACTTGCTTAAACATGGGAGCAACTAATGCTGCTGCTGGTCCTGCTTGTGTCAAGAAATTTGATGCAGCTCCAATTAATGCACCACCAATAGGAGACAACATTTTTCCTGAAAGATCTTGATTGTCCGTCCCCTTTTCATATTGATCAGCAGGAACAATAGCCTCGGTTCCGTGCATGATTGCCCAACCAGGCTTGGTAAGTCCGCCAGTTTCTTTTTGCTGTGGTGGTTCTGGATCTGGAGTGCCAAGACCACCAGACTGGTCAGCGAATGATGTAGGTGCGCCAGACTCTGTTGCTTGTGGATCTCCTGTTGGTTCCGATGGAGATCCACCAGTGATGGCATCGTAGAGACCGCCACCAACTAAATCACCAACCACACCACCTATAATAGTACCAGCAATAGGAATAGGAATAAATGTTCCGAGTGCAGCACCAATAGTAGCGCCGATTGCTTTTGCTGCTGCTCTACCAGGATTCTCTCCCAGCATCAAAGAGACAGCGAAGTCAATCAGTCCACCAAAGATAGGAATGCGACCAAAAATAGGACGCATAAGTCCCAATGCTGCTCTCTTAACAAATTGCTGGGTTGCTTGTACTGCTGCAGTCTGCGCTAGTTTTTTACCACCTATTTGTAGTGCCTTTCGGGTGACAAATCTACCAACTCCGCGAGCACCTGCTTGTGCAGTGGATCCAAATGCTTTTCTTGCTAATGCTCTAGCAACATTCCTTGGTGCAAATCTAGATAGCAGTCTAGTAACTTTACTTCGGAATAGTCTAGTAATTGCTCGCAGTTTTCTGGGAGCAAATCTCTTCCAAAGTTGACCAAGAGCTTTCTTCATCCAGCTCTTGATATATCCAGGAACACCTACCTTTGATTCATCAATGGTATCAAATCCAAATGTACCTGCAGTATCTGATCCTTCTTTTTGTGCAGCAATAGCGGCATCAGTCTCTGCCTGATCTAATGCTTCTTCTTGTGCTGCAGTCTGTGCTTGGAAGGCACCCAGGATAGCATCAAACTTTGCATTGAGTCCTTCATGACTCGTTTCAATTTGATTGAGATTAGTTACTGTGGTAGCAAGAGCACCAGAAAGAAGACCATTCTGAATCTTTAATTCATTATTAATACTATCCAGTGTGCCTTGTATCTTTTGTAAAGATCCAACCAGAGTTCTTAAGATATTACTATTAGTTGGACCAGATGCAGACTTCTTTTTCTCTACAGGTATGTCAACTCCAGTTCTTTGACTGATTAATTTAGCAAGAGATGACTTAAGATTATCTGGCATATCATCCAGAATATCTTGAGGTACTTGCTCTACTTTATTTTCTTCTACTATTTCATCTACAACTTCAGCGGCTTCATCAACGTTTTCTTTTACTTCTTCCTCCGCTTCTTGTACAATCTCTTCCGCTTCTTGCTCTACTGCTTCTTCTTTCTCTTCATCAGTGGCGTCAGCAGGAACAGAAGTATCTGTAAACCCTTCAGTAAAAGCATTTAAATTAAGAAAATTATCTACAACCCAATGCTGATATGCTTCTAGGTTTGAGTATCCACCGTCCTTACCACTTTGATTTACCTGTGGATACCGACCATACTTCTTAATATTCTCAATGATTTTATCAGCGTCAGCCTCACTAACCCTAACAAAGGATGAATACTGCGTTCCATCAGGCATTTTAATGCCTGTCAACTTGGCTTTGAATTGGATCCAAAGCCGTTCACCTATATTTTTAGTAGGCCACCATGGTTGTTTAGGATCTAGTATTCCTTCTGGTGGTGAGGTGATGTTCATCTACGGCTCTTTGCTTCTTCTGCTTTTTTCTTTTCCTCTTGGATATGTTGAATCAGAAGAGCAGTATACACTTCTCTTTCCCACGGCATGAGGTTTTCAATCTCTGTCAATGAGTATTTATGGTACTGCATCAAAGCAAAGTTAGTCTTGTAATAGCCCTCCAGACTATTCTGGAAGACCGCTATGCGAAAAAAGATTGCAGTCCCTCAATAGTATACTCACACTCATTACCAGTGTTAGGATTAGTTACCTTAAATGTGTGAGTGAGACGAGGCATAGTCTCATAGAATTTTTGAATTGCTTCAAACTGTTTGCTAGTTAAACTCTCAACAAACTCACGGAACTCTTTCTTTGTAGTTGTGGTTGAATCATATACATCATCACCATCGAAAATCTGTTCGATATGTTCTGCGATAAAGTTGAAGATATGCTCTGGATCTAAATCTTTATTGAGAAACTGCGACTCAATAAATCTATCCATGCTTGGATAGTTCATGATGATTCCCATCTCATCAGTTAACATGATCTTTCTATCATGTCCTTCTTCTTTTTTCACATAGACTTCATCAATATTGATCGCTGCTTTAGCTCTAGTTTCATTATCATCAGTACATGTGACTGTCATTTCGATCACTTCACCAACAGCAGCGGCGCGGATCTTGAGGAACAAATACTCAAGGTCAAACGAAGGTAGTTGATCTACTTTGACACGAGAAAGAACACATGCTCTCAACGTATTCTTTACAGCGTTAATTACTTCTTTCTCATCGTTTGATTCCAGTGCCAAAAGTAATACTTTCTCTTCTTTGACAAGGAATGGTCTATACTTTACAGTCTTTCCAGTAGAAGGTAGTTCTAATTCGTAAGAGGGAACACCAAGTTTAGGTAATGCCATGAAATGTGTGGGTCAAATCGTATATTTATTTATCTCGACTTTTTGAGTGATTTTTTGGCGGGAAATTTTTTTCCAAAATCAGGTAATCATAAACTCATTTTCCATTACCAAATACTACGGTATGTTTTTCGTAGTAGAAGTTAGCAGTCACCTTTGTAATCTGTGACGTGCCGTAGGATAAAGGAACAGAGTCAACAGAATATGGGAATGCATTCTCAAGAATGTAACTGATAGGAGCTCTGCCATTAGGAGCACCAGCATTCTTTTCCGTCTTGGTGATCCTCATGGTTGGACACAGATACTTCTCTGGATAGTTAAGTCTGATGGCTCTAGAAGAACTCAAGGGTGCTTGAGATAGCATTCCAGTTAATCCTGTAGGACCTTTCACTGGTCTATCATCATCACCACCTTCACCACTGAAGATGAAACCATGCCAGGCAGTCACAAACTTGAGTGGTGTCATATCAGCATCACACATCCAAGTAAGGGATAGATCACTGTAGAACTTTGCATATGCATAGTTAATCTGATTTTCTCCAAGAACCCTACCACTTAATTGACCAGTGGCAGCCTGGACATTAGGTAACTGTGCCTCATCACATAACATCTCAATCAATCCACCTTGATTAGATGCATCCACGGCTCCACCAACCGTTCCTATTCCAATACTATCCATATATGATTTGAGATCTCCAGTCAAATTAAACTTGATGTCATATCCATTTGTCATGGACATGCCACCGCGCTTGGCAATAGATTGTAAGAAAGTATCTAGTGACACACTAAATAAGAATAGTTGGTCCAACTATATTTAGCATGGCATATTCAGGTGTTTATAAACCAACTAACCCACAGAAGTACAAAGGTAATCCAACTCGGATAATTTATCGCTCATTATGGGAGCGCAAGTTCATGTATTTCTGTGATCATAATGAAAATATTATTGAGTGGGGTAGTGAGGAAGTAATTATTCCTTACAAGTGTCCTACTGATGGCAAGGTACACAGATATTATCCAGACTTTTATATTAAAGTAAAGGATAAGACTGGTAAGTATCAGAAGTACATCATCGAAGTGAAACCAAAGAAGCAAACACAACCACCAAATGAGAAACCAAAAAGAAAGACTGCCGCTTGGAAAAAAGAAGTCTTTACATTTATGAAGAACCGTGCCAAATGGGACGCCGCTCAAGACTTCTGTGAGGATAGGCAGATGAAATTTTTAATCCTTACCGAAGATCACCTAGGAGTAGGCACCCATGGCAAAAAGAAAAGCTAAAGGGTTCGGTGGAACCCAAGACAAATACGAAACAATTTTCGAGAAGGTCAGCAAAGCAACAGAGGGAGAGAAGAAATCTCTAACTTGGTATAAGATGCAGGTCAAATCTCTTGCTGCCACATATAAAACAGATCAAGATAAATTAATTAAGAAAGAAAAGCGCGACAAATTTGATGACGTACAAGATGAAAATCTCTTGCGTAAAACAGTAAGAGACGGTCACTTATATTTCTTTGAGTACCAAGCAAAATCCAAGTGGCTTCCATACTACGACAAGTTTCCTTTAGTCTATGTCATTAGGGATATGGGCGATGAATTTTATGGTGTAAATCTACACTACCTCAAGCCTAAAGCGAGAGTCAAAGTCATTCAAAAACTAGAGCGTGGACTCATTGATGTACCTCGGATAATCATACATAAATACATCAAGAACCATTGTAAGAGTCTATTTCTAGACCTTGCAATTAATGAGTGGGAAACATCCATCTTCCTACCTGTTGAAGACTTCGTTATTACAAAAGGATCTGGCAAGATTCCATACGACAGAGAATTAGTATGGGAAGAGATTGAATCTAAAGATCAAGACCGTCTCAAAGCACAACGAATCATCAAAGGATATGGTAAACAATCAGACAAGGAGATGGTGAAGTAATGGCATCATACAACGTCGGTGACTACTACGCAGGAGGAACTGGAAGAAGTGGTTATTATGTATGGAATGGTACAAACTTCCAGTGGAAAGGACAACAAAAAGGATCTGGAAAACAAGTTCCAGATCCTAACTCATCATCTTCATCAGGTGCTGCAGCACAAACATTTTCCACGACCAGTAGCATTACTGGAGTAACTGGCGGTGCAAACTACAGATATCCTCTGGCAAAAACTATTTCTTCCACCACCGACTACGTTTCCTTTCAATTTTATAAGTATGCTCCTCCATTTAAAACGGGTGCCGAGGATTCAGGATCTCTAGCACGATACAATGCTTCCGTAACTGACGGATCAGGTATGTTAGGTGAATCGAAAGAAAGTATTATAATGTACATGCCAGAAGATGTTCAGGCAGAGTATGGTGCCAACTGGGGTGGTGCTGGTTTTGGTTTGATTGCTAGACAAATAATGCGCGGTGCTGCAGGAAACTTTGATGCAAATGCACTAAAGGATGAGGCGTTGGGTTCTGCCAAACGGGCGCTATATGATAAGATTGTAGGTGCAGCAAACCAAGCTCTTGGAACAAGTGTATCTACAAACCAAGCATTAGGTGGCATTGAGGGAAAGATTGTAAACCCCAACGTGGAGATGATGTATGAGTCTCCAGAGATGAGAGGATTCTCATTGAACTTCAAGATGTTTGCATCCAGTGAAAAAGAGTCTGAAGAAATCAAAAAGATTTGTAATACTTTCAAGAAAAATATGCTTCCAGAATTTGGTGAGGGAGCTTTCATCAGTGTTCCAAACATTGTAAAAGTCACATTCATGTCAGGGACTGGACCCAATAAATTTGTATCGCAATTCAAACCATGTGCAATCAGTAATGTCAGTATAAACTACACTCCAGATGGAGCTTGGGCAGCATATAAAAATGGTGCTCCTGTTGCAACGCAGTTAACAATTCAATTCAAAGAACTGAAGATGCTATTTGCAGACGATATTGTAGTAGATGGAGAGACTTACTGATGTATTTTAATCTAATTCCAAACATAAAGTATGATACTAAACCAATCAAGTATCCCTTCACAACATCCGACTTTGTAACGGCAAAGAACTTCTTCAGAAGATATCAAATCAATCCAGATATCTATAATTACTCTGTATATTACAATAGATATGCAATTGATGATGGAGAAAGTCCCTCTTCACTTGCATTTAAAACTTACAACAATGCTTTCTACGACTGGGTAATTCTATTAACAAATAATATTATCAACCCCCTATTCCAGTGGCCTAGATCTTCTTACTCTTTACAAAAGTATTGCGAGAAGAAGTATGTCAATCCTTACGCACCATTGTACTACGAGACAGATGAAGTAAGAACAAATCAGTCTTTAAAGGGAGATGCTACTAGTAGAAAAGTACCAGTGATTGTTCAACAAGCTGGATTAAAAGTAGATGAAACATTCTACAACAGTCCTTTTAGATACTGGGATGGAACAAATACTATCACAGTTCCTGGTTCTTCAGTGTCTCATCCTATTAATGCATTTGAACACGAAGAGCAATTAAACAATGATCGTAGAGAAATTTACTTGCTCAAAAACATCTACCTCTCCCAGTTCGTAACCGAATTCAAGAGAGCTAATAATTACAAGCAGTCTTCTGATTTTATATCAAAACGACTAAAGAAAACAGGGGTATAAAAAAAGGGGGCTTGCGCCCCCTTTGCTTTATCATTCTTCAGCGAGTCGCTGGAAGTATGAGAGTGCATCATCGTCATCAGATGATGCGGAAGGAGTGGAAGACATTGCTCTGATGTCGGGATCATTGAACCCTCCAGCAGTGTTGTAAGGAACGGGGTCCTGTTCCTCTTCCTCTTGTGCTTGTGCGACGGGACGCGGAGTCGAAAGACCAAGCACAGCATTCAAACGAGTCTCGATTGCTTCGTACTCTTTGAACTCACCTGGAGCAGTGATTGCTTCCAGACTGTATGCTTGCTTCCAAATTGCTTCCATCTCATCATCATCAGGAGACAGTGCAGTAGGAGCAGTGAACTCGGACGCATCGTAGTTCCAGTAACCAGCGATGGTACGAATCTTCAGCTTGAAGTTAGCACCTTCCCAGAAATCAAAAACATTTACAGGAGATTCGTCTTGGAATTCAGGTTGCATGGCGGCGATGATCTTATCATGGATCTTCTTGCCATACTTATAAAGGAAGACTTTCCCTTCATTTTCAGGGTGCTTGGGGTCACTCACAACAAGGATGTTGGAGTAGTATTCAAGCTTGCGCTTCTGCTTACGAGCAACTTCTTTGTCACTCTCAAGACCGCTGTTCCACAGTTTGTTATTGTGAGCACAGACGGGACACTGGTCACCATTAGTAGTGAGACAGTTTTCGATCAACCAACCACCAGGACCTTGGAAGGCGTGGCGGTAGAGTTTTGCCCATGGGAGGGTCTCACCCTCGGGTGCGGGAAGGAAACGGATAACTGCATAACCGTTACCGCTAGCGTCAAGTTCGGGCTTCCAGAGACGTTCGTCGGCACCACCAGAAGTAGTGCTGGACTTGGTGAGTTCCTTTTGAAGGAAGTCAAAGTTAGTCTGGGACTTGCGCTTTAGATCTGCAAAAGACATAGGATTGTTCGGATAGATTGGATTTGGTCTGTGTGACCCCGCGATCACCAACGAATTATAACACGGGCAGAGGGTGGGGTCAAGTCCCCTCTGCCGCTAGGTGACGCTTCATCATCTGGACCTTGCTGATCAAGTCATCAAAGATCACAGTGGCGTCTTCATTTTCTGAAGCACCATACATGATAGCAGCTTGCTTAATGCTGTCTGCCATCTCTTGTGCTTCTTCATCATCACTTAACTTGAGACGAAAGTAAAATACTTTCTGTCTCTCAATCATTTCTTCAAGGACATCAAAGTATTCCATCTTTTTCTCTGGAGACAGTGCAGGAAAAACTACCATGCTTTTCATGCAATACTCTTGCATCTTTGCAAGTTCTTGTAGGTCTCCTTGGACCATCTCTGATCTAAAAAAATCGCTTGTCATACCAGCATCAACTTTGCTCTACTTGTCTTCTTAATATAATTTAGTTTCTGTGCGTCGTACTTTAGTTTTTCCTTTAGAGGTTTGCTAATCAGTTTAGATACCGATTCGATCTCAATCTCATGTGTTTCACAGTAGTGAACAATCGCATCGATATAATTCATTTTATTTTCGTATGCAATTTTCTCAACGTCCTGCGAAAATTTCGCAGTGGTCATAAATTTATCCTCCAGTTTTTCTAGCATGTTTCTCTTGATACTCCTTGATGTATGCTTGCAATGATAAAAGATATTCTTTTTTAGGAGGCATAACTTTTACTTGGGTGTCACCATTTTCACAAGCAACAATTGTCACCAACTTCTTTACAGTCAAACCGTATACTTCCTGCAGCATACATGCGTAGCCACATTCTTGTACATAGTAGTCGTAAAGATGCTGCTCCTTCTTTGGTTCTGCTGCTGTTTTAAAATCAATGATGGCAAGTTCTCCCTCGTACTCTGCAATGCAGTCCACTCGGCCTGCAATTTGTAAAACATCAGAGTACAGTGCTGCCTCTTGTAGGTATACCCTATTTATACGATCAAGAATTTCACGAGAAGAATGAAACATCACCCATGGTAGTGGTTGATCTTTATACTTCTTTGTATCAAGTTCATTGTTAAAGTAATCTTCAACAAGTTTGTGGTAACGTGTGCCTCTACCAGCAGCACGGTTAGAGATTGCTTGAGCTTTCTCTTTTCCTACCCGTGCTCTCCACCGTGCAAGACCTGCTTGCTTTGCGGAATTGTTACTGATCACAGTGGTGATTGACGGATACCTGCCACCACTGGGGGTGACATAATATCTTTTACCATCAATGGTTACTGTTTCCATTTCGACTGGTGTCAATTCACCAACATGATCAAATATTTTCATTAGAATCCTAGGTTCATCTTACTAATTAGGTAGGACTTAACAAGTCCAGAGCGAACGATATCTTCGATACCATATTCGATCATCGAAAACTCTTTCATGTTCTCAAGAATCTTTTGGAAGTCAATGATACCTGTACGTTCTTGGGATTTCTGTAGGTCAGACTGCCTAGCATCACCACAGAACATAATCTTTGTGTCTTGTCCACAGCGAGTCATGATTGAATCAAGCTCGTGGAAGTTCAGGTTCTGACACTCATCAATGATAACAATAGAGTTATCAAGTGTAGTACCACGAAGGAATGATGTAGACCAGAACGATACAGTTTCTTGTGCCTTCAGATTTTCATAAAGCATCTCAAAAGATGCATCATCTGGCATCTCGAACATGTATTTCACCATGTTCTTGTAAGGAATCTGATAGAGAGATGCTTTGTCTTCATGTGTACCAGGAAGGAATCCAATCTCTCTTGTCGCTACAAGTGAACGAACGACATACACTTTTTCGTAAGGAGTGTCTTCATTAAGAACATCACGGAGCGCAAGATACAGAGCAACAAACGTTTTACCTGTACCTGCAGCACCATAAGCAAAAATGTTCTGACCTTTCCCATACTCTTCGAACATCACACGTTGATTATCTGTGAGAGGTTCTACTGGTAGTAGATAGGAAGCATTGATAGGCTTCTTCCTTTTCATTTGCTTAACAGACATACCGTTAATATCAGGTTGATTACGCTTTCTTGCTCTTGGCATAGTTTACCACTCAATAGTTGAACCAGGGACTTTTGATGCACGGGACATGATATCAGACCACCCTGGATGGGTCTTACTCATTTTGTTTTTCCAGTGTCCGACTTCTCCGACACCAGCTACACCAGCGGACCAGTCTTTCTCCCATTCGGGATTATCCTTTTTCCACTGTTCATATTCTACCATAGACATGTAGAGTTCTTGTGTCTCTCCAGTGTCTTTATGTTTAACGGGATACGTAGGCATTAGGACCACTCCAGTGCTTCAGCACAGATAGGAAATTGTTCAATAAAGATTTGCTTACAAGCGTTAGCAATATCCATGTGTTCTTTTTGAGTGCCGTGGGCACTCCGTAGATCTATATAGTGGATCCACGACCGAACAGAGCCTGTCATGTAGATGCGGGTGGGAGTTGCCAAAGGAAGCACAAACCTTGCACATTCCTTTGCAATTCCATCGTTCAACATTTTTTGATAGAGATCCATTGAAGCTGCGAAGTGAGTCTGCATTAGAATCTCATACTTCTGAATAGTGAATGGATCTATATCATCAATAGAGTACTGTCTATTCTTTGTATCTTGACGACGCAACTCTGGGAGAGGGATAGTTTCACCAAGCATACTGCTATCAGCATACCGCTGGGAAAATTCTTGAAATGTGAAGGAACGGTGCCGCAGGATCTGGGCTGCAATACCTCTAGTCGTTTCAATCTCAAGCGTCATGTGTGCCTGCTCAAACACCGACCAGTGTTGATGGTTCACACAATACTTAAGGAGTCCCGCTACCTTCGGGTTCTCCTGATTGTTCGGGTTGCTGACTCTCGCTACGTACCCCATCGTCTTCTCCGCCTCTGGGGTCACTGAAATCAGTCTTACGTTCGACATAACCAAAACCTTTTCTTTTAATAGTTTGTTTAATAAGTGCTTCCTTTAGAAGCTCATCTGCATACGCACCGACAAGGTTATCAATACCTTTACCAGAACGTACAGCACTATGCAGTGCCTTCTTTAAAATACGCGATCGTTTCATGTGTATTATACCATACTTTTTTCAATCTGTGTACCCATCGTCATCATCTGTACTGTAATAATGGGCTGGATCATCAAAGTTCTCACCTTTGTTCAGGTAAGACTCTTTGTCTGAATAAATTTCAGACTCAAGTGCATTAAGCAACGACTTCAAGTTTCTGTAGATAAGTTTAAGTTTGTCTCTATCCATAAAGCCTCCCTTTCATTATATATTAGCACAAAAAAAGCGGGGTATCAACCCCGCCTGTTACTTGGTTCTACATCAAGCAATTGCTCGAAGTATTCATGCAAGTGAACCTTATAACAGGACCAGTATGTTACCCCCCTATATTTAAGTTGGTAACATCTGGGTGGCCTGTTACTAGCATCCATATCATCAAAGTGATATCGATAATCCATATCACTTGGTGTATGTGTGACCGCGATAGCAGAATGTACCGTGAGTTTCATCAACACCTTGCTTGCACTCATATACTACACCACGATAAGTGGTGTGGGAGATTTGTGCGTCGTGCAGTGCTGCTTGCTTTTGGATCTGCTCTTTGATAAGCTGAAGTGTGTTCATTGTAGGTACTCCTAAAGAAATGAGAATGTTAATTCCCGTTCCTTCAGTCGTTTGCGTCCTGCGCTTTAAAACAATGAGGGTCTGTATGATTCATCCAATGCACAAGAAGATCGAACTTCTCTGCTCTGGTGAACAATTTAGTTTCCTCAAGACCTTGCCTCAACCATTCATAATCTTCACAGCGAAGATAATTCTCCACTGGGACGTGACTAAAAAAGATGAGTGCTAATGAAAGCATAGGATGAACGCTCCGTTCCGCGACTTACTTGCGTCTCATTCGCTATTCGCAAACAACGAATGGGATGAACGTATGGTTATTATACCATACTCTATATAGGATTGTCAATCTGTAACATTTGTTACTATTTAAATTCTCTTAATATGTGTGACCCTGGGGTCCTGACAATTAACTTCATCAATAATTAGATCACACGCTAGGCGTGGCCTAGCATTCTCTCCACATGTATATACATCCACAGCACAAGAACATTCTTCTGGCCAGGTATGTATACTAATATGACTTTCAGATAGCAGTGCTACTGCTGTTATTCCTTGTGGTTCAAACTTATGAGTCATAAGATTCAGTAAAGTCATCTCACCTGCAATAACAGCACGCTCAAGCATACCCACCAGAAACTTTTCGTTGTTTAGTTTATCTGGATCACAACCATAAAGGTTCAACAAAAAGTGATCGCCCATTATTTTTTCTTTCCTTCTTTAGATTGATATCCCCATAGCTTTGGATTTACTCTACCTTCAGACTGAACAAATCCAATTAAGTTTTCTCTGTATCGATCCCAGTAATAATCGAAAATGTCTGTCTTCTTACCAGCGATAACAAGATCATATTTTTCCACATCATCAACAAGATATGTCACCAAGTAAGCGGTATAGGGCAGTGTTCTGTCCTGGGCAACAATAGGATCGCAATCTTCTTTGACAATTTTAATACTCATTAAGATCGACCTCCCCACTGAATAGCGGGGAATGCTTCTTCTACACACGCCCTGGTAATGCGATACTTCTTATTCAATGCCTTATCTTTAGCAAGGATAAGGAGCTCCGCCTCTTCTTCTTGAAGTCCTTCGAGCATTTGAATGAACAAATTCTCTCGCTGCGATTGCTTCAGAGAACTACTACCTCCCTTGAAGAAGAGGTAGAGCTTGCGATACTCTTTCTCCAGGAGAGTGTGCTCTGTGCCTGCAGGAGCGTCGTTAACCTCGTAGGGAACAGATCCTTCGGGTAGCAGCGACACCACGCTCTCGTCGAAGTTAATGATCAATAGAGAGCGAAGAGCATTACTATTGTTCTCTTGAAGAATTTTAATCTTCTGTGCTTTGGTCTTTGCATTGCTCACTTTTTGGAGCACTTCACTAATTAACAGTTTCATTTATTTGAATGGCGATGAACTACGAAAGAAGAATTCTTGCATCAGATCATTTAACTGATGCTCTTTAAAGTACTCTAATGGTACTTTCTTTCCAGAAATATTTATCGAGTTATATTCATGTAGAATTTGATCCTCAATCTCCTCTGGTACACAATCGAAATCAATAAGCCGTTGATTTCTATGGTAGTTACGAAGTTGTTGCGTGTCTAGACAGAATTGATGTGGTTGTTGTTCAATCCACTTCGCAATCTTTTTTTGACTGATAGGTTTCTGTCGTACACCCTGAACAATACAATCATCTTCTGACAAGAAGTTAGGAATACCATCTGACTTGTCGCCACGCATCACATGTTCTTTAATAAACTTGTGTGGATTCTCATGACTCACCGCACGTTTTGTGATGGGATTATATTGGGTCACTCCAGGATACTTCTGTAACTGAATGAAATCTTTATCCCCAGACAGAATAAGAATCTTATCTTTAGGACCTTTGTTCTTACACAGAGTAGAGATTACATCATCAGCTTCTGCTCCATGCACTTCGATCACTTTGTATGGAAAGTATTCTTTAATTTCATCTCTGATTTTATTCAGGACTTCAAAGATGCTCCCCCAGTCATGACCAGATTTCTCCCTATCTTTTTTTCGATTCTGTTTATAGAAAGGAAAAACATCCTTTCTCCAGTAATGTCTACTGTCGTAAGCGAGTACAACCTCACCATACTCTTCAGTATATTGTTTTTCATATGAACGAAGACTGGTAAGAACCATATGCCTCACCAGTTTTTCGTTCAAATCATCACGTTTAATTTGAGCCATCAAGTTACTAATCATAACTTGATTCATGTCAATAATAATCATCTCCGTCGTCATCCTCCTCGTCAACGAATCTCACTGCGAATAGTTCTTCATTTATATACTGTCCGTCTTCATCATACATTTCAGGATGGGTTGGGAGATTAGATTTTGTCTGCATGTATGCATACAAAAAATCATTTGCCGTCCATCCAATCAATCCTCCGACAATCATAAACAAGAACATCAAGATGGTCGAAAATGCAAGAATAACTGCGACTGACATGGTTCCTCTCCTGTTAGGTTGTACTCTCCTCCCAGGTAAATTCAAGCTTGAATTTAAACACTTTATTTCGGAGAGCAATTATTTTATGAATCTTTAACCCTTTACTTGGGGGTTCGACCTTCGCCCTCCTACGAAGCATTAACTCCACACCCTTATTTATCTGCAGATCATCATCTTTCATTTTGGTTTTACCAATCCTTTAGAAAGGAAAATTTTTGCAGTCTCTGTAAGACCACCAACTACAGGTTCTCCATCAATAATAATGTATGGATATCCATGAGCTAGTGGATACTTCTCTAGTAGTTCTGTCTTTGTTAAATCTTTACCAACGACATAGTGTGTATATTCCACCCCAGCACGTCGGAATAATTCTTTTGCGTGTTTACAATAACTGCATCCAGGGATGCTGTACATGATAATGTCCATGTTATTTTTCGATTCGTAGTTACTATAACAGATCCGTCAAGCAAAGTCAAGGTTAAAAGAAATGGAAATTCTTTCTTCATCGCTTTCATTTATCTCAACATTATGAGGAATGAACGCAGGAAACAATGCCATCCCTCCTTCTTTCGGTATGATTGGGTGTGCATTTTGTCCCAAACAATAATTGTTCATCTCTTGTGGATCTCTCAACACAAGATATCCAGAATTATCTGGTACTTTAATCCACAAAACACCAGACAATAAAGATCCAGGATGAACATGAACATGGTTGAATGCTCCATGCTGATTAACATTAATCCAAATGTTTGTCAGGTTTAATTTGTGACCATGATCCATTAGGTATTCTAATTCTATCTCTTTAGAAAAATTATGGATACTATCTGTAATGTGACTCCATATCCTTTCCATAAAAGGTGCAAAGCTTTCTTCTTCTAGATAAAAATTTCCTTTGCTTTGCCACCCACCAACATTACTTACGGTTTCAGATTTATTATTCTGTTGAAATTTTTTTATCCACAGGATTAAATCATTTTGATACTCAAGAAAATTAGAGTCAATAGAATACCCAAGTCTTAATGGAAAAATATTTGTTTGATCGTATGTTACAGCCATAAAAAAGAGGGTCTTTCGACCCCCAGTATATCACAGAGCGTTGCCTCTTGGCAATACTTCTTCAGGAAAAACAAAGTTTTCATGTGGTTGATCCACTGGTGCCAACCATGCACGTAGACCTTCATTCAATAGGATGTTCTTGGTATAGAACGTTTCGAACTCTGGATCTTCCGCTGCTCTGATCTCTTGTGATACGAAGTCGTAAGCACGGAGGTTAAGAGCGAGACCAATGATACCAATAGAAGAAGTCCAAAGACCCATGACGGGTACAAAAAGCATAAAGAAGTGAAGCCAACGCTTATTACTA
>Ga0136656_1000275_pt1 | contig 17485 bp, 12 predicted proteins | sample CPBDNA_9_FD_94862 | JGI IMG/M metagenome (GOLD analysis project Ga0136656, IMG submission 94862) | Freshwater to marine salinity gradient microbial communities from Chesapeake Bay, USA - CPBay_Sum_15_0.8_DNA (version 2) | ecosystem: Environmental > Aquatic > Marine > Coastal | place: USA...
AGGAGGAGGTGGTCATATACCTATACCTGCACCAGCGCCAGCACCAGCACCAGCACCAGCACCAGCACCTACTCCAGCACCAGCACCAGCACCTCCACCTCCAAGTCATTGGTGGTCACCAATTGGAATTGATTTTGGGTTTCTTATGGCTGATGGTGGTTATCTTAATGGGCCATCGCATGCTATGGGAGGTATGCATATAGAAGCAGAAGGAGGAGAATATGTTGTCAATAAGAAAGCTGTTTCTTCAGTAGGCGTAGATTTGCTGGATTACATAAATTCAAATGGAAAGTTGCCTTTCATGAGTTTTGGTCTTGGTGGATATATCGAAGATGGAGACTTAGACACAAGCGCTGAGATTGGTTTAGCAGAAGTAGATACAGACAGTGAGGATATTAAAGCAATTCTTTTAGAATTGATCAAAGCAGTCAAGGAAGGTGATAAGAAGATTGTTGATTCACTAGGTGAAATAGAGCCAGACTTTGACGTAAGTGTCTATACAGACCTAGATGGGGAGTTTGAGGCAAGGATTTCAGCATTCAAGGCAGAGCTAAGAGATAAGGCAAGAAGAGGACTAGATTTCAGAGAATTATAAGATGTCTTTTACATCAATTGAATAGTACTTTGTGGTAATATAATGGCTTCAATAACAGAAACAGGGATATATCTTCACATAACTTATCAGGGAAAGATATATTATCTTTCAGATTCTGCCAGAACAACCACAATTACCTACTTCCCCTTTCTCGCCAATAGTCCCTCAATATCGTTTGGAGGCGATGGTTTCGCTAGAGTAAAATCTGGAAGTATATCTATCCTGAGATATGTAGAGGATGAAAATGATTTACATATAAATGATCATCCATTTGCTGGGAATAGATACCTAGATGTACTCACAAGCGTACAAGAAATTCCATTTGAATTATATTTAGATAATATCTATCTGCCTTTATTTAAGGGTTCCTTAACTCTAGAATCAGTTACTGAAAACACATTAGAGTTTTCAGTTCTGGATGAAGAGTTCACAGAAAATTTGGTTTATCCTGTTTTAGACAAAGAAAGAGAACTAATAAATGATCTGCTTTTCCAAAGGGTGGGTGATCAGTATAGAGTTCTCATTCATAAAAATGATAATTCATTTTCAAACAATGATATTGTTATTTTTGAAGAAAAGAATCCAAGTTCAAACTTTGAATCTGATGAGATTAAGTATCAAATTTTAAAAGATAATAGATATATTGTTACAGATAGAACCATATTCTATTTTAACATATTAGATTATGATAATCCAACTAGATATATAACAAATGAAAGTCTTTTAATTGATGAGGCAAACCTTTCATTGTATTCATCGCATGGATTTAGCGAGATTACAGATGATATTTATAGAGTCTCATCATCTATTGCCCAAGAATATTTTGTAGGAAGTATTCAGTATAATCCATTTACATTTGGGCAAATAGAAATCAAAAGCCCAGTAATCCATGCTGGTAGTACAGATTATGGAAACTCTCAGAATTTCTATTTAATAAGAAACCCATCACTAGATCCAACGAATATTAATATCTATGATGATGGTATAGATATTACTGCTAATATTGATCAAGCAAATTCAGACAACAATTATATTGCACTTACACAAACTCCAGTAGGGGAAATAGGGATCACAGGCACATCAGTCAATGGTAATTCATTAGAAGAATTCTATAGAATGGTTTGCTTATATCTAAATGGAACATACCTAGGAAGAACAACTGATGAAGCTGATATGCCAGATCTGGATGATGAACCAGATTTCACATTGGCCCCAGATATTGCTAACCAGACTATTCCAATTTATAAAGACTCTGAAACCTCAGTAATAGAATTAGCATCTGAAGTAGCAGAAGCAACAAACTACACATTTTTCTTCAGAATCTACAGGACAGACAGTGGATATTTGGGAAGGAAACTTGTTTTAGTAGATCTGAATAGGGCTTTTGAAGATAATAGTTTACATGACTCAACATATTCTCCATTACTTGGAGGGATAACTATTCTTCAAGAATTAGATGAAAGTGTTCAAATTAAAATAGATTTGAATTATCCATTCCCAATAAAGGCAATTGAATCAACAATTACAGTAAATAGATTATATCAAGCCTCACAAGAAGCTGTTCGTGATCAATCTATAATGAAGCCTCAGGATCTGACATTTAGAGTTGATATACATAAGATTGGTAATACAGAAAAGAGAGATGTTTTTGCAAACACAATCAGTGAAGGAGTGTTCTGGCTCAAAAGAAAAGCAGAAACAGGTATTTTGCCTTCTGTTACTGTAAATCTTAAGGAATTAAGATATGAGTTAGAGATTGGTAATAAACTAAGAGTGTTTGATGAATTAAGGCAAGTAATGATTGATATGCTTATAAGCGAAATTGGATATGATTTTCAAGCAAGAAAGACAATGATAAAAGGTATAGGTTCTGTAAGTAAAATTGAGAGATATTAATGAAAATACTTTCAGATAATAATATAGAAAGCGTTATTGGCAGAGATCTTGGGTTTTATCTTGGTGATAATTCACATCATAAGGCCATTAATGCACTAAATGATATACCAAGCGTTCAGTGGGTTGCTGGCTATCCAGCTGATATTGATAATAGTTTAGTATTCAATTCTTCCTCTGGAAGATTTGAATTAAGTACCTATTATTATGTTGAAGGCATTACTTCAATGAGTTGTATTTACTTTGGCAAGTTCCAGGTTGATAGAATGATATGGAGTGCCAGGTATAACTATGATGAAGTAAATGATACAAGTATTAATCCTGACTATCCTTATGATAATTTTGTTGAAGAAATTGAAGTGCCAATTCGTGTTTATAGCTCACTTAAGGATTTTGTAACAGGGCGTTTTCAATTTTATGCTGACTACTTCAAAACACTAACTGAGCTAGAATACTCAACTCCATATATTCTTGCTGATCATTCAATTAGAGTTAAACTAATTAGCGAGTATGATATGCTCAGACATTCGATTAATAAAGAAGTAGGATGGAGTACAAATTCATATTCAAGTTTTGTTGATGAAGGCGTTACTTATTATTTAATAACAGGTAATCTGATTGACATCAGAACGAATGAAAAATTATCTGTTAATGATAATGAATATACAATCAACTTAGATGTTGGGACATGGTTTTTAGTAAAGAAAACCTCAGATCAAACAGATACTGCTAATTATTATAATCCAGATGTCTTACAGCTTGTCTCAATTAGAGGAGATGGTTCATCAAATAATGATATAACAATGCTTACATCTAAGCATCCAGATGATCTCGTTTTACAAGATATCAATACAGACTTAAGTAATGTCTGTGAGATTCAACAAATATTAGCTGGTACAAGAATAGGTCTAATTCGCAGTGGAAACTTTGAAGACTTCCCAAATGCTCAGGTTGGTTTGTCAAGAACATTTAAGGATTATTCAGTGAAGACAGAGCTAGTGAATGGTGGTCATCAATTTATTAATAGAAATTCGGCAAAAGTATTCTCAGGTTCAATGGTTCTTGATAGAGATCAAGTGAACAGACTAACTAGGTTTGCATTATCACAAAGAGCCAAGCCATTTCCTGTGGATGTTTTAACTGGGATGGAACTGGAATCTCCAAAAACAATCTTTGGTGTATTCGAACAGCTGCCAGACGAAAGATTTAGCTATAGAACTGGAGAAGTGAGAGATGTCTCCTTTTCCATTAAACAGATTTTCTAAAGGATAAAATGACTGATATTGTATACCCAAGTAGATTAATTCCACCCAACCCAAGTGATATTAACTTTGAAAGAGATTTTCGCACAAATGCTGAAACTCTACTAACTGGTATTAAGCTGTTTGATGGAGAGTTCACTCTTGCTGTGAATTCAATGGGTAAGGATACATTTGAGGAGGGTATCAATGTAATTAAAACCACATCAATTAGTAATAAGAATCAGATCATTGAATCTCTGGAGGCAACGAATCTATCAAGTGATACATCACTGCTAAATAATAAGACTTGGTCTTGGGGTGTTGATTCTGGTGATGTTGCTGAAAATCTTAGATTTTCTACACTGCATGAGAGATTCCAGTATGTTGATTCAATCTTGGATGAATCAAAGGGTAGTAATTCTTCAATCAATTTAAGGTTTGAATTACTAGAAACTAATCAGTCCTTATATACTGACGAGATAGATCAAGCTCATGATCCAAAATACATAGATGACACCCTTAAGAAAAGATTTGAAAGATCAGAGGGATCAATTGAATCCATTCTATCAGATGATCTAACCTATTCAAATATTAGTGGTAAGCTAATTGAGTCAGTTTTCTTTGTATACAATACGCCAACAGTACCAAATGGTGGTGTCTTTGACTCAAGGTATCACTTGGTATTTGAAATAGCTGACCATGGAATTCAAAGTGGAGATGAAATCTACCTAAGAATTAAGCCTGGGTCAACACAAGGCCCATTGACACTAAATGGCTATGTCAACAGCAAGTACTATCTTGAAAAGGTAAACAATAGCACAAGATTTTTTAGGCTTAGAAGATATCTCGATTCACAAACAGATAGATCGACTGATGACTATAAATATCTCACAGCTGCTGACATTGGCTTTGATATTTCAAATATGACAGCTGTTGATGGAAGTCAGTCTGGCAATGCCAATTTTTCAACAACTTTTCTAGGAACATACGCTTCTCTATATTATAAAATTAATGAATTGATTACTGATTTAGGGCTAGAGACTGAAACAGTAGTATACCCTGAGTATGAGATTCTGAATATATTCGATACCCCTTCAGAAAGGTTTGAGGCGATTGAACAAAGAGCTTCAACATTTGAGATCAGCCTACAAGATATTAGTGGTTTGCTGACAAATGCTATCACCCTTGATACTTCAGAGGCTTCAGATGCTTCATATTTAACAATAGAAGGGAGGTTCAGTTCAGTTGAGGGGAGAACATCAATTATAGAAGATGAGATCACTGCTGCTCATCGCAATGAATCTGATAACCTTGATACACGCTTCTCAGAAATTGAAGTAGAAATTGATGCTACACATCGAACAGAAACTGATACATTAGATGATAGATTTTCTGATTCAGAAGCGCTTCTTTTATCAGCAAGGAGTGAAGAGCTTGCCAATTCAACCTCAACTGAAGCATTTCAGAGTATTCAATCTAGATTTTCTACAGTTGAAGCAAGAGCTAGTTCATTAGAAACAGAAGTCACAGCAGCAAGATCACTTGAAGTAGATCTTGCTGCCAGATTAAACACTTTTGCGCTGAAAAATGGTAGTAACGATCTTGATTTCTCTGCTGCCAATCTATCTGTTGCTAATGGAATGGATTTGATTGGAGGAATGAATCTAAATAATAGCAAAATTGAAAATCTTGCCACACCAACTGAATTGACAGATGGGGTTAACAAGGAATATGTAGATAATAATTTACTGTCTAGAGATCAACAGATTTCAAATCTTCTTTTACGAACTGAAGTCCCAGCATACTCAGTAAGTGGGACAGATGAGGGTAAGGTTTTACAAATATCTGGAAACTCAGCCACATGGCAAACGCCAGCACAGGTTGATACTAGTACAGCTTATTCATGGATTCCAGATGTTGCATTCCAAACAGTTCAAATTGATGGAGAAGTTCTATTAGATAGAGTTCTTGATGCTGGTTTTACATATGTTGTAGAGGGTGATTTATATATTGCATCTAATGCAACCTTGACTGTACCAGGATCTGACATAGGTAGCCCTGCAGTTCTTATAATCACAGGAACGCTTAGAGGAGAGATTGATAATCTAATAATTGGTACTGGATATACATACAACCCCAAAGTCTATATTGAAAATTGGCAATGGTCGAAAAGAAATTTTGTAATCTCAGGGAATTTGTCAACAGGTGATTTTAATTTAACTGGCTATAACGAGTGGGAATGTTCGCTTGAACTTGAACAAGAATCATCATTTACAATAAATGATGGGAATGAATTAGTTTTTAAAAACTTAGTATATTCATTTAATGTTGGAGGAGAAAAAGCATATTATACTTCAACAGCTGATATACCAGCTATATTTTTACCATTAGTTGGGACAATAACAGTTGAAAATGGTGGGTCAATTGAATTTATTGATAAGTCACAAGAATTAAGAGAATTGCAGGATGCTAAAACCTTAGCTTCCTACTTTACAATTACAGAAAATGCAACAGAAAGAATATTTCAACTAAATGGATAAGAGGAATAATGGAATTTAACTTTGAATTGATTGAGCAAGAAACTGCTGCTATTCCAGTTGTAATAAAAGATAAAAATGGATTGCCATTGGATCTTAGAAATAAAAATTTTAAGATGGATTGTTATTCTGAAAGAAATTTGAATGAGAAAATATTTTCATTATCATCAGATAATACAGAAATTTACTGTGATTCAATTTATCACAGTAAACTCTGGATAATACTAAAAAATAATAAGACATGTCATTTTGGTGATGAAGTAGCTAGATATGACGTATTAGCTTATACAAAACATCATGAAAATGTTGAGAAAATTCTTCATGGAAAAATTAAGTTGATTAAAACACTAACAAAATTATAAAAAATTTTAAAAAAAGTTGTCATAAAAATATACTATTGAGGAAATGCAATGTCTAAGAAAACAGTTTTTCAGCTAAATGAATTAAGAGCTGATCAAGTGAATATTGGGAATAGCTCAATCAATGAGGATGTAGGTGGATCATTTGTAATCAAGCTAGACCCAAGTCTCATTAATACAGACTTTAGCATTAAAACAAATGATGGCGTTTCATCAGGAGAACCAATTGTTAAATTCAAAGTAGATCAATTAGGAAATGTATCAGTCAAATCTCTTACAGAAGGTGTTGTCTACAGCAATGATAATGGAACATTGTCAAACACAAGACCAACTGCTGTTAATAATGTTACGTCTATTAATGGTAAAATAGGTGATGCTACATTGACATATACTGATGTCAATGCATTAGGAAAAAGCCAGAATTTAGCAGATCTACAAGATATCAATGCTGCAAAGTTGAATCTTGGATTGAATTACAAGGCAGATCTAGTTGATGGGAAAGTACCAAGCAGCCAAATTCCAAGTATTGCGATTTCTGAATTTATTGGAAACTATGCTAATGAAGGCAGTTTGCTAAGTGCAACAGGCCAGAAGGGTGATTGGGCAGTCAGATCTGATACTGATAGTGTTTGGATAATAACTGGCACAGATACGACTTCGATTGATAGTTGGACTGAATTTACATACCCAGCTACTGGTGTCAAATCCTTTAATGGGTTAGAAGGGCATGTGAATGTTTTTATCCCAACAAAGATTAGTGAATTAGAAGACGATATATCTATAGCATCAAATACAGAACTTATTGCACTTCAACAACAAGTTGATGAAGTGGAAGCTTTGTTATTAACTGTTTTATAAGAATAAGATATGACTACTGCCATTAACATAGATGTCTTAAGGGCTGTCATTCAGTCAAGACTTGATAATTCAATTTCCTTATCAACCAGTGATATTCACATGCTATCAATGATTGTTGATATCATTGATGGTGCTGTAGCTGCTGCTGGTGTAGCAGAAGAAGGCGAATCTCAGATACAAGCAATTACTGATTTGGCAACTTCAAAAATACAAGAAATTGAAGATTTCAAAGCAGATAAAATAAATGAAATTCTTGCAGTTGTAGATAAACTCGATTGGTTATCAGATGCCAGTACTACATCTCAATCAACAATTAGAGTACTAGCTGATACAAATAATGATGGCTACTATGTGCCAGTGGATTACACGCCAAGGAATACTTGGGAAAATGCAATCACAGTAACTGCAACTGGAGATATTAGTGGGACAGTAAGTTTTAATGGAGAATCTGATCAGAATTTTCCACTTACAATTGTTGGGACGTTTCTTGATTTATCTAATACAGAAACCCAGACAATGGCTGGGAACTTAACAATTACTGGTGATCTTACTGTAAATGGTAATAACGTAGTATTGCAAACAACTGAATTAACAGTTGAAGATAATATAATTATGCTCAATAAGGGAGTCATTGGAAATAATCCTAATGACTCTGGTTTTATTGTTGATAGAGGAGATTTGGCTGATGTCAGCTTTTTATGGGATGAGACAAACGATGTTTGGACAGTTGGATCTTTGCCAATATCAAGCGAAGGTGGATTTTATGGAAATGCGTCATCAGCAGATCAGCTATCTACTGCTAGAACTCTTTCACTAACTGGCGATGCAACTGGATCAGTAAGTTGGGATCTTAGTGGAGATGCTTCATTAGAAGCATCTATTCTTAAGTGGACTACTGCTAGAACTCTTTCACTAACTGGCGATGCAACTGGATCAGTAAGTATAGATGGATCTCAAGATGTCAGTATTGGAGTAACTGTTACTAATGACAGTCACAGTCATGATACTCAATATTATACTGAGACAGAGTCAGATAATCGATTTGCACAAATACCTACAGATCCTCCAGGATCAAATTATGTATTATCTTGGGATCCAATTAATAATTTATTTGAATGGAAAGAAATGGTAATTCAAGGTCTAACAGTTACAGAAGGGACAGACTATGTGGAATATGAGTTTACATAAGAATTAGCCATGAAAGATATTGTTTTAAGAAATGTTGATTTTATAAAAACTGATCGAAATATTCTGGATCTTAAACTTTACGCTGCCACCTTCGGAAGAAAAGTATTTCCAGCAGATGGTCATCGAAATGCCACAAAAGCAATTATTGCTGGTGGTGGCACTTGGGCGCCAAATAATTCAAATAGCTACTTAAGAATTTATATTGGAGAGATATATCCTGATCAGTCCTCAAGATTCTATGGTTCTGATGTTTATGTTGGCAATTCAAGTACCTATACTTGGTATGATGATCATTTTATTCGCCATTCCCATGTGCTTGATATCAAAATTCATGACTTAACACAAATTGGAGTAAATTCTTCATTATTTGGCGAATGGACAGATGACTGCAGAATGCTTGGCATGACGAATGGTTCCAATGGCGATTATTTCTTATTAGAAAATGGAGTTGATGGTACTCGCTGGTATGGCAGACCTGAATTAGATGTATATTTGAATCCCATAGGGGTGTATCCAGGAAGCCAAGCGAATGAATTAGGTGATTATGTTGGGCCAGTTGCAAGTACTACCTATCTTCGAGTATCTATGTACTCAGCTAGGAGTAAAAGAATGAACTTTACAGAATATTCATCTGCTACTAGTTGGGGTACTCCTTATGGGCAAAAGGCGTATGCTGCTGCTGCTTCATCAGCTGACACAGATACAATGATTTCTTGGGCTGGCATCGATGATTCCAACAAAGTAGCTTTCGGAGTTCCTCTTGAGAACTTTATTGGTGTATCGCAAATAGCGTTGTCTACATTCCTTTCAAATAATGCTGCCATTAATTATGGTTCTCTTTCTTCTTATAGAAATAATGCTGGAGCTTCAGATGGGAATTACGCACTATTTGAAGGAGGATGGAAAGGCCCAACAAATGGTTCATTCAATGATTACAAAGATCAGATTACAAAAATGACATTTAGTGAAAAAACTACTACTGCTGTTGATTGGGGTAGTATGGGAAGACCAAGATTTGGAACAACTACATTCTCAACTGATACAAGATATTTTAGTTTAGGTGGAAATGGAAATCTTAATAATGGAGAAAGATTAAATTTTAACATCCAAAACTTTCTTTATCAAAAAGCATTCTCAAGCAATTCAAATTCAGTAGCTATAAGTGTCAATGAGTCTAATGATATTAGTAATTTCACTGATCGATATCATGGCGCATTGAAAGGCTTTGAAAGCAATATTTTCATGAAGTCAGTATGTGATGGCACAAAAGGAGTAATCTTTGGTGGAGAGTCAAATACATCTAATATTAGAACAATTCAGATAGCGGCAATGGAATACAACTCAAGTTTTGGAAATCTTGGACATCCTGCTACTATGCAATCAGCTGGTTCTGGGGGTTAAAAAGAATGCCAGATAAAATGATTCATATAGACAAAGTTTCATGGTTAGATGATTCTAATCAAACTAGTCACATTACAAATTTTCAAAACAAGAGAATTATACTTAAAAAGAATTTATCGAAAGTTCTTAATAATGACGATCTAGATTTTACTTTCTACTATCCACAGTTTATTTATAGTCCTATTTATGGAAATTATGTATTCTATTTTGTAGATCAGAATTCAAATAAATGGAGAGGAGTTATTATCGATTTAGATCGATCAACAAATCCTTTTAATATTTCATATTCTGGTGTTAGATATCTTGGATTTAATAGTAATACACTTTATCTCAGAACATTTTCTCCTTCACTTCAATACCAACCTGAGCATTTGCATATTGAAGAAAGTGATTCGCATCAGATATACATGTATCAGCCAGGATGGCAAACATATTATTATATTGAGGTAAGTAGAACACAAGATGCTGTTGATGATGGTACTGGCGAAAACATCATGCAGCATAATAATTCTTTTTTAACTTCTTCTGGACATAATAAATATTTTATTCGTGCTGATTACGATCCTGTCAATAATAAATACATATCTTGTCATGACTTTATTTACGATTCTGGTCAAGGTCATTATGTTAGGGGAACATTTTCTGTAGATGGTGAAAATTGGATGGAAGGGAAACAATACACCTTTGATCCTAGATGGTTTGAGTCATTTTATTCTGACAAGCACGGTTTTGGTTTTGCCAATACAGATTTCCCTTGTGGTGATGTTGTTTATGATAAGAAAAACAATGTTGGAGTTGTTGTAAACAGAAATTCAGTAAAAATCTTTGAATATAACACTACTGAAATTCTTTTGAAATACGATCACTATGGGACAACTAGTACTGATTTCTTTCCATCAACAAACATTCATCGAATGTTTGTTGAGCATGATGAAACTACTGGAAGAAATATTGCGATATACCTTAATAGAAATGATTCGAAGATTTATTGTAAATCCTTTGATATAACTATGAACGAAAATCTTTCTTTCAATAGTATTACACAAGGAAATAATACTTTACTTTATGATGGAGATGGCTCAGCTGTAATTTGCTATGATATTGAATACAACCCAACTACTCAAAAATATTATGTTCTTTGCTCAACATCTTCAAAATTAATTGTCAAACAATTCAAGATTGATCCAAATAATCATAATCAATTTATTATTGATGAATATTTCAAGATAGATGATATTTCTGGATCTGATGAATGTGTTATCCAGTACAATAAAGACCTGAATGAATTTGTTATATTCAATACAACGTATGATGGATCACTTGCTAATTTCTATATTTATTCTGAAGAAGATGTTGTTAATTCATTAGAAAATTCAGTAGATGGTCATGCAAATCAAGTTTCCTTAGCAATCTGGGCTGGTGGTATCAATTCTGGTGGGAGCAAACTCAATGAAATTAAATGCACAAACTCAGCTGCCTCCAACTTGCAGTCTTGGGGAACGCTAGCTACTAGCTCTAGCCATTTATCTTCAGCTTCTGATTCTAGAGCGTGTCTGTTTGCAGGAGGCTACAATAGTAGCTCCTCAAAACTATCTGGAATTTATCTTGTTAGCTTCTCAGACTATGCCTTGAATACTAGTTGGGGGTCACTAAATACAGCAAGAAGTGAGCATACCTCTGGCTCCAATTCTATAAGTGCGATGTGGATTAGTGGAAGTGAGAATGTAGTCAGTAACACTGGGACAATTGAAAAAACCCAATTCTCATCAAATTCAGCAAGTGTTTATTGGGGATATATACTAGATACATTGATTACTCGCTCAGCTTCAGCTTCAAATGGCTCAATGCTGCTTATTGCTGGTGGAAGGACTTCTGCCCCATCTGGCGCTAACACGATATCAGGTGTTGGCACTGGAAGTTACATTGACTCAAAATTGATATGGAAGAAAGATTTCTTCTCTAATAGTAATTTGACAAGATTTGGATACCTCAGTGCGATGCCTTCTCTAACGTACACCACAGATTATGGCGAACCTGTTATTTATTCTGGTGGTAGTGGTTGGTCATTTACTCCTGGCTCCACAAGCAGCCAGATTAATGACAATAATAAATTAAGAGGCAGGTTCTACGCTGTTGGTGGTGCAATTGACGATACTGCATTATTCTTTGGTGGTGGATGTTCTGGAACTTCCAATAATGGATCAGTTGAATATAGTTTCAGTACTTCTGAAAAAATAGGATTTTTGGATGAAGCAAGATCAGCAAGTCTCTGGAACTATAGAGATTCTAGCTATGTGTATGGATCAGCTGGTTGTGCAAATGATACGTCACTAGTTGTTGCATGTGGTCAAGCAATGTCTAGTTTTAAAACTAATTCGTTCAGAATTAGTTTTTCTTCCTTTGATGAAAACTCATTTAGTGATTCAACTAGTTTTTTTCCATCCTCAAGATCCATGTTCACAGGGGAGACAGGAGGCTGATGATTAAAAACTACAAGGGCGTTTCCACTATTCTAACAACAGTTAATTCAGATGGCTCAAGATATCTATTAAACCTTGATGAATTAAAAGAAGAATTCACAGAAAGCACATCAGACTTACATAAGGCTGATGGACATAAACCTGGAGACAGCCTTTATTTTATATCTGGTACTTCAAGTCAAGGGACTGACCATTTTTCATTTTTAAGTCATGCCAAGGCGATTACATACAATCTAATCAATGGACTAAATGACATATGGGGAGCCAGAGGGGAGTCTGATGGCACAAGGTGTATTTATGGAGGTGGCTTTACTGGAGCAGATGCAGCAACCTTTGAGGCTGGTGGTTATCAGTTTGGCTGGACTGACTATAACGTAACTCAAGAGGCGTATAGTGCATTAAACGCAGCTACAACAAGTACAGTCTATACGATGCAGCTTGTTGAAAGCTCAAATGCTGTTGAGGTAAGTGGGTCGCTAGGAGCGCCACATGGTCATACTGCAACTTCAAATGGCACTGAATTGCTATTTTATGGAGGTGGTTATGCAAATGGCTATACCACTGGATTAAATAGAAATGGGAAAAGGGCTTTCAATAGTCCAAGTATTAGCATCTCATTTGAAGTAACAGGAAGTCCATGTCATGCCTCCACTGGTAGTAATGGTTCACATGCTTTTATTCATGGTGGCAAATCCTCACCATATGTCAGTGACTATCAAAATAGATATTTCATAGGTGGGACTCCTCAGAATCCTATTTATGCTTATCGCTATTCGACATCAAGAACAAAAATTTCTTTTGCAAGTAAAAGCGATATAACAGGTTTTGGATCAATGTCGTTCAGCTATAGTGGTGGAGCTTCAGCTTCCAATGATTCAGAAATTCTTAGCTCAGGTGGAGAAGTAGTAAGTAATACTGCAAGCTATAGCTTACTTTTCGCTGGATATTCTGATATTGAGAAATTTTCAATGGAGGATAGTTCTGTTGCAAATTATTGGGGAATGATGACTCAACAAAAGAGACATCTTTCTGCATCATCTAATGGAGATGTGGTAATATGGGGTACTGGAATAGGTGGAGGATCACAAGGACAATCCCCATCTTATGCTAGAAGAAGGATAGACAAAAGCAGCTTCGCATCGATAAGCAATTCAACGCATTTTGAAACCTTATCGGATTACAAGTGGGGCCATTTTTCATGCTCAGGATTTTAGAAGGAGATATGGGACTAGAATTAGAATTAATAGAAGTTGAGAAGAATCTGCCAACAAAGTTGTCAGAAATATGGCCTTTGGTTGAAAAGGCAAGAAATGAGGTTGGTGTTGCACAGACGCAAACAGAAATGTCCTTAGGGAACCTACAGTTTTCTGGAGAAACACCAATTACATGGATACAGCAATGCTATGCTCAAGCTGAACAAAAGATTAATGCATTGCATGACGCTTACTGGAATATGAAAAGAGGTAAGCTGAAAATAAAAAGACTATTGGAGCAAAATACTGAGGAAAGTTTATTGGAAGCTGATTGTATAGAATCCTCATCAGCACAGAGTGAGCATTACATAAAAACAGCATACCAAGATTTGATGTTTTACCTAAGAACAGCTGAACATCTCAGGAAAACTCACAATATTCCAGAAGAAATTCCACAAGAACTTCTGACTGAAAATTCAAAAAAAGAGCATATTCGCCTATCTATGAGGCAAGCATTGAGAGACATGGAAAACCATGGATCAATCTCAAAGGGTGTTAGTGAGCATTTAGAACACTATGGTGTTCACCCTGCTACAGCAAAAGCTCTTGTCATCAACTATTTAGAAGGCGTTCACGATATGATAAAGAATGGCAAGTTGCCATCGATGGCTCATTTACATGAGTGGCTGGATCACATTGAAAATGTACTACTAGAAAATGCAAATGATCAATTGAAGTTAATGAAGCTTCTGTAAAAAAATTTAAATCAAAACGTAAGTAAAAGGTAATTAGTATGTCATTTAATACTACACTCTTAGAAAGCCAATTGCAGAGTAAGATTGATGGAGTATCTAGCAGTTCATCTGTCAGAGATCTCCTAATCATCTCAAAGGCATATGAAACACTTCGCACTGAAATATTGGCTTCTGATATAGAAGCCGCAGGAGTGGCAGCATTAGCAAACTTACAATCAGCTTCTGAAAATTACTTAGAAGAACTGCAATATGTCTTAGGAGATTTGACTACTGATCTAGAAAAGTATGAGGTTTCAACACCTGCATACTATTACTGGAGAGAATCGACATCAGCTGATCCACCAGTTATAGATGGAGTATCTGATCCAACTAAAAAACAAGTATATATTCATATAGCTTGGGATCATACAAGCATCCTAACTGCACAATACACTACGGCTTTAATATTAAATGTTAATGATGAGATTCCTGGAGAAGTAACCTATAGTGGAGTAAAATATAGAAGGGGGACAATAACTGAAACAGTAGGTGGGTATGAGTCATCAAACTTTATTTATTATCCAATAATTAAAACAGATACAAGCAAGATTGATATCATTGCTGCATTAACAACAGAAATAGAAATTATAGCTTCTAATATCAATGCAATCTTAAGCGTTTCAACAAATGCTGGTTTGTATTCTGATTTAGATATGAGTGCAGATACACAAACTATAACTACTAGTGAAATTAATGTAATTGCAGAAAACTCATCAACAGGAAAATATGTAAAAACTGCCTATTCTCCCTTGATACCAGTTTCAGTAACAGATTTGACTGAAGTCAAACAAGATATGCTGAGAGCAACTCAAGAGAAGGTATTTTATCCATCATTTGGGACTCTAGAAGAGTTAGGCCAAATGATACAAACAGAAGCAGCATTTTCTAATGCATTAGATTCTACATCAGAATATCTGCTTATTTCATCTCCTAATTGGACACAATATCCAATAGATGAGAATCACGCTTTTGCAAGACAAGGTAAGGTTGGAATATATAACAACAACGGGCAGTTAGTAACTTCAGTAGTTGATCCAGACTATGATAAAACAGTAGCACAAAATGGATATGACTTTGGTATTTCAGCAGCAATGAATGAAACCTATATTGTTGTTGGCGCAGAAGATTTCTATACAGAGTATAATACAGATAGAGATCTTGGAAAGGTTCATATATTTAGTTATGACCCAGTAGCTGGTACTTCTAGTTTATATTTTGAAATTGATCCTAGAAACAATTCGCTATTGTCGCAAAGTTATCCATCTTACTATATTAGATTAGGATATTTAGTAGAGATAAATGCAAACAGAGTGTTTGCTCTATCAAATCGTCCTGCTAGTGGTGGTATGGTAGCCTATAATTTAAGTGACCAATCAGAAGCATGGAATTGGTATAATCCTGCAAATAGATTAACGTATGAAATAACACAAACAACAGAACTTATCCCACCATATGAATATGGAATGACGTATGATCAAGCTGCTCCGTCAAATGTTAGTATTAAAGCAAATGATTCGTATGTTATCATTGGAGTTCCAAGTGCCTCACCATATGTAGTCAGCCCTACAATTTCAAATGCAATGCAAGCAACTGAAAGCATTATAGGTGCAATTAAAATCTTCAACGAGGCAACTGGTGACCTTGTAAGATTAGTTTGGAATCCAGCATTTGATATAAATGATCTGCCTATTCAACCTAATTACAATTGGGTTGAATATGGAAGTTTTGGAGATGCAATCACGATTTATGGCACATCTGTCTATGTAAGTGATATCAAGAACAAGAAGATTTTTGAAATAGATATTTCAAGTGGATCACTAGTTTCAGAAATCTCTAGTTCAGCAAACGATGCTACATTTGGAAGCGATATCGCTGTAGATACAGAATACATTTATATAAGTTCGTATGGAAACTCCTCAATTTATTTATATAAAACATCTGACAAAAGTTTTGTGGGAACAATAGAGTATTCTAAGACACAGGATTCAATTGATGTGAATGACACATCAAATAATGCACAATGGGGTAAGAAACTTCATGCCTTTAACGGAAACTTAATAGTAGGCGCACCAGAACATAGAAATGGTGATGCGAGTTTTACATCATCAATGGGTACATACTCTGGATATAAATCTGGAAGAGCGTTTGAGATTTCAATAAGTACCTTATTAGATCAAACAAATCTGGTTCTATCAGTAGCTGATGGAACAATCAAATTTAGACCTTCAAGTGAACTTGAATCAAAACCCAGAACATCTGGGAAACTATTCTTTTTAAGTGCTAGATAAAGGTAAAAATGGCAAATGGCGTATTATCACAAAAAATTCTTCTAAACACTGAAATTGATATACCAGTATTGGTGTATCAAACACCAGTTGGATCAACAAGTAGCATCACATTACTTGTGACAAATTTGAATTCTGTAAGTTCAACAGCAAGTATAACGCTAGGGCTTGATGGCGATGGTGGATTATCTGATCTGACAAGTCCTTCTAAATATATTTTAGATTTTGGAGTAGAACTGCTCTACAAACAGCAGTTAGAAAGAACAGGATTGGTACTTGGAGCAAATCAGTCATTATATCTTCAGTCTTCAGCTGAAGATATATGTATAAATATTATTGGATATGAAGAAACTGAATAAGGAAAAAAGCTATGCCACGAAAAGTCATTAAAAGGAATATTACTGAAGGAATTGAGGTTCCAAGTTCATCAGTAAGAAAAAAGGCAAAGAATAAAATAGAACGTGGGGATTTGGTTTCCCTTGATTCAGATGGAAGAATTAAAAAATATCAACCAGAGCTATCAGTAACTGATGATGGGAATAAAAATGAAAGCCAAGGTATAAGATTTTTACATCATGATGACATTGAGATTGTGCCAGCTGGTTGGAGTGCGACAACTAATCTTCCAAATCCATATCTGTATGAACAAATAAAATATTAT
>Ga0136656_1000276_pt1 | contig 17482 bp, 27 predicted proteins | sample CPBDNA_9_FD_94862 | JGI IMG/M metagenome (GOLD analysis project Ga0136656, IMG submission 94862) | Freshwater to marine salinity gradient microbial communities from Chesapeake Bay, USA - CPBay_Sum_15_0.8_DNA (version 2) | ecosystem: Environmental > Aquatic > Marine > Coastal | place: USA...
CGACTGAATAAACATCTTTAAGCATTTTGATTTTCATACGTGATATATTTGTAACAAAGATAAAAAAAATGCGCCACAACGATTTGCAGCGCACTTTTACAGAATTAAAAACAAAACTAATTTAGTATGATAAAAAACTAATTGAAAGCAAAGTTATTAAAAAACTTTGAATTTTTGCCTGTTAATGACAACCTAATTGACTGCATTTCACCCTCGTTTTTAAAAATAAAGAAGCCGTTAAAATACTCAACCCAAACAGCGAAATAATCAACCCTTTCTATTGTATAGTTGCTTTTTGAATTATGTAAAACGCAATGAACACTATTTCGGTTTGGCGTTGGGGTTTTGTGGGTGGATTTTACTTGAACCTTAATTAATTGGTCGCCAATATCAACGATACAATCGTAAACAGATGAATCCAACAAAGGGAAGGACACTTGATAGTTGCGTTTAATACATTCGGTTGCGAATAAATACTCGCCCAAGCATCCTCTTTGGTTATTATCCAAAATAGGTTCAATTGGTTTATGTAAAGTTATAAAAAAAACGCCAAGTAATTAACCCAGCGTTTTTTCGAACATAAACAATCAATTATCAAATGAAAGAAAACCTATTTTTCTCTGTATAAAGATAATGAAATTAATAACATTAAAATCGCATCAATGTAAGCCTTGAAATTATGCGCCATTCTTAAACCCCAAACGGCGAATAAAATTATAAGGAAAACCTTGACCCGTTTTTTTAATATTTCATTACCCATAGGAACAAATATAAAAAACCATACATAGATGCGTAGCCGAGTATTGTCCATACTGCGCCTAATAAAATCATTCTCTTAACAGCCCCCCTGTTTTCTTTGGCGGTTATCTGTTGTACTATTTCGTAAGTAAAATTATTATCGTTTTTCATAATGTTTGTTTTAAAATGCTAATTCGTTTTCGTATAAATTATCCTCGATTTTATCGTGAATCCAATCGTTGTAAAATTCCATTGAAACTTCTTCGCCGTTTACCTCTACATGGTACGGCTCAATTTCCATATAATAAGGCGTATCATAGTCGCCAGCATCATAATGTACATCGTAGCTTACTAAAATCGTGTAGTCGTTTCCTTTGAATGTGTAAGTGTTTTTCATAATGTTTTGTTTTTAAAGGGGGGTTGCCCTTTGTGAATTTTCCATTTTCTATCTGAATTTATTTACTAAACTGCTTCCAATAACCAAAGAAACTTCATTGTCCGAGAATTGATTTACCAAACTTTGCAATACGTCATGTTTAGTAATTGGGAGTTTGGATTGTAAACCCCAAAAATCTTTTCTTGTTATTGAAATAGTAATGTTGTTGTGCAAACTACTGGTTGCAAATTCACTTGGGATTGACCAAGTTTTACCGTCAATAAATCCAGCTTCTAAAAGAGTTTGACCTTCGTCGTTAATTGTCGATTGAATAAATAAATTTTCCATTGTTTTGTTTTTAATTATATCCAAATATATAAAGTTTATTTTAATTACCAAAATTTTTTTTAAGTTTTTTTATTTGGGTATAAAAAAAGGGTAACTATTAGCTACCCTTTTAATTATCAAAATCAATAAATGATTAAGGAGTTTCAAGTGCAGTTATAGCAGTGCTAAATGTACCTTGAACAATCGCGTTTGGCTGATAGTTAGTAAGTGCCACTCGCTCTTGAGCCTTAACAGTAATAAAGCCATCACGGAAGTTTGTAGAATCTTCACGGCTAAAGCTAACTGCAAGGTTTTCACGAATCCAAAGTTGAGTAGCTTGTGCCAAGTTACCAACCAAGAATTTACCAGCTGTTACGGCGGTGTTTACAGTTACAGGAATACCCATAATTGTAGGTTGAACGCCTGTATAGATTTGCTGACGCAAGTATTCGTTTGCAGTTGATTTTAGCAATACGATTTTGTGCAAATCAGTTGGGTTCAAAAGAATAGTATCAGCTTGGTAGTTAGAAAGTGCTAACTGGTTTAAAGCTGCAACAAGTACATCATACTGGTTTGCTGATTCGATAGACTGATAGAAAGCACCACCAGAGCCAGTAACGAAAGCAGCACCATCAGTAAACAAACCATCAAGGTTTGGAGATGAACCATCACCGTTAAGGATTTCAGTATCTTCAACAGAAAGTACTTTACCAGGAACACGTGCAGAAAGGTAAGATGATAGCTGTGGAGTATCGTTTAACATTTCTTCGGTGATTCTCATATAAGTACCGATTTTCTCCAAGTTTACAGAAGTCGCTGTAATATCGAAATCTGATTGACCAAGAGTAGAACCTTGAGCAGTTGCAGCCGCGTTGTCAGCGTATCCGCTTTCTTTAGGGAAACGAATAGTTTGAGCATCAGTTGAACCGTTAGGAATCAAGCTACGGATGTGGATGCTTCTTGATGGGTCATACTTGAATTGTGGTACAATAGTTTCGCCAGCAACAACACCTGTAAAATCAGCCGCCATTGTCATATCAGCTTTAACCTCGAAAGAAGCAGCGTTGCTGTTTCCTTTTAGCATAGCTTCGATAGCACCTTCTTTGATAGCTGCATCCAAAGCACCTTTGAATGATTTAGGAGTAGCCCCCGCCAAAGTTTTCTTGGCGTTTACTTCCATTTCATCCATTCTTTTAGCAATAGCTTCATGCTTTGCCAAATACTCATTAGAAAGGTTAGAAATTTCACTTTTTAGTGAAGCCTCAACCTCGCCTCTTGCGTTATCCTTTGCAGAATTGAACGCCTTTTCGATTTTTGAATCAACCAAGTTACCGATTTGGTCAAGTTGATTTTTTAGTTCTTCGTTCATTATTATTTATTTAAACGATTATACAAATATTTAACAATCTCACTCGTGTCAGTTTTTACGATTTCTGGCTCTGTGACTTCAACAGTCGGCAGAGTAGCGTTAACGTATATTGATTTGAGTTTTAAGATTTCAGCTTCAAGGGCGAATCCAAGTTCATCGGAAATTTCGCCTTTACGAATTAATTTAGCGATTTTGTCATAACGCTTTGTTACCTTTTCCAAATCCACGTTTCCTTTTACATCCAAAATCATTGCTTGGTCATTAGCAGCTAAAGTAACCGCAGAGATTTCAAATAATTTAACTTCGGTTAGTTCGCGATATTCGCCATTCATTCTTTTTTGTAGTGGTAAAATACCTACGGAGTTTTCAGAAATTACTCCTGCCTTCATTAACTCGATTACATCTTTTCCAAGTTGCGTTTTAGGCACTTGCGCTTCAAATATCAAACCTTTGGCGTCCTCCTCAAGGTGTATCATTTTACCGATAGGTTTATCCATATCGTGCTGGTAAAGATACTTTACTCGATTTCCGTTTTCGCTTATTGTTTTAGTGTATGCGCCTTTGGTAATAATATCGCCATCGGAATCTACATTCCCAAAAACAGAACCGTAACCTTTTACGATTCCCATTTTTTCATCGGCATCAATTACTTCGCCTAAATGAGTTGATTTATATAACATTGTATTCATAATGCAAAGATATTAAATTATAGAAACTTGTCTTGGGGTTGTAATTATTGAGCAGCGACAGTTTACGTTATTGGCAGCAATAGAACCAGAACCAGGGTGTGAAAGTTCCTCCCCCCCTACTTTAAATTTTTCATTTCCGATTGCAATCTGACCGTTTGCAGCTGCGTGTGCATCTCTTGTTCTTGTGTCGAGCGCAGCAATCCATTGTTTGACTATGTTGTCGCTTCCGTACATATCTGTCGCAGTTTGTAGCGTTGCAAAGTTTGCCGCATTTGTGGCTTCCGTTCTTACAATCCTTCTTGCTTTCCAATCGGCTATGTTTTTAAATTGGTTTCTTAATATTTTACTCGCCTCACGTTCGTTTAAGGCTTGAAATTCTGGTACTTTATGAAATTTATTTAAAACTCGTACAATCTCTTGTTGTGAAGATAAAGAAACGCCTTGACCTTTATATTGGGCGATTTTTAAACCAGCTTCTGAAAACTTTTGACGCCAAATAGAATTGTAGCCACTTACATTAAATTCGTTAGGATATTTGCCTGTAAAACGATTATAATAAAACTTTGAAAACCTATCGCCAACGTTGCGGTACAAAACAGAATATAAAGCAGCCAATTCTACTTCTTTAAAATAGCCGTTCCAATAGTTTGTTTTTCCTGTTGCAATATATTCGTCAACGCTTTTATAAAACTCACGTTGGTAATAACGGCGAATTGGTACGATTTCTTTTTCTTCGGCTTTGTCTAATTCCGATTCAAAATCCGCTTGCCATTCTTTAGCTTCTTTGTCCGTTGCTTTTGTTGTGGCTTTATTTGTGTAAAGGTCATAACAAACGGCTACTCGCTGCGCTTGTGTTCCAAATTCAGCAACAACCTCTGGGTTGATAATGCAGCGTTGTACAAAATCAGTTCTACTTTCGTTTGTTCTGGGTTTTGGTAGTGGCATTATTCGCCTCGTATTTGTTTTATCTTTTTAATTGCCCAATCAACGCCAGCAGTTCCACCCCATAAATTCCAAGCTACATAACCGTTATCTTTCCACGGTTCGTCTTTATATTTAGGGTCGATTTCAGCGTTTTGTCTATGGCGGTTAAATTGCGCCATTCTTGAAATTACATCAATTGATAGTTTTTCGCGGTTTGCAAGTTGGTTGGCTCTTTGCCACCCTACGGCAGTCCCCCCCTTAACTTCATCACGACCATATTTTTCGCGCCATTCTAACATTCTACGGGCGTTGTTGGTCGCAGCTTGTGGATAGTCATCATAAGATGCCTTTGTAATTACTTCTTTTGGCTCTGCGGCTTCTTGTTGTGGTTGTACGTTATCGTATGCGCCTTGTTGAATTAATTCCCATTCTTCGTGGGTTTCAAAAGGCATATAAACCGTTGTGCCGTTCATCATATGGGCGTGATAACCATCACCTCCGAGTTCTTGCGCTCTTGCAACAGCTTCCGCTATTGTTGTATAAATATTTGGGTGTCCAGAAACTTGTGCCTTTAAAAGTTCGCTGTAATCTATCGCTTGTCCTTTTGGCTCTGGAATTTCAATACCTTCTCCGCTTATTGGCATTAGGTTGGCTGGTACGTAATAATCATCTAACTTGGCGTTATCTTCGTCAATACCGTAAGACATCGCAGCTCGTTTTTCGTTAGGGGTAATCCACCAAGCCTTGCCCATTTGGTCAACGACTTTATCCATTTCTTCTTGGAGTTCTGGGATAACGGTAAAATCAAAATCAATATAAAGTTTTTCGCCGTATTTAGGAGTAAGCCAACGGTTAAGTTCTTCTCTGATTTTAATTAGTTCGGGCATTACAGCGTTTTGATATAACGCTTTCTTTGCCTCTTTCATATTGTTATAAGTAGAGGCATCTGTATTGTTTAGCAGCTGAACAGGAACGTTGTAAATATTACAAAGGTCTTTAATCGATGCGTTGTATTGTTCAATCAGCGACAAGTCAGAAGCGTTTAAACCGAAATTCACCCAAGATAATTTTTTGGGCGTTATAATTACATCACCAGCATTGTCTGAACCTTGATAGGTTTGTTTGAATTTTTGTTTTAGCTGTTGGGCTTGTACTTCTGTTAAATCGCCTTCATCGGACATTAATACCCCCCTTGCTGTTTGATTTTGTAAATACTTAACGCCTGTTGTTATGGCTTCGTTATTTGTAGTCATTGAGCGAAGTCCAGCCTTTAGCGGCGACATTCCGTAAAGGTGTGAACCCGTTCCATCATAATATGGGTTAAAATCTTTAATATGGCAAACTGCATCAGCTGGTATGCGATACGTTCCGTTGTATTGTAAAGTATATTCTTTAACAGGCTCAAATAAACCACCAGACACGATTTCAGTAACTTGTGATGGCAAAACGTACATCTCGACAAACTTATTAGCGTTTGCACCTGTATCGGGCGTAATGCCGTAGATATATCTGTTTCCTGTTAGTTTACCAAAGGCAATAATTTCCTGAATCCAAGCGTTATAAGATTGCGCTGGGTTTGGGCGTTCTAAAATATTATGCAGTTCAGTATCGGATAACTCAACCATTGCCCTTTTTTGAAGGACTTTAGCGTTATGTAAAGCGGTTGAATTAAAGTCGCCAGAGGTTAATGCTTTGTAACGTTTTAAATCGTTTTCGTTTTGTATTTCGTAAACTTGAAACGGTACGGTTGTCGCAGCTTTTGTTATTAAGTTTATTATTGAGTAAATCGTTGAATTATATCTGTAACCTTTGTTGATATAGGTATCATCGTTTTCTGGATTCCAAACAATAGTTTCGCCAAGGTAGTTATAAATTGCTCGGTTAAAATCTATATGCGTTTTTTGTGCGTTTTTGGAAACAAAATTTTTGAATCTGTCGAGTATAGAAGCCATCTAATCTAATAAAATTTTATTATACAAAAGTAAGAATTAAATTACAAAGAATTCCGTGCGCTTTCCATACTGCGAATATACACCGTAACGAATAGCATCCATAAGGTGATTAAATCTATCAACGGGCTTGTTTATAATCGTTCCATCTTTTAATTCAGTCCAATAATATGAGTTGTATTCTTTTTGTAGGTTTTTAGATTCTTGGCTAACGATAACATCAAATTCCTTTAAAAGTGAAATACCAGCAGTTACAGAACCCTGTCCTTTTGTTGCGCCTTTAACCCATAAACCAAGTCGTTTTAATTCTTCGCCAGATTTAGGTTCGGCTGAATCATAGAACAATAGGAATTTATCATACCCCCCTGCCTTTAAAAAATCGGCAATATCACCGTTTGTCATTCCTGTTTTGTAAAGCAGTTCGTGAATATATATTTTATCATTTATTTTTTGCATTAAAACAATCGCCGTTGGGTCATTAGAAAAACCAAAGTCAAGCCCAATAACAGGGTCATCAAATTCTGGAAATTCCGCGTATGGTATAAAAGTCCAATTGTTAAATATTTGCCTTGCTGAAAATACCGCTCTTTGCCCTTCTCCATAAACGCGCCAATAATCTGGGTCGCGTTCTCGCATTCTTTCAATTTCAAATACAAGTTCGTCAGACAAAAACATATTATCCTTGTAGGTTGTTATCCAAGTATCGCAATCTTCGCGTGGTATAATTTCGTTATAAATCCAATGTACAGGGTCTGATGGGTTGAAGTCTAATATTAAAAAATCAGTACATCGCATATTTATTTGGCGAAAATCTTCAAGAGTTAATTCGTTTGCCTCATTTAAAAAAGCAATATTGCGCTTTCTACCACGTATTTTTTGGGGTTCGTCAACGCTTAAAAACTCAACCAAATGGTTTTTATAATAAAAAGTATTTTCCGCCTTATTATGATTGCCAACATAATACATTCCTATCTTTTCCATTATCTGGATTAAATCGCGCATAACAGAACCTTTTAAAGCTGGCAAGGTTTTACGAATTACCGATATTGTAAGCGGTTCGGTTGAGGTTCGCAATAGATAGGTTATATACTGACAAATGGCGTAGGTTTTGCCGCTTCTTGTCCCCCCCTGGTGAATCCTGAAACGCTTATTGGAATTTAGTAACTGCTCAAACTGTACGTTACAGTCAATTATCATCTTTTTTGTTTACTCTATACTGAACCACTTCGGTTTCAAGTCTGCCATCGTGTACAATTTCCTGGCGTTCTACATAACCTCTGTTTTTCCCTTTTGTCTTTAATAAAAATAAAGTCGCTGCTGGTTGGTGGTTTTCTACCATTTTATGTAAAGCCGATTCAGCAAAATCTAAAACCACGTTTTGAATATCTTCTACTGCGTCTTTATATTCTTTATCTTCTCTTAACCAAAGATAATGAGTTGTTCTTTCAATACCAACCATCTTTGCAGCAGTAGTTACAACGCCCAAAGTTTTTTCTAAAGCCTCAAGCATAGCCTTCTTTTTTATAGCTGTTGATTTTTGTTGATTCATTTTACAAAATTACATAAAAAAATCCCAGAGCCACAAACTGGGATTAATGCAATGAAAAGTCGAACAGAGGTGGCTTTTATTTTTTAATATTACCACAATAAAGGCAAATATCTTCTTTTTGTAATTCTGATTCTTGTTCTTTATCCTCTTGTAATTCTTGAATTTCTGGAAATTGCGGTAAATCCATTCCCCAATCTTTTAACTTTTGACCGTCCCAATCATTAGCTATTACATCCCAATCCCATTCACCATAACCAAGATTATCTTTTATAATAAACTCGTCTTTTTGTTCTTTAGTCCAGCCAATAACTTGTTTAATTGGAACCTCAAAGACCCCCGCCGATTTTAACGCTTTAAGGCGCATATTTCCGCCTAAAACAATCATATTTTCATCAACCACTAAAGGTCTTGTTTCAAGCATTTCTGGAAACTCCTTAATTGATTTTACCAGCTTTTTAAATTTAGCGTCCGTTATAAATCTTGGGTTTTCGTCATTCGGTTTTATTTCCGCTATGTTTACTTTTTTAATCATCTTGCTCTTTTGTTGTCAATGCATATGCCGCCCCCATAATAAACCCAAAGGCTATTAATCCAAAGCCATAAATTAAATCTAAAATCATTGATTTTTAAACCGCTTTAATTGTTCTTGCTCTGCTCTATGGCGGTAAGCATCTAAAAGCGAATCATCGTTTACTATTATATCGAGTTCGTAATCTGTGTACGTTCCCCAAAATTTGTTTTCCCAATTCATAATAAAATTAATTTCTATAAAAGTAAAAAAATATTTTCAAATATAAAAATTATTTTATTGTAAACCAATGAATATTCATTCCAATAATAATAAAAAAGAATTGTAAAGTGTGGCGTTTATCGTCTGCTATGGTTTCTATTAACTCAATATCTTCGTTTGAATAATTTATACCAACCATTGCGCCATAGATAGGAAAAAAATCAATTTGTAGCATCCTTTAATTTTTCATAAAGGTAAATATAAAATTCATAAATCCTTTGCTGCAAATCATCCTTATCGTGTAACTTACCCGTGCTTCTTGCTACGCCATCGATTACATAAACCAGCTGAAATTGTTTACCCCTAATCTGCGGATAAATCTTTATATCGTTATTTGTACACCAGCTAAACGCCTTGTAAAACTTTGGTAAAATATTATAGTTCATCAAATATTGAAGTTTGTAATTCGTTTTGTTTTTTCATAATTCCTAAAGCCGTTTCTAATATAGTTTTACCAGCTTCATAATCTACAAGGTTTCTTGCTATCTTATCTTTTTTTTGAATCCCTTTGTATTTATAAAAATTATAATCGTGAAACTCACATAAATTTTTAAGCTCATTAACCCCACTACAAACACTAACCTTTCTATTTGATAAAATATGTGGCAAATCAAAGTTACACCAATATATGTGGCGATTTCTTTTTTGTCCAGGAATTAATGGTTCATAATATGGAATAACATTTTCAACGACAAACTTTCCTTTAAAATGATTTTTTAAAAAAATTATTTCTTGATATAGTGTCATATCTGGGTAAATTGGTTTTTTACCATTTGCGCCCATTCCCCAAAACCTTGCTCTACTATGAGTAGGACAAGGAGGACTTGACCATATAAAATCAAACTCTTGGTAGTGGTCTAATAAGTATTTGTGTGCATCTGCAACAATTACTGTATCATTTGGAAAGCGTTCTTGATAAAGTTTAGCCAGTTCTGCGTCCCATTCAACAGCTGTAACTTTAATATCTGCAACCTCATCCCATTTGTATCTGTTTCCACCTAAACAAGCATATAAGTTTAGTATTTTCATAATCAAAAAGGTAAATTATTTGTAACGTCTAATCTTTTTACTTTTTCAAGGTTTCCATTTTTATAGACCCCCCCGTTCTTAAAATCTGGTGCAATAGTAAATTTGCCCTGTTGCCCGTTTTCCTTTCGCTTTACTTTTTGGACGTAAACCTCAACGTTATCACTTCCGTATTCGTTGCGCTGTCCTATTTGGCGGTAAACCGTAAGGCAGTTATAAGCCTTGTTAAAAAAATCTGATGAGCCTGATATATCATAAGGCGTTGGGACTTTGTAACTGCCGTTGTCGGCTTCCATTTTTCTTGGGTGCGCTACTAAAAACAAATGCGTTTTAGTTTGTTGGCAAAATTGCGTTATTTCAGAAAGCATACGACCAATATAACTGTGGTCTTTTTGCGCTGAATGGTCAAGCATATTCCAAGGGTCAATAACACAAATATTAATACCTTTTTGAAAAACTAAATCTCTAAAATTATCAAGCACCCCTTTTAGTGTTAAATTTTCAAGGTCTATTTTAATAAAATAAAAATGATTTTCAATAAAATTTTTACTCGCGTTTAGCGTATCGTTATCGCAGTTGCGCTCATTTAGTTTATTTGCTATACGTTTTATATGCCCCTCATAAGGAAATGATTCAGGCGCAAACATTCCGACCCTAAAATCTTGGTTCATTGCAAGGTTGCAGCAAATCTGGTCAACAACGTCAGACTTTCCGCTATTAGGTATGCCAGTAATAACAGACCATTCTCCCAAAGCCAATTTAAAATAAGTATCGCTATCAGTAAGGTTAATACTATAATTTTTAATTCCGTTTTCATTGTAATTTAATACGTTTGACCAAATATCGTCAATGTTTACGATACCCTCTAAAGGAAAGTTTTTAGCGTCTTTTAGCTGGTTTCTTAAAACCTCTGCGCCTTTATTTACAAGAACATCGTTTGCGTCTTTAAACTCTTTAAATTCTACGTATTTACAACGATATTGTCCAAACCTACGCGCAAGTTCATTTCGTAATGCTAAACCTGGTTGGTCGTTATCCGTGCATAGTATTATTTCTTTTTTATCCTTAAAATACTCCCAGCAGTTATCTAAATATTCAAGGCGTTGGTTTCCCTTTGATGCGCCGTTAGGAACACTACAAACCGAATAAATACCAGCTTCGTGTAATGATAATGCGTCCATTTCGCCCTCTACGATGTAAATCGTGTCCATTTCTTTTATAGCGTCCAAGCCATAAAAAATAAGTTCAGCCCCCCGTACCATTTTAAAATTCTTTTCGCCATCACGATACTTGATATTCACAAGTTCGTTTTCGCGGTAATATTTAAAATTGATAGCCGTGCGGTTTTTTGATACTTGTGGAAAGTATTCCTTTGATTCGCCTATTCTCCAATGCGCTATTGTCGCCTCTGAAATGCCTCGCTTATTAAACCATTTTATTGTTCTAAATGATAGTTCAGTTTCAACCTCTGGCGGTTTTATATACTCAACCTTTGGTTTAAATTTTACGTTGCCAGACCAACCGCAGTTGTGGCAATTATAAACGCCTTTAGATAGGTTAATCGAAAGCGGTTTATCAGCTTTGTTTTTTCTATCGTGCGAACATTTAGGGCATTTTAGTTTTTGTTCTTCTGCGTTGCCTTTAGGCTCTATGCCTATGGCTATAAATTCGTTTATCATAATGCGTTTTTAAGTTTTTTAATTCCGTAGTTGTCTGCTAACTTAACAAGATAATCTTTAATATTTTCATTTCTTTTAAATTTTTTTCCCTTGTAATATGTTTCAATTACTGTTGTATTTTCCATATTAACTATTTCATCTGTTTCTGTTTCGTGCTGACAATACACTAAAAAAGCATCGCCGTTTGTTTTTTGCCAACAATCTACAATCCTTTGAAATAATAACTCTTGACCGAATGGCACACTAACGCCTTTGTATTTAACCTCAAAAATTATTAGGTATTTATTATCAAATTCCAATACAGCGTCTATATCGCTTGGGTGGATTTTAGAATTTCCTATGCCTTTAAAATCTAAAACTTGTTTAATTCGTTTTTCGTATTTTATCATATAATTGTTTTTAATCTTCCCAGTTTACAGTTTTTAAATCCTTACCAAATTTATAATCGAAAAGGTCGATGTATTTAATATCGTCCTTGTTTCGTTTTCGCAGCTTTGTGATTGATAAATAATTTTGCGCCCAGAAATTATCCTGTCTTGCTCTTTGCGTTAAAATATAAACCTTGCGCGGGTGGTGTTTATCTTTGCGCCAAAGGTCATCAATTATTTGCACCCATTTACGTTTTGCATCTTTTGTTTTTGGGCGCGTTTCTTCTGGAAATAATTCGACAATATTTAAAAAACAAGATTGTACTGGTGGGTCAAAATCGGCGAATGTTTTTTTAGGTTTTTCGATTTTACCCTTTACTTTATTTAATAATACTTTATTATTATCTATAATAGTACTATTATTATTATTATATATATTATTATATATACTATTACTTTGTTGCGTATTTACCGCCACGGTGTTTTCCGCTGCGGTTTTTCCCGTTACGGTTTTTTCCGCCACGGTGGTTGGGGTGTCATTTAAAAAATAATTATACCCTGCAAACTTTCCGTTTTGGCGCACTTCTTTACGAACCAAAAATCCAACAGAAACCAATTCTTTTATTCTGGCGTTAATTGAATCCTTGCCCTCTTTAAAATGACCAATGATATATTGAACGGTAATCGTAAAGCCCGACTTGTGTGAAAACAGCCAACAGTATAAACCAGTTGCGCCAACAGATATACCTTGATGGCGAAATATCGCGCTTGGGATAACCGTGTAGTTATCGAATCGCTGCGGCTTGTATATTTTGTTTACTTCCATAAAAAAAACCCTTGACGTTGATGCAGTAGAGGGTACATCGCAATCAAGGGTCGGTTTACCAACCTAAAAATTTTCAAAATGCAACCTCTACTTTGCATATAACAAATATATAAATTAATCTTCTTGTTCTAAAATGTTTTTAAGTTTATCGCAAAACGCTCTTATATCGCCAAAAATATATTGAAACGCCTCTAACTTAATTGGGTCATCTTCAAATAATTCAAACAGCACCTCAATAAGCAGTTCATATTCTGCCAAGGTCATCATTCCAACGTATTCATAGCTTACAGGAATATCGCCAGCAGAAGTATTTCTAACATACTTTGGTCGCTGTCTTGTTTCACTCCAATAAACCCTACTGTATTTGCTAAATTTCATCTTAATTGGTTTCTATAAAATTAGATATTTTTAAAGTAATTATCTATAATTTTTACAGCATCGTCATAATTGTTTACCCATAATGCCTCCCAATTCGCATTTTCAAGCGTTTTAAGGCACTTTCTCTGGTTAGGTGTAGGTTTATTATACCCGACCTTTAATTCGAGCGCTAAACCGCATTTAAATGCGTTTTTGTAAAATACTAAAATATCGGGTATACCAGATACCCCCCCAAGATATTTAAATTTATAACGCTCAAATGGGCTTCTGCGACCTTCGTTAGCAACGTGAATCGCAAATGCTTGTGGATATTTAGCGTTTAAATAATACATAACAGCGTGCTGTAATCTATCTTCCTTTGTTAAGTATTTTTCGTAGGGGTTTTTTCGCATATCTTAAAAGGTGTGGGTGAATCTTTTTAACATTTAAAATTCCGTAAACTTTTTTTGAATTTTCTAAAATGATTTGAAGTTTGTTTTTTTCATCCTCAATCATTTTTTTTGTTTTGTTGTAATTTGCCACAAAATCTGCATCAGCTATACATACGTAATCAAAGTTTCTTAAAGCGTGTATTACCGTAGCGTGATTACGATTAACTGATTTACCGATACTATCTAAAGAAGCACCAGGAAACATTTCGCGGCATATTTTAAAATAAATAAACCTCAAATAAACAATATGGCGTTTGCGGCTTTTATCCGATAAATCAACATTGTGAGCAGTTTCGATTATTTGCTTTACATCAGTTTTTGTTAAAATTCCCATAACTTAAATTATTAATGCACCGTCTTTAGCGGTTTCGTTTGTTTTATATCCCTGTATAATTCCTGTATTTAAATATAAACGCCAATCTTCCAATGCAGAATGAAAGGCGTTAATTCCTTGTTCGATTAAATCCTCCGACAATCCATAAACTTCTACCGTAAATGGGTATTTAGTTTCTACGGCTATAAAGCGAAAGTTTTCAATTGGAAAGCCAAGTATTAGCGAATAAGCTGCCGCTTGTAAATGATAAGCCCACTTATAAATATCACTTCTAAAAGCACGTGGCGAATTATCTTGACAAGTTTTTACATCAGCAATATATTGACCAACGTTATTCATTACATCTGGGCGCACCCTTACAGGCACTCCTTTGTATTCGCCATAATGTGAAAGTTCCACAATACCGTTGCAGTATTTTTTAGCCAATTCGTGATGGTTAAAGTTGCGCATAATCGACTGAATAATATCGCTATCTTCTTGTCCAATAACTTTTTTGCCTTGCGACTTTTCGATATGTTCTTGATATAATACCTTATCTACTTTTTTACGCAAGTCTAATTTTGGGACAACGTAATATTCAGAATTATATACGTCTGGTTCAAGCATTGCGGTATGTATCGCAGTTCCAAGACTCATCGCAGACGTTTCTTTTCGTATCTGGTTAAGGTGGTGGTAAACCGATTTCTTATAAATTGTTTTTAGTCCACTTGCTGAAATCTCCCCCCTACTATGATACTGTTCGTTAGTATCTTTTACCGTTTTCATAAAGTTGTTTTTCTAATTCTTCGATTCTTACTTTTAATCTAAATACTTCGCTTTTAAGTTGGTTACATTGCGATTCTGATATGCTTAAATACTCATTTAAAGCATTAATGCGCTCAACCATAAATTGGTGGTCATCTTCTGGCGTGTTATCATAAATTGTTTTCATAACTAAAAAATAAAAAGGGGCAGCCCTAAAGCCACCCCGTTAAAAATTTAGAAAGGTAAATCGCCACCTACTTCTGCTGGAGTTTCAACCTTTGGAGTAGATTCTGGCGACCAAGTATCTAATTCAATGTAAGGCTTTCCGCTCTGGCTTTTTAGTATGTTTAGATTTACCCACCCATCTTGTTTTTTATTTGCTTTTAAAAACTCGATGGCATCATCAACCTTAATGCTGATGTTCCCAATTACAAAATCGGGTGCTGATTCTCTACGTTTAAAAGAGAAGCCGTTTGCAAAAACTTTTTCGTTGCTCATAATTTGAATTTTAATTTAATTGTTTCTTTGTACTCGTTTTTCATTTTATAGGCAGCAAGTACTTTTTCCGCCTGTTCTTTAGTGCCTTTTAAAGTTGCTTTTAATTGGGCTTCGGTAAGCCAAGCACGTTCATCTTTTTCTTGGTTTGTAATCGCGTTTTGAACCTCTTCGCCACTTGCTATGCTGGTGTCAATTCCAATCCCCAGATAACCAAGTGCGCGACCTAATGCGGAGGTGAAACCGTTTTCCACAAATGAGGTTTTATTTATATAGGTGCTATCACGATATTCTTGTGCGTGTGCCGATACTATCGGGTCGCCTTTATCGTCATAAATAGTAACTTTAAAAATCCCCTCTTTTTCGTTTAAGATTTCTACATCTTCGTTAATGCGCCAACCATTAAAGGTGTCTTCATTTCTAAAATACTTTAGGCGTTCATTTACTGTAATGTACTCCTTTCCTTTGATGTTAATTGTTTTCATAACTCTAATAAATTAATTTTTAATTCTTGTTTTAACGTTTCTATTTCGTACAGCTTAAACGTTTTTGGGTCGTTTAGCCTCGCCTTTAAAGTGGGTTGGGTTATGCCTAAACATTCCGCTACCCTCTTTTTTGTTATCTTCTTATCCTTGATAAGGTTGATAAATTTGTATTCAAACTCTGTCATATATTATAATTCTATTGAATCTAATTTTACCCAAAGATAAAATAAATTTTAATAATAAAAAAATATTTTTACTAAAAAAATATAAAAAACCCCCCGCAACCTAAATCGCAAGGGGGTTTCGAGCAAACAAAAAAGGCTTGTCTTACTCTACATAAACATTGTAGGTGCTACCTACATCGTCATCTTGGTTTGGCACGTGCATACGTATTTGATACTCCGAAGCCTTTACATCGTACTTCATAGCGTCAAGATAACAAGACACGGGTTCTTGTAAAATATCCGCGCCAAAATCAATCCAAAGTTTATGGTGCAAACTTAAATGCCCATTTCGCTTTGCTCTAAATGTACCCTCATATTTTGTCATAAAATCACGAGAATCGTTTATAAATTCTTGTGTTATAATCTGCTCAAGTGTTTTATCAGCTGTATCTCTGGTGCGTCTAAAATATCCATTTATTTTACCTATAAAATATTCGGTTGTTTGTGCCTCGTTAGATAAAATATTTTTTTCAGATTTATATTCGCCTGTATATGTACGTCCGTTGTAGTCGTATTGTTTACGACGTGAAACGATTGTATTTTCAACGTCAAACGATTCTGAAATTCTAAAGTTGTCAATATATATATTTTGAAAACCACCATCGCCACCAGAATTTTTTAAATTAGGAAAACAAATAACGGCTTGAGCAAAAACGGTTTCAAAACTATCTGCACTTGGCGTATAACCTTCGATTGTCAATGATGCCTTACCCCAAGCATTTATTGTTGTGGTAGTAAAGTCATTAAAAACATCTGCGGCATAATTTACAAATTCATTATTTGCAAAATCATACGATTTATCTGGTGCGCCAGTAGCATAGGTTTCTTGAATCCAAAATTTAACCCCAAGCTGCCAAGTTTCATTTGAGCCAGTAGATTCTATATAATAGTCAAATTCAATTTGTAAACGTTGGCGCGATTTTACCTGACAATACTGTCTATCGTTTGCTATCATTTGTACAGGCGTTGTGTAATCTACAACAATATCAGAATGAAAGTATTTATTTCCGCTTACTGCTTTCGCCTTTTGATTTGCATCGGTTATTATTTCAACCTTATTTCCTGTATTTCCAGTTGCATTAGTTTGGCTTGTAGAACCAAGCGACCAATGCCTATCGTCATATAAAAAATGGGCATTTTCATTTATAAAATAATTCCCTGTTAAATCCGTTATAAATTCAGCTTTTTTTAGTGGGCGTTCAAAGTTTTTTACTAAATCACGATTTAAAGGAGTTAATTGGCTTGGCACTTGATAAAGTACATCCTCGTTTATTGTTTCAATAAATACACCTTCCGAATCATAGCGTTCGTACGTTATCGGTTCGCTGCCTTGTCTTAAATAATCTGTTTGTAAATTTCTAATCTGTCCCATTATCCTGCTTGTAAATTAGATGCTTGGTCAAACCTTAATGTTGTTAGCGCCGATAAACTTCCCGTTGGGTAAAATATTACCGTTCCAACCCTTGCGTTTGGCGTATTATTAGGGTCAACATAAACCCGTATTGTTGTCGTGTCTGGTGCGCCAAATGTTGTATCTACTTCAAACCAATCAAAAGACGTTACAACCGTAAAAGCACCGTCAACACTTAATATCGTAATATCAAAATAACCGCCACCAGAACTAAAGTCAAATCGTGCGCTTGGGCTTATGCTTATCGTTGTAGCTGGGTTTGCGTAAATCGCCGCACCGTTTATTGTAAGCGTTGCCGCTTGGTCTGCAATACCCAAAGTTCCCGTAATGGTTACAACCAAAGTTGTGGCGTTTGTTATTTGCGTTGTTA
>Ga0136656_1000282_pt1 | contig 17373 bp, 5 predicted proteins | sample CPBDNA_9_FD_94862 | JGI IMG/M metagenome (GOLD analysis project Ga0136656, IMG submission 94862) | Freshwater to marine salinity gradient microbial communities from Chesapeake Bay, USA - CPBay_Sum_15_0.8_DNA (version 2) | ecosystem: Environmental > Aquatic > Marine > Coastal | place: USA...
AGCTTATTGTATTTTTTTCTGTTATATTAAAAGGCTGCTCTTTTAGAGTTATATTTCTTCCAAGACCTCTTAATGTCACTCTGTACGTACCAACACCCTGTAGTTTCCAAGATAATTTGAAATCTTCTCCAGGATATAATCTATCGTTTAATATTTTAAAATTTCCAACTCTTGGTGGCGGTGTTCCTTCTGGAATTTGTCGAGTTGGGCTTGTAACTGGGGAACAGTACAAATCTGCAAAATCGTCTATGCATTGATCGTAAGCAGACCCCATTGTTTCATCAGGAATTGTAGGGATTGTTGTTGTGTCTGGAGTTAAGATGTCCTTGCAGCTATCTATGTAATCGAAAATAAGCTCTTCATCGCTCTCTTTTTTTTGATCGAAAAAAGTATTCTCTATGACAACTTTGGCTACAGTAGAACCAAGTGGAGGAGTAGGTAGTTTTATTTTTATTTTAGCTTTTCTTGCCATATTAATAATTATTCTTTTTTTTTATTTTATTTCAAAAATATCGACCTAAAAGGAACAACATTAGAACCCTGTTCTGTTGTTTCAACAAAAAATTGTTTTTGCAAAGTATTATCGCTCGCTGTTTCAGTTTCGTTACTTGAGTTATTATTTTGAAATACAGTAGAGTTATCAAGAGTCAAACTGTCTGCTACCTCCTCGAGGGCCTGCTGTGCTTCTGTTTTTGCTTCTTGTGCCTCATCAAGAAAAAACTCCACTCCTCCAACGACAACTTGAACTTTATATTCAATTATTTCAGCATATTTTTCAACACCATTATCGAATATAAATTTTATTTTTGGGATAATCCCTTCTTGACGTAGGTTTGTTGTTGCTACGCTTACATTTTCTCCTACAATTAGTGCTTTTGTAAAATCTTCTGTTTCTCTAGTTATAGATAAAGCAGAAGGCTTGGCAACTTCAAATTCTGTTCCTGTCCAAATTCTCGTTCCATTTGTAGCAACTTCTTGGCCTTGGTTAACATCGAACGAGCCTACAGCATACCAAACATTCCAAGGACTCAAATAATCTGTTCCAGCGTTTTCTATATTTCCCTTTTCTGCCTGATATGAGAACTTTTTTAATGCGCTTTTTGCATAATCTAAAAGACTTTGAGAGCATCCCAAATAAAGACTATCTATTCTAAACTGTTTTCTATTCTGTACAAGAAAGTTCATGGCTTCAACATTTTGCACCCGATACGAGCCATTACGTGCTTCTTCAAAATCCTGTATTTTTGCCTGCAACCGTTCATTATTTTCAACTTTAAAATAATAATCTATTTGATTATCTAATAATTGTATTGTTTCCCAAGGAAAAGAAGTTATTTCTTGTTGTTGTGGAAAAGGAAGAGGAGCACCTTTTATTGACACATTTCCTTTAACCGGAATTATCTCTGCATTAGCAGTTACGCTACCCATAGGAAGAGTGAATACGCCTTTTGGTATTTTTGAAACAGAAGAAACTGGTATCAGTACTTGAGGCTCCCACGCCGGTCTTGGTGCCGCTGGCGATGTTGCAATCTGTTTTTTATATAAAGCATTACCTATATATTTAACTGGCATAACTATTTCTTCCTATTCATTTTAGATATGTTGCTCATTATTTCCGTTACCTTAAGTTCTGAGACGTTTCCTGTGGAGTTGTTCTTTGGAGTTTCCGATATAGATATATAAATACTGCTTAGATCCTCTTGAATTATTTCTTTAATTGATTTTTGTGCAATATAAAACATATCGGAAATATTATTTGTATTTGAAGTCGTTGTTTTCCTGTCGTTTATTTCAAGACCATCTAAAACTTTTAACGCATTATTATATTTCTCGTTATCAGTTTTGTACGGAATCGTTTCCATTGTTTGTTTTGTAAAATTTATCCAACGTACTATATCATTTTTATTTTTTTCTAGCATGTTATCCCAAACTTCATTGTTGCTTATTCTAACAAATTGTTTTTCATTTATTTCTTTTTTTACCGAAAGATAATTTTCAGAAAAAAAGTTTTGATACAAGCTTTTATTTTGCGTATTTAATATAGTTCTCTTATATTCGACTACTTGTTCTATCTTGTCAAAGTATATATCATAATTAAAAAATCCATTGTTGGAAGCATTTTTTATAGCTGATGAATAGAAGCCAATCAGTTTTTCATATAAAGATATGAAATTATTTATTCCTGCCGGATTTCCGTATTTCGGAGATATTTGAAGCAACAAATCTTTTTTCATTTCTTGAGGGAAAGAAGTAATAGAGGACACTCTCAATAAAGCTTCGATATACACTTCTACGCTTTTTACAATTTGCGTCTCTTTTTCATATCTTATTTGAAATGTTTGAGTAAATTTATTTTTTTCAAAATCATAATTAATGTCTTTTATGTTTGCTTGCTCTAAATATTTTGCCAAAAAATTGTTATTTTTTTCCAAAGCACCTAAAACAAATTCCATTTCTTTTTTAAGAATATCTCTTACGGTCAATTCTATACCATAACAATATTTTCCTATTCCTACATCTTCTTCTAAAACGGTTATTTTGTTTATTGTTTTACTTTTATCCAAAAATACTTGAGAAGATTTTAAATATTCTTTTGGTTGGTTTTGTTTAAAATCTCTTACTCGACCAAGTACTTCTTTTACTCTTTTTCTAAAAACCTTTACGTTACCGACAATATTTGGATTATCTGCGTTCACAGACGACATGTAGTCGTATAGGCTGCTAAATTTTTCAAGAAGTAATTCGGTATTGATAAAGAAAGTATTACCTTCTTGAGTGATATTTCCAAATTGAACTGGCGATACCACCTCTGTTATTTTTCGCAAAGGTTTATTATTTATATATTTGGGCATTTTAGAGATACTGTCAAAAACTGTTCGATCTCTTATTTTTGTATTAAAGAATATTTCTCTCGATAGAACTCTTTTTTTATCATTATCGTCTGTAGGTTTTCCGGTTAACCATTTTGCGCTATTCGTATCATAATGATAAAAGCCATTCCAGTTTATTTTCTGTCTAGAAGAATTATCTCTTAGATAAAGTGCATAAGTTTGAGGAATTTTTTTCCCAGCGTTTAAAACAATCTCTGAATTGACCTTTATATTTGTCGTGCTAGTGTCAACATTAATACCAGCTTCACGCATTTTTTGTTGGTCAAGTTCTGGATAAATATAAAATGAAAGGTGTTTAGTATCAGATTCAAATGGAATCTTTACTTCATATTCCATATTTATTTTACCAACCTCTTCTCTTCTAGCTATCGCTTCCATACTGTTGATATCAAAAGTAAAATGTTTTATGTTTTTAGGATCTTTAAATGCAGATGCCAATTCTAGGCCGGTACTGGTTCTGGTTAGCCCTGTTTCTTTAGCTATATTTAATAATATTTGTGGTAATGAAGATATCTTAGAAGATGATGCTGAATAAAATACTAGTTCTTTTGATAAGTTTAAAAAAGAAAACATCTTATCGTTATTGATTTGAACTATTTTGACCTTCATAGAGTCTGGTACGACTTCATATACTCTCATATTTTCTTCATCAACTGGCAAATTAAAAGAAAACCTTAAGGTAGCTGTTTTTCCTCTATTGGCTCCATCTAAAGTAATAGTTCTTATGGAAATAATAGGCAATTCTAAGCTAGGTTGTCCTATGTTTATAATTGAAGCGATATCTGCTAACCCTGGCGCTATCGCAACGGCATCAGATAAACCAGAAATTGTTGCAGGAGAAGATATACCTGGCCTTGTTTCTTGAGCAGGAACAATATTTGCCAATTCTTGAGTTCGTACTGTAGCACTGCCTAATCCAGAGTTTATGGCAAGAGAAGATATACCTGGCCTTGTTTCTTGGACAGGTGCGATATTTGCCAATTCTTGAGTTCTCACTGTAGAACTACCTAAACCAGAGCTTATAGCGGGAGATGCTACGACTGTTGATGCTATTTGATTTAACGAAGCGTTGCTAATCGGTGAACTAACTGCTGTAGTTTCAGCCATTGGCTTTGGCGGAGGAGTTCCTCTAGTTTGTGGCTCTATTGTTATTTCTTTTTTTTCAATATCTACTTGGGTAGAAATTCTTTTTGTAGAATTTGTTGTAACTTTGCCTGGGAATCCTGGTAGTTTGTTGTTTTTGGCCACGTTTAGCATTCCTCCAGCGTTCTTGCGTCGTTTTTAGATATTATAAGTTCGCTATTATCAATCTCTATTTTTTCACTCTCTTGACAAGTTATCATATAACCTTCGGTAGCGTTTAACACTTGTATCTGTTCCAAACTCAAGTGTTTACATAAAATATCGTTAGGTATTTCATTATCTACCATGATATCAAAATAATACTCTGCATATTCTTTATTTATTTCAAAATCACTTTGTTCTATTTCAGTTGTTTCTACATATATATTGTCTACAACATTTTGCCTTTCTTTTTCAAATACGAGAGGAAATTCAATAATTTCTCCTGTTTTCTCGTCTTCTTTTATTTCGTATAATAAGACTTCAAAATTTTCTTTTTTTATGTCCACATTCATTTCGGAAATATCTAATAAAAAATAATTGCTCTCTCTTTTTACTTCGACCTGCTCTTCTTCTAAATCAAATGTTTCTAAAACAACCTCTACTTCTGTATTTTCTTGTTCTGCTTCGTTGTCTGTTTTTCCACGCAAAGAAAAAAGATATTTTTGTTCATTCATATATATTTGATATAAACTAGCAGGCAACCCTTTTACTTTTATAGGACTAGTAGAATCTGTTGTCTCTATTTGCTCTTGTTTAGCAGCGGATATTTCGCCATTTAAAACTGCTATGTTTATGTTTGGATACAATTCTGATGTTGGACTAGAGGTTCCCAAAGGTAACGAAGACATTGCAAAGTTTTTTCTTCGCTCTAAAACAGGAACGTTTTTACCGTCTCCATCTTTTATTCTTTTCAAAAATCTCTTATATCTTGTCTCTGCTCCCTCGAAAGCGTATTGAACTTTTTTTCTTGGAGTATTTTTTATTCTTTCTTTTGTTTCATCCTGCCTTTCAGGCAACCCCGCGTGCAAGGAATCGTATAGTATGTCATCATCATGAAATTCATAATACATTGGCTTCCATTTACCTTGCGAAAGAAGATGCTTGCCATATGGAGTCAATTCTATATTAATTACTTCTTCTTTTGTGTTAAAGAAAGTCATACTAATAAATATGCCTGTTATTCAGAATCTTTTGTTTTATAGTCCAATTTAAGTTCTACCTTGGCAAATTCTACAAGAGAGAAGAAATCGTATGGCCAATTGTAACTATAGACATCTGTTCCTACTTCTCGTCCAATAATTTTGTTGAAATTAAATCTTTGATCGTCTTTTGTAGTGGCTGTTACATTAAAATAATTTTTCTCTGCTTTTTTCTTTACTTTAAAAATCATCCACCTTAAATTGTCAGGAAGCTCTTTTCCTTCAAAAAACTCATTTTCTCCAGAAAGATGATTAATGGAAACCTCGTCCTTTTCTGCGACTCTTGAGATCTCAGGCATTATTCCTTGCCATATATCTGCCAAATCTTGTTGTTCTAGCGTGTGCTCAAATTCAAAAATATACATAACAAACGGCTGTATGTCGCTGTATTGCATAAAATTAAACTCTGGTGGTATGACGTAATTTTGCATTTTATTTATCGTATCGCTTATTGATACAGATTCAATATTGCCATTTTTGACGCCATTAAATAGTTCTTTTGATAGCTTTATAAAGTGAAATTTATTATCGTGTTTTGTTGTTACTTCTGTTTGTCTTTCCAAATATGGAATTAAAACAATTGCCTCACTAACAAGTTTTTTATCTGCAATGTCTCCTATGGTTCTTTCTTCTGTCTTTAAACCTATTTGATCTAAAAGAGAAGCAGTTAAAGGAGAGGCTTGAGTAGAAAATGGATATTCTAATCTAGCTTTTATTCCTTTACCTTCATTGGGAATACTTCCATACCCACTCCACATTCCGCGTCCAAAACCGCTTGTTTTGCTATATTCGTTTTCATATGAATTTAAAGTTTGCGAAGAAAAGTCTAACACAGGTGTTTCCATTTTTGGACTTATTACCCACGCTTGCTGATCTAGCACATTTTCAAACGTTCTTTTACCAGTCGCTTCGTCAACAACCACGTTTACTGGATTTGCAAAGCCAAACAAATCAAAAGATGAACCAATAGGCATTGCATTTACATATGCATCTGACCCTGTTGTCGCACCTTTTTCTATATCAACGAAAATATTTTCTATTGTAGCTTCATCAAATATTTCTTGAACAGTGTAAGAACGGCTTGTTCCAGATGGTTTAAAAGAAATTCTAGCTCTTGCTTCTCCTTCAAAATATGGCGGCGTATATGGAGCATAGGCAGGATCGTTATGAATTAATTTTCTTTCTTCTTCTGTAAATTCAGAGCCACCCCAAAGTGCTTTATCTGTCTTATTTGTTGGATATCCGAAATAGCGACCATTCATCTTTTCACCATTCGAACCAGTTGGATGAAGCTCGCTATGATATGCTTCCATCATAATTAAATCTGGAGATTTCTCTAATACTACATCCATATAATACGTTTTGTTATTATTGAACTGTTTCCATTTATTGTCTGGCTCGCTAACAAATGTTGTCATTTTCTGATCTTTAAGAAAGAAATTAACTGTTTCTGCTAAAAAGTTATTCATAGCAAGCGTGTAAAGTCCAGTATCAGACGTCCCTTCTTTTCTGTAAACAAATGGAACACTAAAGCGTTTTGGACCTAAATTATTTACATCTCCAAAATCAATGGGACTTATATATGGCTCATATCCTCCATAGATGTATGTTTGATCTATGAATTGAACCAATGGATCATCGTCTTCCAAAACAGACAAAACCGTTCTAGATACAAGATCTTCTTCTAGATATTTTTTTACTTTAAATGCTTCGTTTGGAAAAAGAATATTTTCAAACGGAATACGATAATCTATATTACTTCTTACTTGTCCATACATTGACTCGTAAACGTTTGAGCCACTAAAACTTGCCATTTCAAAAGATTTTGGATAATAAGAATTAACAATAGTGTTGTCACCATAAGGAACAATAGCAGTATTAGAACCAGTTGCACATGGCCAATCTACAGCTAAACCCGATTTAATAGTATTATACAATATACCAGGAGCCATGAACGGTTCTAAGGCGGCATGTTTATAATATTTTTCACTATTTGAAACATTTAGTGAAAATTCTGTAAATAAATTATTTTTAATAGCTCGAATTCTAGCCTTAAATGATGGAAGTAACGGTAGAAAATCGGTCATGAAAAATATTGGCAACGAGTATTCACCCACTGAATAGGGAGCAACAGTTATATTACGAGCGCCATATCCTTTTTCGGAAGGACTTCTAAAAAGAGAGTTCTGATCGCTGGTTTGGAAAAAACCTTCCGCGTCCGCGTATCCCATAACAAATTCGGCATAATCATTAAGCGAAGAGAGTCTGTTTGCGAAACCATAATAAAGCCTATTATCGCTACCAGAGAAAAGCGATATAGCATAGTTTCTACCAGGATACAAAGATCCATCAAACGGTATATTTCTTTTATATATAAGTTTTTTATCTAGATAAGTAGTAGAAGAAGGCCATAAATTATCAACAGAACTTGTAATGCAGAATACTCCACCAGTATTGGTTATTGTACCACTATCTAAGTTTGGATCACTAAAAAATACATATGTTTTTCCATTAAAATCCATTGCTTTGATATCGTTATAACCTATATTACCTTGGGAACCACTAGTTATAACTACTGGTGTTGACCAAGACGAACCATTTGAACTCGTAACAACGAATAAGCTTCCACTATCTATAGAAGGATTATCTCCTTTCGCTTCAGCAAAAAACATTTGATATCCACTTGAACAAGAAATTATAGACATTCCTGTTCCTGCTTCATTATTAGCAGCTGCTCCAGTATAGATTAGGCTTTTATCGCTCCATTTCCACTGATTGTTTTCCAAAGTTCCAGTTACCAAATATACTTCACCAGAATCTGTGCCGCCTCCATCGGCAGCATAAGATCCTATTGCAATTAATATTTTTTCGTCATTATTATTATCATACAAAGCGTCAAAATAATAGCCAAATTTAGAATCATCAGAAGAACCAGAAACGTACTCAGATGGAGACGAACCATACACCTCTAATGGTTCTGGACTGCTCCATGTTTCTCCTGTGCTGGAAGAACAAATGAACATGTAGCCAGGAGTGCCGGCAGAACCGGTCATAAAACCGCTTACAAACAAATTAAGACCATTTGATGCCGAAATAAACTGCACTTTTGTTCCAAAATTAGAATTAGAATTTGTTGAAGGACCAGTTATTATTTCTGCACCAAGGATTGATAATGTTTCTGTCGGATCATCTCCAGAAGACGTGAGAACATAAACACTACCTTCTCTAAATGGTCTTCCCATAGCTGTGAAGTATTTTTCTCCATATCTTACAACCGAAAGGGAATCGCCATAGATACTCTCTGTTTCCAAAATATTGTCATTGAAATAATCTGTTCTATAGTTTAAGCTATAAGTACCACCATGTAGATTGTTTGATACATAATCTGAATAGATATTTGCTATTTGTACAGTTCTATCTTGCGGATAGAAACCATTATATGGCAACAATTTCTTTATTCCGGAAACTGTCAAGCTTATTTGTTCTATCTTAGCTATATCTTCATTTTGTTTTTTAATATTATCGTGCTTCTTTAATATGTCAGACGTAGAATATGTCTTAATAAATTGTTCATCATAATTTAAAGAGTTTTCGCTTGTTGCGCTAGTATGCCTGTTCGCTCCATCTAAAGAAAATATTTTTTTATTTTTTGTCCTAAAGTTTCCTCCCTTAGAAGAAACATAGTAGTCCATGTGTTCGCTTATTCTGAACTCTGGTATAGTAGAGTACTGTTTTGCTTCTGCTCTTATGTCTTCTATAAAATCTTCATAAGAATCGAAAAATGGTTTTTTGCCAGAAGTTTGCTCTGTTATTCTTTGTAGGCCTTTGTCTAAAGTAGAAAAATATATGTCTTCTTTTGACAATGTTTGATTATAGAGTTCCAAAGAAAATATGTCATGTTCTGTCGCATTCTCTTCTACACTATACCATTTTTCTTTATTTATATCATATTTAGCTATCTTTGAAGCAATAGTCTCACCTTCTCCAGCAACATAAAAATATCCACCTACATAAATATCACTACCAGATATTATATGTGCTTCTGCTGAGTCGTTGTGTTTTTCTTCGAGAGTTGACCAAGTAGAAGTCAATGTGTTCCATTTTGCAATACTGCCATTGGCAATAACTCCGCCAACAGACCCAAATTCTCCTCCAACATAAACATCGCTACCAGATAAACTTATTGTATTTAAGAAACCAGCAACGCCGGCTCCAAGAGCTGACCAAGTAGAGGTTATGGTGTCCCATTTTGCTATGCGATTCCCTGGAGAGGAGAAGAAACCGCCAGCATAAATATCACTGCCGGATACAGTAATCGCTTCAACTGTACCATTGATGCCTCCACCAAGAGCTGACCAAGTAGAGGTTATGGTGTCCCATTTTGCTATTCCGCTTCCTGTTACTGTAAATTCTCCACCAGCATAAATATCACTGCCGGATACAGCTATAGCTCTAACTGGATAATTGAAACCTCCACCAAGAGCTGACCAAGTAGAGGTTATGGTGTCCCATTTTGCTATTCTGTTTCCTGTTACTGTAAAATCTCCACCAACATAAATATCGCTGCCTGATACTGAAATAGAACGAACAGTGTCGTTCAGTCCTCCACCAAGAGCTGACCAAGTAGAGGTTATGGTGTCCCATTTTGCTATTCTGTTTCCTGTTACTGTAAAATCTCCACCAACATAAATATCGCTACCAGAGGAAGCAATTGAAAGAACTGTAGAATCTACTCCGTCACCAAGAGCGAACCATGTCTCTGTAGTTGTATCCCATTTCGCTATTTTGTTAGCAGCTATATTTCCAATACTAGTAAAATCTCCACCAACATAAATATCTGGACCGTTGACGTGAAACGAAAATATGGGACCGTCTATATTTTTCATGCTTGCGCTTAAAGCATTTGAAAAATTATTTTCATCTTGAAAAAAGCTACCCGTATTTAATTCGCCACCTCCAACAAAACTTACGTATTTTAGTTTTGGATTTGCAAATATTTCTTCATCTTCATTTTGTAAAGCAAAATCGTTATATGAACTTCTTTCTTCTGGAAGTGCTGTCAGTAAAGCTTTGTAGCTAGTATTTTCATACAGAGTACCTATAGATTTCCTATAAGATTCATTTTCAACAAAAATTTGTTCATAAAAGTTAGTATAGCTGTTGTTAAACTCTCCAGATACATCAAGAATGTATCCTCTTTTATTTATTAGGCCAAGATTCTTTCTATCAATTCCATCAGAAGTAAAAGTACTGGTTTCTACTTTTCCTGTGTACGAGAAAAGTTCTCTTTCCGCTGAAGAACTTTCTAGAATAGAAAAGCTATTAAATAAACCACTATCTATAGAGGAATCTTGTTGATATGAAGCACTAAGAGATACGTTGCTATTATTTGACAGTACTCCATTCTCATTTTGAACAAAGTTGCTTCCTGTCTCTTCCGTAGATAGATACCCTATTGAACTATAGTATCCACCTTCGCTGTTTTTACTTCGTTTTTTATTTTGTTGTTCGTCTCTCCAGAAAACTCTTTGAGTTCCAAGTTTGATATCGTACCCATCTCTTGAAAACCCAGGAATGTTTAAATAATATTCATTTCTTTTTCTTGTTTCTTTTAAACCAGTATTTTCTTCTCTTGGCCAAATAATTTCTTTATAAGAATGTCCCAAGTAATAAACTTCCGTATCGTCTCTTTTATACTGCTCTCTCAATAAATCATAAAATTTGGTTTCATTTTCGCTCAAAATGAGTTTAGTATTCAAGTCTTTGTTGGCAAATTTTGAAATCAAATTTGTGTATTCGTGCTCAATTTGAAAAACCGTGTCAGCATCTTCCGAAAATTTTAATCTATGAGTTAATGGTTTGTATTTATATGTTACGGGAGGCTCTTTAAAGTTTATTGTTCCCTGGCCGTGTTTAGCTTTTACAGTTATCAACCTTCCATTTAATGCTCTATATGTTATTGGTCTTGGAGAATTTTTTATAGAAACTATATTTTCTTTTCTTAGAGTTCTTGCTATTAAATTCTCTCCATTTCTCATGGAAACCCAAGAAGTATATGTATAGGGAGAATTAACATACTCTGCCATAGAAGCAGATAAGCTAGCAGATAAAGAGTATGTGTTTGTCTCTATATCTACTTTCTTTGATTCTTTTACTAAACTATTGATATATAAATTATCAACAAAGTATTCTTGATTACTTCCGCTTATAACTAAGCTGCCACTAATAAATTCTATGCCAACATTTACTGCCTGTCTTCCCACATATTCTCTTGGCTGGAAACCTCCAAGCTCTTCTGCTGTTGTTAAAGCGGATGCTGTTATCCAAGAATATTGAATATCTGTTCTAGGAATTTGATGCTGAACGAACCAGTTGTCGTATTGTACATTTCCTGCTCTTACTAACCTATTTCTGTTTACTTTGTGTATCGAAACAGCGTCTACTGTTCCGGTAGCCGGAAGAACTGCGAATGTACTTCCAGAGCCAAATTGCGGAGAATGTTGCGATAGTTGTTTATAAAATGAATTTCTTATTCTATGATTTCTGTAGGTTAGAGGAATATTGGGAGACATCTCTTCTCCTTCCCTATCAAGGGAGCCTCTAGAACTTTCTTCTTTGCTACCTGGAGCGTTAAACCTTTCAACAATAACCGATTTACTCCCACCTTGATCATTTAATTCTGGCAGCGTGTATTCGTTTGCCCCTGTTATGTATTGAGTAGTCAAGCCGCTACTTGCCGTAAAACCATCAATAATTAAATTATTTGCTATTCTTCTACCGCTTGTTTGCAAGATTTCATAATTTTCAGAATAGTTTCCTAAAAAACTTTTCGTGTTATCAATGTTTTTTATCGATATTGGTCTTTTTGAATATTCTTCTCTTGTCCAATATGCAGGTGGAGAATCGAGATGGGCATTGGAATACAATCTAATAGTGTTTGGCAATAGTTTAACATGCCACGCCTCTGGTCTTGTTTTTGCATTATCTTGCCCAAGATTTAACGGAGCATGACGATGAGATCTACCGCCGACCCAAGTTTCCGTAAAGGGGCCTTGAAGAATTGCATCATATATTAATTCGCTTTTCTCTCCTATTCTATAATCATCTTCATGATAATTTGCAATTTCTGTTTCTTGAGCAAACTCTGTATGAAGCTTGTCTGCATAGCCTCCTGTAACTTCAGAATTTGCTTTAATATTAAAAGGAAGAATGATAGAGGTTTTTATGGTCATCTAGTTTTCCTAATCATCGCAATCAGAATTTGGTAGTAAAATATCAGGAATTTCGTAATATGCATTTCCAGATAAATCAAATGCTGTTTCTCTTATAATTATCGATGTTTCTCGTTTTTTTCTCATAACGATGCCACTTAATTTTGAATCTATATTATATACTCTCGTAAAACTTCTGTTTAGGGCTTGAGTTACTGCTGTGAAGATTCCGACCCTATCTTCATTAAGAGCACCCTCTCTTTCTGCCCTAAATTTCCACCAATAACAATGTTCTTTCTCTAGACCACTTAATGGGGCATGTCCAGTTTTCCAATCGTACAAAAGACTTCCAACAGCTTTTGCAACTCCCAAAGGAGGCTCTCCAGTAAATTCTATGGTTGGGAGCTTGTGTCTATATTTGTTTCTTTCTAATATGTGACTTTCTACGATATTTGAAACTCCAGAAGAGTAATTCATAGAAATTGGTATAAATTGTTCAACTATCATAGATATAGAATTATCTATCCATTTATAAAATTGTAAGAATTTTTCAAAATCTGGTTCATTCTCTACATTTTTAAAGAACAATTCTTTTAGCATATTCATTTCTCGATAATTTTCTTCATATCGATATATTGGCTTTCCTATTAGATTATTAAACAAGGCTACGGAGCCAACCCATGAAAGCATCTCTTCTGAAACTGTTTGATACATGCTCTTTTCTATTGCAAAATAATAATTAACCGGTTTCGTATTTTTTGTATATATCTCATCATCTTGTTCCAATATTTCCACAAGTTCATCGTTATCTAATATTTCAGGAAGTCTTGTTTTTGCATGATTAATGTATTCTATTCTATTAGGTATTTCTGATGAATCGTCAAATTTTAGACCTTTAGCTGTAAAATTATATTTTGTAGCAAAAGAAAGCATGTTTTCTCCCGTTCTATCCAAAGAACCAGAAGAGGCATCGAGAACAACAAATTCTCCGGAATCAGAACCAGTAACATTATCAAATGACCAATATAATGATAAAGTTTCTATTTGAGGAATATAATGTTTTCCATAATGTGAAGAATTTTTTATTAGATATTGTTGCATTGCTGTTCTATAATCTTCACTATCTATTCCTTGTTTTGACATATCTTTTGCATGCAAATCTATAGAAGTATCATTCAAGTAACTATTCCAATGCTTAACATCTATAAGCCTGATGTCTGTCTTGTGCTCGTGATATAAGCCGCTCGATATCAACGAGCCGCTAAAGTCTTGTCTGTGAGCGCCAGCATATAACATTTTATTTGCAGAATAAAAGTTTTCTACTAGTGCAGAATCTACGCTAGCCGTTAATAAAAAACTTTCTTGTTTTAAATCTTGTTCATAATTGGAACCATAAAGTTCTACAAAGTAACTACCAGTTGTTGTGTCTAGCATATTTCCAGCTAATGGATATTTTTCGTGCCTTATTCTAAATGCAATATCCCACTTTGTATCGCTATATAAGTCCCTAAACAGGGAAGAGGTTAAATTAACTCCCAAGCAAGAACTAGATAGTTGAAAATATGCATCATTGCTTTCCAATTGCGGTCTTACGGCAAAAATTTGAAAACTTGCTCTGTCTGGGTTTGTCCATGTTCCATTGGTACTTTCGTGCATACCAAAAAGAGAAGAGGAAACAAAATCTGTTTGAAAATAGTATTGTTCAGATGAAACAAATTTTTTCGGAAATATAATTCTAGCCTCGGTTGTGGAACCAAGATATTTATACTCTTCAGTAGAAGGGAGGTATCCAAGACTGTCTGGACTTCCATCGCTTCTTTGTACAATTGTTCCACCGAAATTATCAGACTTATTGAAATCTAAAACATTCTTTTTTAAAACAGAAACTTTAGATCGTTCCTCTAGTAAAAATTCTGCAGTGTCAGAGTACATGTTCATTTTTATTAAAGTTTCATCTATACCGAAACAATGAACCAAATTTCTAAAAGATTTCTCTGTTCCTTTTGACTTATAGAAATATAAAAGATTATTATATATATTCTGATAGATTACATTCTTTATTTCTTGGATTCCATGTTTATATACTTCTGTTTCGCTTCTGCTTAAGAAGTTTTCTAACATAGTAGAGTCATTAAAGAGATCTATCGCTTGAAATCCTCGGTCTTCCAACATCTTTATTGTAAACGGCAAAGGATTCTGTTTATATTCTAAATGTTTTATTTGTGGCAAGAATTTTATTTTATTATGAGCATCATCGAAGAAATAAGACAAAATTTGAAACAATTCTAAAGTTCCGTTTCCATTTTCTTGATCTTCGTCATACATCCAACTTGGAAGAGTGCCATATAGACTTGCATTATTTGTTACGTCGTATTCTTTGCCTTTTTCTTTATAATTTTCAATTAAAGACAGAACGCTCTCGTGAGAGGAATATAAAATAGGCTCTTTTTCTTCATGCTCTGTATTGTTAGATAATTCTAGTGCTGAACCAGTATTTCTGGAGCCTAAAGAATACCCTACCCATGTTCCATTAGCTATTCTTCCAGAATAATCTAAAACTATAGAATCTAAAGAGGAAATTGAAGAAGTTGAATATATTCCTTCGTTGAACTTATAATAAACACCAAGAGAACTACCGGTATTGTGAGTGTCTACTCCACCATTTACATGCAAAAAATAATTTTTCGATATATCCTTATCGCTTCTTTTTTCTTTCCAATACCTAAATTCATCTAGAGAGCCAGAAAGCTTTCCCCAACCTTTTGCGCTCAAAGTTCCACTAGCTGCTGTATTTAAGGAGCCCAATGTTGCTGTTATACTTCCTTTTACACTGCCTATATTGGTTCCAACAATTACTTCATCCTCGATATCTCCATCGACAAATAATTGAATTTTTATTTGCGAATCGTAATTTATGAACCCTACCGCATAATGATGCCAACTTGATATGAAATCTAGATTTTCTCCTATTTCAGTATCAACTATGCCATTACTGCCAGAACTTATTTCCACATAAAATTTATCTTTTTGGCCAGAAATGCCAGGGTGAGTTTCTATTTTAAATCTACCATAAGAATCAGATCCTGTATTTTCTCCGTTCCACAGATCAAATATAACTTGTTTTTGAGAACCAAGAAAATCATCTCTTTTGAAATAAAACTCGACTGTGGAGCCGGTATCTCCATCCATTTTTAAATTATAAATTTCATTTCTAAACTTATTTGAAGATTGAAATAATTCTTTTTTACTATTGCCGCTATCGTCTACGTTTAGCAAACCGTTTATTTCAATATATTCTTGCGCGTCTGTATCCGAATACCCAGAATCTGCCGTGGAAGAATTTCCATAAACAAAGCCAATGTTTACATAGCCTGTTTGCTTGGGATATACTTTATTAAAAAAATAATTTGTTAGATCGCTATTTTCATTTTTCCATTTTTGTTTTTCATAAAACGAACCATCGTAAGGATAGGTTCTATAAATATGCTGAATGGCGTCTACATAATATCTTTCAGCCATTCCGTAATGAGCAAAATTAGATGGCTCTTCATAATCTATGTCGGGTATTACTCTTATTTTTTCTTTTAAAATTTCTTCTACATTATCTATTGTACCTACCTCGTCAAAAGAAGTAGAATCTTTTATTTTATTTGATATACTAGTGGACTTATTTTCAAACAATTTTTTTAATGACACTTCTTATTCCTCTACTCTAAATTTAAATGTCTCTCTAGATTCATGCCACTCATTTGTATCAAAAAGAGTAAATTTTATACCATAAGAATATCCAGGCTCTAAATTTTTCATATCCAAATCAAAATAATTTCCATTAACGTCGAAAGATAAACGAGTATGATGATTGCTACCTGTACCATAAGGAATGGCTTCGTATCCATCTGCAATCCTGTATATTTTATAGTACATATCATCAACAATTTGATTTTCTGCTGTTGTGTTTAAAGAGGTATACGAATTTGGATTCCATTGAGCACTTCTTATGTACAAATGTAATCTAGCAGTTTCTCCTGCGTAATATTTTTGTTTTAGATTTTTGATATTCACAACGAAACCATCTTTTGTAAAGGTGGAAGACTCATCTGGGTTTAATACAGCTATAGGGCCACCAGAACCAATTGCCGTCTCTGACGTATCAAACCATACGTCGTATATGGTATCGTATGTTGTATTTATAGCCACATTTGCCTTATAAATACCAGTAGAAACCCAGGAACCAGTTACTACTGTTTCACTATCTAACATTGGTAAAGGAGCAGGCAAAGGTAGATTAATGCTTGGATATAAGCGAACATAAATATCTCCTTGTCCTACTGTTGGAAGATCGTAAAGATTTCCTCTGTATTTATTATACAAGTATATGGTATTATAATTTTCCTCTTCTGGAATGAATGGGCTGTACATATAGAACTTGCCTCTATCATCTTTCACGGAAGCGTCAAACCTAGCTTCAATCCATGGTTTTTTAAAGAAAAATTCGCTGCTTTTTGAAAAGAATTTTTTAGTGTAATAAGATCTTTCCTCGTTTTCTAACGAAGAAGATAATTTGACCATCAAGCCATAAGAAGGAAGGCTTTCATCCAACCAGTTTTCTACGAGTTCCGTAATATCAATTTGCAGTTTTTCCGTACCTTCTTGAAAATATTGCTTAAACTCTGGCGTATTGTATATGTCCCCACCTTCGTTGGTCCAAGATTCATTTGCAGAAGCAGACAACCAATTTACGGGTCCAGTATCTCTATATGTTTCCATATCTAGACCCTGCCCTTCGTCCCACGATTTAGCTAAAGCGTTTACGTTTAAATGATAGTTCTTAGGAAGACTAAATGGGTGAGTAGCATTATCTAATTTTAAAACAAAGTTTACTTTTCCCTTTAAAGGTATTATTTGGTTTTCTCTATCTTTTTTTATTTCATCAATAGGAAAATCTAA
>Ga0136656_1000286_pt1 | contig 17263 bp, 14 predicted proteins | sample CPBDNA_9_FD_94862 | JGI IMG/M metagenome (GOLD analysis project Ga0136656, IMG submission 94862) | Freshwater to marine salinity gradient microbial communities from Chesapeake Bay, USA - CPBay_Sum_15_0.8_DNA (version 2) | ecosystem: Environmental > Aquatic > Marine > Coastal | place: USA...
ACGAACGTGGCCAGAATCAGCACCATTGCCGTCATTATAAGGTGCTCCAATAGCGACACGATCACCAGCAGAATTCATTGAAACTGAATAGCCGCTTTGATCCCAAGCGCGTTCACCATTAATATCTTGACCTAACTGAACCCAAGAATTTGAACCAGAATTGTATTCAAAAATTCTAACGTGACCAGAATTATCTTTATTATTTCCATTATTATATCTCGCTCCAATAGCAACTCGGTCACCAGCGGAATTTATGGAAACTGACCAACCGCTTGTATCACCTGCAGCTTCACCATCAATATCTTGACCTAGCTGAGTCCAAGAAGATGTATTAGTATTATATTCGTAAATACGAGTATGACCAGAATTAAAGCCACCGCCATCATTTCCTGTCGCTCCAATAGCTATTCGATCACCAGCGGAATTCATCGAAACCGAAATGCCACTTTGATCGCCCGCGAAGAGACCACCAACTTCACCGTCAATATCTTGACCTAGCTGAGTCCAAGATGATCCATTCCATTCGTAGATTCGTGTATGGCCAGAGCCATCACCATTTCCATCATTCAATATCGCTCCAATAGCAACTCGATTGCCAGTAGCATTCATGGAAACTGAATAGCCACTTTGATCACCAGCTGCCTCCCCGTCAATATCATCACCTAATTGACTAATAAAATTTACTGTCCTAGTGAAATTAACATAATCATTTGACATAGGAGTCATAATGTTATTAAATCTTGCGGGATCACTTGACTCATCATTAGAGTTCCACGTAAGTTTTCCATAAACTGACCCAACAACCAAACCACTTGACTTAAATAAAACCATGTATTGCGGAAAGTCCGTGGGTGCAAAAAAGTTAACTATTTCTCCGGCCTTTACGCTTCTTTCTTCAACAAAATATGAAGGACTTGCATTACGTGATAAATCATATTCAGCATCATCAGTATAACCATTAACAAAATAAAATTCAATGGTCGTATCCTCAAGAGCATAAAAAGTAAATATAGCTAAAGATGCGTCACTACACGCATATCCAAAGTATTTGCCAGCAGCCTTGAGTGGTATTGTTCGATTGATTGCGTCTGCGGCAATGAGACTCATACGTCCATCTTCAGCATAATAAATGTGGCGATTCTTAACGTTACTTAAAGTATATGTTTGAGCATGCGGTGTGTCTTGCCGCTCCTGAAAAACTCTTATCTCACCAGTATCAATCGACTTTTCGTAGACTCTTTTACCAGGTGTATAAGTCGCAAGGTGAAACTCATTTGCATATTCAATAGTCGAATAGTTAATGATAAGATTAGACAACGTAGCATCTGTCAATGCAATTGGGTAAATGTCATTTGGTGCATCAACTACACTATTAACACTCAGACCATCACTAAACACATAGCAATCAAGTGTATTGTCAACAAGCTCAACCTCGATTGCGAGATGACGATCAAGAGCAGGCGACTCATTAGGATCGTAGTCATGGTCAAAGAGTATTGCTTCAAGGTCACCAGTTATAACGAGTACGCCTTCAGCCGATAGCTCTTGTGAATCAACATTGGGTCCAGATGTGGGTGGACCGACATATGGAATATCATATGTTTTAGTAACTGTTGGATAAGGTTCTCCAAGCAAACCATCTGTGACAGGACCAATTCCATCTGGTCCAAGAGTCCAGATTTCATTATCAGCATCTGGGATGAGCGAGTTTTCATTATAAAGTGCATAAAAATTTCCTGTCAGATTGGCTATAACGTATTCATTAAAGTAATAAGCAGGCCTTCCTGTCACATCGTCCCCACGAATATAAACACCATTGACATCTTCGCGCGGCGCTGGTGCATCCGAAATAATAATTGAAAATTCATTAGCCTTAAAAAACAATTCACTAATTGGATCAAAGGAATAGCGTGTTCCATTTGATATAAAGCCATAGTCAACAATTTTGCTATCCGACGATTTAAACAATCGCTCACGCGGATAGGTGAGTGTGATCGTGTCATCAAAGAAAATACGAAAGAATGTCTCGGCACTACGATCTGATCCTCGAGTATAATAATAGTCAATGATTTTGCGAAGTAACTTACGGTTATCAATTACGCTTGAATTCGGAATGTTCTTTGCAATTTCGTCCTTAATTGCCTGAAGATATTCATCACCAACATAGTCAACATCATGCTCAAACTGAATACGATCAATGAGATTTGTAGCCTGTCCTTTTTGATTAAGATAAGCATAATAGTCTTCGAGAAGAGCTATGAGGGTCTCAGCCGTCGAGCGAAGTTGATATGGTACAAGCGATCGTACTGATTCGCTTTCACGATTATGAATATGAACTTCTCCGACTGGCTTTTCTAAGTGTGACATTGGAATTAAGCGTTACGAGCAAAGGTGGTATATTCTGAGAGGAGAGATGATGTACCAGACGAGCTAGCATCGATGTCAGGTACTACAATAGTTTTTTCAAGGTCAATCGTAATGATTTCGTTGCGTTCAGCGACCATATCGTCAGAGGCCGGCCGCAAAAATACATCAATAGTTACGTCTTCATTAGCCGGAAGATTTGTCAAAAGCAATTGGCCGGTGCGAGGATAAAGATAGCCTACACTATTTGCGTACTTTACAATTCCACCATCTGAAGAGCGAGTAAAGAGATAAACATTACGTTTTTCGGTGTCACCTACAATGGTTTCATCAGCCAATTGAATAAAGGTTGAGCCAATGAGCCAACGACTTGAGCCAATCATTGAAGGCCGCTGATCAATTCGTCCATCAATTTGAAAACCAAAGTCAATGCCGCTATTCTGCGATACACTATTCACAACCGTGATCGGCAATTTCTTATAGGCATAAACACGAGCAATTGAGTTTGCAATTGCACTATTGCTAATGTCAATTGCCTGAAGAAACTTTGAGAATCGAAATACACCATCAAAGTTATTGAGTCGGTCTTCATTAAATTGGCTTATTGTATTACGAACCTGTGTCACAAGTTGATTCTTCGATAGCGTGGTTCGGGCCGAATTATATTTGAAAAAGACTTCGAAGTAAAGGTACGTATAATCAGGATCAACAAGATCAGGTTGAATTGAAATAATTTTCTTTGACTCAAGAAAGGCTTGGACCTCATTCTTTTTATTTGCATCAACCGTTTCTTGATTAATATCTTCGGGCCTTAGCGAAATGTAAACCTTGCCATAACGTGGTATAGGATTGCTCTCACCACCCCATACAGAAATACTACGAATGCCTGTAATGTTCTGTGAAATAAGAGCTTTATAGTCCTCTGCTGTGACTGCTCGATTTTGTGTAATAAAGGAGAGCGGGGCATTGTGTTTAATTGATGGAATCGTTTCTTTTTCGGCCCCACCCTGTGCATTTGTTGTGGTGGCGACTAATATTTCATTATTGACTACTACTGTTGGATCTAACTCCGATGCTAGTGCAAATGTACGTGCACCGTTTGCAGCAGGCCCATCAGTTGTCATAAACTCGATGTCAACTACACTGAGAATAGACGGGGCCTTACCGAGTACACCGTCACCAAAGCGAATGTCATAATAGCCATCACCATTTTCATTGATAAAATAAACAGGCGATGTTCCACTTATACCATTAAAGTCACGAAAGGACGTATAGGTTTCACCTTGCTCGACGGTTGCATTACGACTTGGCCTTACCAATACACGAAGTGTGCGTGTATCAATGTTAGCATCATTAATCACAAACTTTTGATACTCGGCCGTATTGATTGTGTAAGAAATTTTTCGATAGCGACCCTGATAAATAGGCACATTCGTGAAAACAAAAGCTTGCTCTTCGGTATCATAGCCGACTGTTATTGAGCCAATCGTTTGAAAGGTATATGTGACACTATTTAATGCGGTTGTAAACTTAGTTCCTTCGGGTAATGTAAAGGTTGACTCGCTTGAAGCATCTGATCGACGTGGAACAGTGATTGTGACATATGCAATAGGCGATTGACGACTACGTGGTGTATAACCCAATAGCTTTGCTCGAGATACAACGTTTGATCGAAGCTGCGCTGAATCCAAAAAGGATTCATTCATGGCCATGTGAGCATTGACCGCATTGTAGTGAGTGTTATATGCAAGGACATCGAGTAGCGAACTCAGACCTGAGCCGTCAAAATCCCAGTCTTGAAAAGCGCTGCCTGTCCGTTTAAAGTGGTCTTTGAGATTTTGCTTGATTTGGTCAAAATCAAGTTCGGTTGTATTAAGTTGAGCCATTGTTAACGAATCCTTTGTAAATTAAATGAGACTTCCGCGTCTCGTTGTATATGAATGATATTAAAAGCAATTGAAATATGATAAACATTTGCATCTGAATTATCAACAATGTCAACATCAATAACATTCACACGTGGTTCATGATCCTCAAGAACACGTTTAATTTCATCTCGAATTCTCATAGCAGTAAAGATAGATGCATTTTCAAAGAGTAGAGCAGTCACGCCTGATCCAAGCTCTGGATGAAATGGTCTGTCATAAAAGTTTGTTAAGATAAGATTCTTTACTGCTTGTCGAACAGCATCAATATCCTTCAATGGAGTAATATCATCCAGCTGAGGATGCAATGGCATAGACAAGTTTAAGTCAGAGTACTTAACTGTCTTCGTAACATTCGATGAGCCATTGGAATTAAAGTCCGACATATTATCTATTTATCAGTATTTTCTTTGAGTTTATAATGTGGATGCCACTTATCATAATTTGCTGCAACAAAGTCAACCACTTCCTCAATTAATTTAATATCTTCATCCTCGGCTGTTACGAGTATTTTAGTTTGTTTTCTATTCTCAATATCATAGTATTCATACGAAAATTTTCGATTTGGCCAAGATGGTCGAGCTTTATATTCAGCAGCGGTTTTTAAACCTTCTTTAAACATAGTCTTTTCAATAGATTGCGCACCCTTTACTACAACATGTAAGTCTGCCTTTTTACGTGCATAGTCATTATACAATTTAAGATACTCGGTGTATTTGCCATCATCAGGATCATCAAATTTATTTTCCCATGCTTTAAATCCACCTCCTTCATAACCGGCTGCGTTCGCTCTTTTTACGTATCCTTTAATAGTTTTTTGAGCTGCATAAAGTTTTTGCTGTGCCTTTAGCTGAATGTTGAAATATTTTCCTCCAAACTTTTCACGAAATAATTTTGTATATTCTTCTAAGCTTGATGCTGATTCGACTGGTTTTTCTTTAGTAACACCTGAGGTTTTTTGTTCAACCTTTTTCACAATCGTTGGTGGCTTTGGCTGTACAACTGGAGGTGGCTCTGTTGGAACAAGCGCAGCTGGTGGTTGAACCTTTGGAATTGCTGGCAAGCCTGGTATGCTCGATGGAATAAGGTCAACGTTAGGCAAGCTACAAATATCAATCTGTGCACCACCTTGCAAGCTTTGTTTCAAAATAGTACTAAGACCTGGCACTGACCCTGCAAACTTTTTCTTAAGGTCGTCAACCTGTTTATAAATTTCAGCATTCACACGACCTTCGGCAGTGGCCGCAAGATTTGTGAGCTCCTTCATTTTAGTCTGAAAGTTTTCAACCTGAGGAGGAATCGGTATAGCATCCTTCAGGCTTATCTTAAGACTCTCGACTCGATCCTGTACGGAACTAAAGGCTGAAGTAAGCTTGGTCAAATCCTCGGGGCCATTGATTTTAATAGACGCAAGATTCTTAATCGAATCCTTGAGTGCATCCTTCTTTGAGTTAAGCGTGTTGAGCTTGTCATTAAGCGAACACGTTATCTTTGGAGCAGTAAGGTTAATGCTTGGTATTTCAATGGCCATGATTATGCTCCTCCGTCTCCATCGCTATCAGTGATTGAACCGCCTGATGTAATATTGCCACCAGTTGTAATTGCATTTGATACATTGAGGTTGTTGTCCATCTTAACATCCTTACCCAATATCACCTGCTCATTTGATCGCATTGTCATAATATCATTGCTACTCGACGTAAAGGTTTGACCTACCACCGTATTGCGTTGACCAAAGGTTGTATCAACAGTGTCACCGAGTACAATTCGAGTAAAGTTGTTATTGATATTGATGTCTTGATCGAGTGCAACGTTGCGTGTTTCATTGCCTCCAATGTTCTGTGAGTAATCCTTTGCAACGTTTGACGAAAGCTGACCGTCAATTTCAGTGAGCTCATTGCCACCAATCTTTGAGATGCGGCTGCCTTTAATATACTCGGTCTTATCACCTTCAACCTCGAGGTGATAGTTGCCCTTGACGAGTGTACGCATATCGCCTTCAACGGTTAAATAAAGGTTACCAGTTGAATTTGGTGTCTTTGTAATACTAATGTGTTGATTGCCAAGCACCACTTTGTATTCATCACTAACAACAGTTACGATACGTGTACCATTGTCGATAATTTCCTCATAGGTTCCAGACTTATGAAAGCGACCAAGCCGTGTCGAGGTCGCGGTGTCATCAATTTCAATAACATGGCCTGACTCTGAATGGTACACATGATTCTTTGGATAGGCCGGCCGCTCATAGTCTTCAGGCTTTGGTGTATCCCATGTTGGTGGTGTATAATAGCTATCTGCTTTATTAGGCGAAACAGTCGGTACTCGAGGTGGCTCAGCAGTCTCCACCTTTTCAAGACGTGTATCGCTTTTTGAGACAAATGATCCCGAGGAAGCATTCATCCCTGTCGCCTCCTCTGGAGTGTCTGGCCTTTCCCAGAATTCTTCGAGGGGATACAAATCGTCTGGATCGTTAAAGCCTCTTCTCGGGTCTCCTGGAGTGCCCTGTGAAGGTATTGAACCAATTATTAGTGGGTCCTGAGCATTGATTCCATCACGAAAGAAGCCAACAACCCATGATCCTTGAAGTAAACCAGTCGCTGAATAACCAATACCTGAGGTCGAGGCTGATGTAATCGGTGTGAGTACGTGCGCCCACGGAAGGTCTTCGGTTGGAAGATCATCTAGACTATCAGTATGATAGCCAAAACAACGTACACGATAGCGACCCATTTCCATTGGATCATTAATGTCTTCGACAACACCGGTAAACCAGAGAAAAGGAGAGCCAATAAAGTTATCTTTTTTATTGTCCATAGCTATCAATATCAAGAGTAAATGAATCGCGCTTTACACGAAGGTCAACATAATATTCGCTGTTTTCAAACTTATGTATAATCGAAGTGATGAGATAGTCGGCCGACATCCAATCGTCATAAAGTTTTTCAGGTGACTTGCCAGTATACGACTGATAGACTTGCGGATCAATCGCCTTTGGTATTTTAACCTCAATACGGCGTCCAGGATTGAGCTTAAAATCACCGTGCAAACTAATATCATGAGTGTATGTATTAAAGAGAGATGCATATGCATTGAGCTTATGCCGTGAACTTTCGGTCAATCCATTAATGTTTAACAAAACATCGTTATACGCCAATTTATTCGTTGAGATGTATTCATTATAAGCATTTGGATATTGATTCAATGGTGTACCTTGGACACCAAATAGCTTTGACAAAACCTCTTCAGTTTCAAGCGTTTTTTCATGTTGAAACTGAGCAAGATAGTCATATGTGCTATAGCGATATGATTTTGTTGCATAGTCTACATACATATGCCTTGAAGCATATGCGCCACCATGTGCTTGAGCTAGTTTACTCAGCTTAAGAGTAGAAGTCATCGAAAGCACTCGAGTAATTCGCTGTGCATAGTCTTCGGGCGTCAAAGCCTCGGTGCTAAATCCACGTGAGTCATAGTAGGTCTGATATCGTGGATTACGATTAATATCAACGAGATAATCATGCGACACGAGATTATACTTTCCATCAAGTCGCTGAAAGAAATAAAACGGAGTAAAGTCAGCGTCAAACGTCTTCGATCGGAACCATTCAATTGCACTCAAAGGATGTTGAATATTAATAATCCCTTGCGCCTTACTAATAGGCTCGCCAATAAGTTCAAAGCGATCAGATGGTAGTGCTAAGTCACGTACACAAATCTTTTCAATCTCAGATGCGGTGTTTCCACTGAATGATCGTGATATTTTCTTATACGCCGAAAGATATGCTTGTTCCGAAACACCAATAAGTGACCATACCTGAACGTGTTGCTCTTGTGGTCGACCGAAAGTTGGATACTCAGTAACAAAAAACTCAAGCTCAATTTCCTTTGGTATTTGAGTATCATACTCAACGTATTCAAGTCGAAGACGAATCATTTCCATGCCAAGAACTGGAAATTCTTCGATGAAATTTGAAGAGTCCTTTACCGAAAGGTTAAGAGTGAGTGTAGGCGAGTAAAGACTTTCGGTGATTGAAAATTTGATAACAATGTTTTGAATGTCACGCACTTCACCTCGAAAGTTTTCCATCTCAATGTATTTGAGAAGATAACCCGAAGGTAGAACGGCTTCACTTGTGCCAAGTTTAAGATTTTTTCCTGATACACCCATTACAGATTAATTAAACGACGATATTCATCAACGAATCGCTCAATGTAAATTGGATTGACAACTCGTATTTGGCGATTCATTTCATTTCTTTGAACTTCAAAATCATAATAGCTTTGAAAAAGAGTAGCATCTCCCCATCCACGAACCAGAGCATCATAGGCTAATAGTTCATCGCCTGCTTGAACTCGATCCTCATTTACAATATCTTGAGCGGTGTAACGATAGGGAGCATTAATCATTTTGTTAACGATATCACGTGCAGTAAAAAATACCTCTTCTGGCGATGATACTTTGCTACGACCTTGAGCAACTCGTAATTCATTGAACTCTGCAAGCCATTCGATATTTGTGGCTAAAGTTGGATCAGCAAATTTCAAATAAAACTGAGGACCAATAATGCCATTCTCAAGATAAAATCGACCAAAGTTAGTTGGCTCATACGTAATGAGTTGCATCATGCTTGAATCCCATTTCTTTATTTTCGCATTAGCATGCGATTCAATTGAGGAGCTATCGTAACGAGCAATTCTCAGATTATCATAGGTTAGGTCAATGCCATCAAATGAACTATCTTCGGCGGTGAAAATAATGACACCATAAGGATCATACTCAAGCTCAATACCTCGCATAAGGTTTTGATATGACTTGTAATATTCGTTAAAACCTGCTTGCAAAAAGTCGTTAATGATAAAGAAGGTCCAATAATAATAAGGAGTTCCATAAATTTTTTGCGATATCACATCGGGTCTATCACCATCCTGTATTTCATAATACGTATAGGTAGTGAAGTCATCGGTGTTAGATGAAGTAACGTCAACGTGTCGAAAAATGTTATGTATGATCGAAGGCTGATTATTCTCTTGTAAATCGTATTGTATCTTTGGAAAATTTTGAAAGAAAGACATCCTAGGTTCCTCCCTGTGTTTGATTGCTCTGGCCAGGAGCATTTACTTCTCCAGCCCGCTCAGGTTGAGATCCGCCCTGCACTGATGGCATACCAGTTAATTGATCAACTCCTCGATTTGGCAAAAGTCCTTGCTCAAGGTTAAGAATGTCCTGACGAGTAAGAGCACGAGTTTCTTGAAATTGTAACTGCATTTCAACTTCGAGAGGCGCTCCATCGGTATGAAATACATACGTACTTGAGTTAAGTGTGACCTGAACACTTTGCAAATAACATGAGTAAATCTTTGGTATAAAGGGATTTTCTTTTTTGCTTTTATCTAAGAATTTAATTGTCCACACTGGAGGATACTCGAGAATAATGTTTTGGCTATTATTGCGTGAATCTGCATACGAAAAGGTACGAAAACGATTATGCAATCTTCGTATAAGACGAGCTTCTTCTTCACTCGTGGCAATCATATTGAAACTAAATGAAAATGTCCGAATGCCATTTGAGGCAAAGGTCGTATTTGTATTGGGATTGGTTACCACTCGAGCAGCGAATTTTGCCTGAGTTGCTATTTGGTCTCCAAAAGGTAATTTTCCTAATCCAAGAGCAGCAATTTCTGCACCTTTCAAGTTTGTGGCTTGATTTTTAATTGAATTTGCAATTGCAGACATTCCCCCACCTTGTTCTGCGCGTGAACCAGCCTGTGCAGCAGCAGCTATTGCTCCACCCATTGTGCCAAGGTCAATTGTATTGTATTGAGCTTGGTCGTTAATGACAATGTTTGATGGACAAGGTAGCCAAATTTGTCGTAGTGGAGATTTGTCACCTTTTACTTTAGGTGTGAATTCGATACAAGGACGATCAACCTGATCCTCAAGAATTGGAGGAAATATAATAGCTGATGTATCTTCAGCGGAATTACGAGTATTTTGACTTACAGGTGCTTTTGGTGGAAGAGGAGCAATCGCACTACGCGGAGGTATTTCAGGGTCATTAACACTCGTGACTGAACGTGTTGCAAGAGGATCGACTGGTATTCGTACTGCCATAAATACTATTATTTATACATGACTTACCACGGAAAATACAAAGTTAAAAATCCTCGTAAATACAAAGGTAATCCTAATAATGTACGATATCGTTCATCGTGGGAGCGACAAGTGTTTCGTTGGTGCGAGTCAACTCCCGAAGTAATCAAATGGAACTCAGAGGAAGTAGTCATACCATATCGCTGTAAGACAGATGGACAAATGCATCGATACTTTGTTGACCTTTACCTTGAAATGGCGAATGGTAACATCTATCTCATTGAAATAAAACCACATGCTCAAACACAGCCTCCGACAGTGAGTAAACGAAAGACTCGTAAATATCTCAACGAAGTCATGACCTACGCCAAAAACATATCAAAATGGGAAAAGGCTCATGAGGTTTGTGAAAGTCGTGGATGGATATTTCAGGTTTGGACCGAGGAAACAATTAAGAACCTTGGCATAAAACTCATATAAATAATAGATATGGCTAAGGAAGGCAAATCATACTTTGATAAATTACAAGCTCAAGCACTTCGAAGTGGTATTCAACCACGTACGGCTGAGTCATTGGAATGGTTTCGCGAAAGGTTATCAAAAGTAGGTAAGCTCAATCGTAATGATATCCTCAAAGACCCTAACACAAAGGCAACGAATAAACCTCTTGTTGGTCGTATGTTCATGTATTTTTATGATCCAAAGTATAAAGAAGAGTTACCTTACTATGATAAGTTTCCTCTTATCTTTATGGTTGATAAAGCAAAGGGTGGTTTCTATGGTATTAATCTTCACTATCTTGATTTGAAAACGCGTGCTCTTTTCTTCGATCGCCTTACTGATTTGACTAACAATAAAAAGTTTGATGAGTCAACTCGATTGGTCCTATCATATAAAATACTCAAAGGAGCGTCAAAGCTTAAGGCATTCAAGCCATGCTTTAAACATTATTTGAATAAGCATGTGGCATCACGCATCTCAGAAATTCCAGCAAGTGAATGGGAAGCCGCGCTCTTTATGCCAACTGACTCTTTTGCATATAAATCACGTAGCAGTGTTTGGACAAAATCAAAGGAGATGATTTAATGCCTTCGGTAAATAATTTAATTTCTATAATTAATGATCGAAAAGGTCTTGCTCCTGCAAATCGATATCGTGTTTTATTTGTGCCTCCTCTTATTATAAGAGGAGATTATAACATTAATCACGTTGACGCTTTATGTGAATCAACCTCATTACCCGGAAAGCAAATTACTACAGTTGACGCTCCACTCTATGCGTATCGTCAGTCAACGAAATATCCTAATGGATATACATTTGAAGATATCACCTTTAGCTTTTATCTAACCAATGACTTTTATATTCGTAAAATATTTGATAGATGGCTAGACCAAATTGTTACACCATCTTATCTCATCAAATATGATAAAGACTACAAGGTAGATATCGAAATACAACAGTTGGATCAAAATGACAAAAAGATTTATGCTGTTCGTCTTATAAAGGCTTTTCCTATTACAATGAATTCAAACGATCTTTCAAATGGTGCCACGTCTGAACCACAAAAACTTTCTGTTACAATGACGTTCGAAGATTGGCGTCCAATTCAATAATCATGTCTGAAATATAGTTATGCCGTTACCAACACTCAACACACCGAAATATCAAACTATTGTTCCTTCCACTGGAAAGGAAATTGAATATCGTCCATTCCTTGTAAAGGAAGAAAAGATTTTGCTTGTTGCTCAGGAATCAAAGAGCAATAAGGAAATTCTTCGAGCTATGAAGGATATCATCTCGGCCTGTACATTTGGTGCAGTCAACGCCGATGATTGTACAATGTATGATATCGAATATCTTTTTCTTCAACTACGAGCAAAAAGCGTTGGAGAAATTGCAAACGTGCAAATTCGTTGCTCAAAGTGTAATGAATATGTCCCCGTCGAAATTAATCTCGAAGATGTGCAGGTCGTCTTTCCAAAAAAGAAAATTGAAACTAAGATTCAATTGACAGACAGTGTTGGCCTCACACTTAAACCAGTTACATTCAAGGTTGCTCAGACAATTAAAACCGATAATGATATTACTGGAGCAATTGCATCTGTTATTGATACTATTTACGATGAAAACAATGTATATACATTGGCCGATGCTACTGCAAAGGAAATTGACGAATTTATTAATTCACTTAACCGTAAGCAACTCGAAAAAATTCAGGAGTTTATCGAAAATCAACCTCAATTGCAACACATGGTTGAATTTGAATGCAATAAGTGTGGTCATAAAAACAAACACGTGCTTAAAGGAATTCAATCTTTTTTCGCATAAGCCTTTCTCATGATAGCCTAGCAAATCATTATCAAACAAATTTTTCAATGATGCAGCATCACAAATATAGTCTCACCGAATTAGAAAACATGATTCCATGGGAAAGGCAAATTTACGTTGGGATGCTTATCGATTTTATCAAAGAGGAAAATGAAAGGATAAAGAAACAAAATGCTAGAAGATAATAGTTTCACCCAAGGATTAGATTCCTTTCGTAATACACTCATTGACATAACTGATCGTCAAAATCGTAATGTTACATTATCGATTAATTCGGCTATTAGTGGAATTGGTAATGCGCAATTGAGTGGTATTAATACGTTAAGTTCATCCTTGGGTGATGCTATTAGTTCACTTACTGATACGCAACTCGAATCATTCGTAACACTGAGTGATTCCTTTGGTGACCTTCGTGCATCAATTCAAAATATAACTGGTGATCAGCTTGAGTCATTTGTAACACTAGGTGATTCCTTTGGTGACCTAAGTACATCTTTACAGAATATTAGCAATGATCAACTTGAGTCCTTTATTACACTTAATGAAGGAATCGAGAGTCTTCAACAAGATATTCAAACTCTCCTTACAGATCAAATCGAAATTTTTTCTGCACTTGATAATCGACTTAGTGCTCCACTTGAAATTACACCTACTGAGACTTTAACGCCAGCTCCTCCTCCTCCGGCTCCAATCATCGAGCCTCAAGAGGAAGGTCTTCAAAGTGTAATTGCTCAGCTCCAAGAAGAAAATGCAATTACATCTTTAGTGAAAGCTTTAGAGGAGCAATCAACTGCTCAAAAGATTGAAGCAAATCGTCAAGAAAAAATTAATGAAATTGATAAAGCCTTAAGCGAAAATTCAAATTTACTTTCGGCAGAGCAAATTCAACAATTTCAATCCCTTAAGGAAAGTCTTGAGTCGAGTGATCCGGCTGAAATCGAAAATCGCAAAAATCAATTAGACGTAGCCGATAGTGCACTCACCGCGCTCAACTCAATTTCTTCAACTCTGAGTGAACAGGAAAAGAAACAAAGGGAAGAGTCTTCATTAGCAAATGCATTAGAAAAAACTCTTGCTGAGCAAAAGGCCGAAGCTGCGCGACAAGCTCAACTAGCAAAATTAGATTTGGCTATTCGCGAAAAAGCAACGATGTTAACTGCTGCTCAATTGCAAGAGCTTCAAGACCTTCGTGAATCTTTAGCTGACGATAATTTGCAAAATACCGAAGATCGTCTAGAGCGCGCTCGTATGGCTGATCGAACTCTTGATGCATTAGAAGGTATTGCGCAAAATCAAGAGCTTGAGGCAAAAGCAAAATTTCGTGAATCAAAAGTTGGTAAGGGATTGACTATTCTCGAAAAGCTATTTCCAGGAATGCCAGTAGGAAAGTTAACAGATCTTGCGAAAAACATTATGAATTTTCGGACCGCGGTATTGCCTGGCCTTATCAGTGGTTTTAAAGGATTAATGGTCGGTCTCAGATCATTAGCACTACCAATCACGATCCTTATTGCCACATTTGAAGGCATTCGAGGCTTTATAAAAGGGTTTGCTAAGCAGGAGGGTAATATCCTACAAAAAATTATTCGAGGACTTTTTACAGCAGTTGGCCAAATCGTTTCAACATTTGTCGGCCTCCCACTTGATTTACTTAAAGGAGTGCTTACTTGGTTATTATCAAAGTTTGGATTTGAAGAGGCTGCCGAAATTCTTCGTGGCTTTTCGTTTAGAGAATTTTATTTCAATCTTTACGATAAAGTTGGAGAATTTATTGCAAATTCACTTGGGCCAATTACCGATGTTATTATGGAATATTTTGCCATAGTCGGAAAACTTTTTAAAGGTCTTTTTGAATCAATTAAAAATATTTTTAAGAATGTATTTGGCGTAATTTCTGGAGTAATTATCTTTTTGAAAAGTCTTTTCACGGGCAATACTGATGCAATGGGTCGAGGACTTATGCAGATTTTTGAAAGTATGTTTGGGTACTTTAAAGAAATTTTCAAAATTCCATATAAAATAGCTGACTACATAAAAGACGCTGTTGCACTCCTACTCAGTAAAATCGGATTTGGTGGATTGGCCGAAAAGCTCAAATCGTTTTCTTTTGCTGAAACATTCGAAAATGTAGCAAATACGATATTTGGTTATTCACTCAAGCCTTTGATTTTATTAAAGGTATCTTTACTGGTGAAATTGATATTGTTGGACTATTCAAAGGACTATTGTCAAAGGCTATGGATACTTTGAAAAACATGGGAGAGACATTTGCAAACTTGGCGAAAGCAATTGCGGCTGGTAGTGGAGCTGCAATTAAAGCAGCATTACCAGGAGGTCAAAGTCCTCAAGAAGCCTTTATGGAAACATTTTCGGCAGTAATGGCCGGAGGTCAAACACCAGCTCAAAAGAAAGAATCTTATGAAGCTAATATAGAAAGACTTGCAGAAGTTGACGAAAAATTAGCTGGAGGAAATGAAGAAATTGAAAGTCTTGACCGCAGAATTGCAAATGTCAAAGAACGAATGGCTGCTGGTGAGACAACAAATACATTCGGCGAAAGCTATGAGGATATCTTAGGATCGCTCAAAGAGATGAGGAAAGCTGAAGTAGCTGAAAATGTTGCTCTTTCGAAAGAGCAATTTACACTTCTCACTGATGCTGCCAATTATGAAGAAGAAATGGCCCGCAAAGAAATTACAGACCTTCAACAAAAAATTGACGAGGAAAAGGCTCTTATTGCTGAAGGTGATATGCGAAATTGGAGAGGCAAGTCAAGAGAAAAAATTCTTGCAGAGCTTGAAGAAGAAATGGCGGCATTGCAATTTCAACCCATTCTTCCGATGAGTCAAACAACTGGGGCCACAATGGAAGCAACCATGTCCGAAACAACTCAAATGAAAGAATCACAAGCCGCTGCTGCACAAATGGCTGTTGTTAATAATACTACTCAGCCAACTACAAATAGCACAAACGTAAATAACGTCACCTACACGCAAACTGCCCACGTTGACGATACATCACGAATTGTGTTTGCTCAACCCGCATATTTTTAATAAACAAAAGGAGTGACCCTTTCGAGCCACTCCTTCGTGTTTCCTATCGACTTATAGATTTACTCACGCGCCAACTTCGCAAAGTAGGCAAGAGTATCTTCCTCCTCATCATCGTCGTCACTCATCTCATTCGTCGATACGCTACTTGGACGAGGTGCCTCTACGCGAGCTTCACGAGTTGTGTTAAGCTCTTGTGTTTGTTCTACTGTGAACGTATTGGCAATCTCTTCCTCGCCGAGTACTTCATAAAGCTTCTTCTTCAACTCAGAGTATGACTTATAGGTAGAGGGATCAGTGAATTCGTCAATACCGTAAAGACTATCATAGACCTTCTCAAGTTGAGTTTCATCACCATTGAAAAGTTCAGAGGTTGTGTCAAACTCCGACTTATCATAGTTACGATAACCTTCGACATTCCGAATCTTGAGCTTAAAGTTAGCTCCGCTCCAGAAGTCAAATGGATTCATGGGTTGCTCATCCTCGAATTGAGGCTGCATCTTATCCATAATCTTGTCGAAGATTTTCTTACCGTACTTATAGAGGAATACCTTCCCTTCGTTTTGAGGATTAGCTGAGTCACTAATGACAAGGATGTTCGATACGTAATGCAGTCGACGCTTACGATCGCGAGCAATTTCCTTATCTTCCTCGCGCCCCGAGTTCCAGAGCTGAGAATTCATTTCGGAAACAGGGTCATTTTGACCAATTGACGTTAACGACTTTTCGATATACCAACGACCGGTTGGACCCTTAAAGCCATGATCCCAGTAACGAGCCCATGGAAGATTTTCAGCATTCTTAGCTGGAAGGAAGCGAATAACCGCGTATCCATTTCCGGCCTTGTCAACTGTTGGAGACCAAAGACGATCGTCTCCATAGGATGCTTTTGTCGTGGCGCTTTCGGCCGCGTTAACGAGCTTTTCAATCGCCTTTTGACGATTTGCTTTGAGTGATGCGAATGACATATGTATTTGTATTTGTGTTTATATTTGTGTGTTTTGTATTAGACTAATTATACTCTAAGAAACTAATTATGTAAAGGTACCAATTACGATATTCTTTACTCGATCCAATGGAATATCCTTAGCCTGCAATAGTAATTTATACTTTTGAACCTTTAGAAGATATGGGTTATATAGCCCCAACGGGTCTTTGAGATGGCGCTGGAGGCCTTTTGTGAAGTTGACCAGTATATCTACTAGGGTCACCGACTCAAAAGTGATTCTAGAGTGAATCAGGAGGTCCAAAATAGGGCTTTTTGAGAATGTGGAATCGACTCCACAGGCCTGATCAAACGTCAGGCCCTCCTCTCGAATAATGGCCATATCCTGTCGAAGGACGTACGTGATGGATTGAAGACGTTTTTCGTAAGCATTCAGCGCTTCCTCATTTGCATCACCGATCCATTTCATACCATTAAGGAAATTGGAAGTGAAGTAATCAATGACTCGTTGTGGTGTTTTGTATTTGTAGGCAATGCGCTCGAAGAAGAATTTGTC
>Ga0136656_1000288_pt1 | contig 17197 bp, 10 predicted proteins | sample CPBDNA_9_FD_94862 | JGI IMG/M metagenome (GOLD analysis project Ga0136656, IMG submission 94862) | Freshwater to marine salinity gradient microbial communities from Chesapeake Bay, USA - CPBay_Sum_15_0.8_DNA (version 2) | ecosystem: Environmental > Aquatic > Marine > Coastal | place: USA...
TATGTCCATGTGTCATCATGTTCATATGATGTAGATATAGGACTATGTAAAGGTAATCCGTTTACTAATATTGCACTGGCTCCATTTACTTGCCCGTTATTTGATGTTGCATTGCTTACTGTATTTAAATTTATATTATTTGGTAATCTATAAGTTTTTGCAAAAAAATCAAATTCTGTAGGTGATAATGTTTGGTCTATTAATCCTCTGTTGTAATTTGGATTATCATAACTAGTAATGTATCTATGAGTGGAATCAAATTGTACACTTAAACCATCTGTGGAAAGGAAACTTGTTGTTTTGTATCCTTGTGAGGTATCTGGTTCTGTTTCGGCCCATATGTTTCTTAGTGTACTTACACCTGTGCTAACTATGTCTACAGGTTTTTTCAAATTACCGTTTTCATCAACTGGTAAGTATTCTAATAGATTTATTCTAGTATTTCTGGATTTTCTACTAAACGGATTTAATATATCTTTCCATATGTCATTAGTTAAATTTTCTCTAGGACCCTGTCTAATTATTCCTTTTTCTAGATCAGACCACATAGGAACATTTTTATTGCTATAATCTGTATAGGTTACGGTGATATATTGGTCGTCCCACCAGGTAGGCTTTTTAAAGAAACCTAACATTTCCCAAGGATGTGTATGAGGTCTTACTGTATCATAATAATATGTGTACCAGCCTCTCCAATGTCCTGGAATCGTGCCATCTCCAGATTCAATTGATCCACTTGTAAATGATTCTCTGTAGTTCCAAGTCCATTCGTTATTATTATCGTAATGTTCATTTACAATAGGATCTACTTTGTTTTCTATAACCCAATTTTCAAAATTTGTTTGAAGTAAATCATGATATAGATTCCATTCTGGTTTTTCACGTCTCCATCTACCCTGTCTTACTTCTATTGCATTAAGTTCTGGATAATCAACAGTATCTCTGAACTCTGCTTTAGCAGAATTGAAAATACGTTTTTCAAATTCTAGTACGATTTGATCTCTTTCATCTCCGTAAATAGGCGTCCTACTGCCATCATGGCCAACAATTAAATCTTGTGAAGTTTGGAATGTGTCATCACTAATTATACCTGGAGTGTGTAAAGGATAAAGTCCCATTGTACTAGGTGTTGCAGGACATTCTACACTATCTCTTTGTGAATTATAAATTTTAAATTCTAATTCATCTAAAAGTTCCGGGGTATAATTTTTAAATGTCACAGTTAAGGGACTATATGTAAGTGTGTAATCTTCACCCACCGTCATTAATTTTTTAACATTATTTCTTGTATAGTAAACTAATAAACTATTTTCTACTTTGTCTAAATCTAATGCTGTTGAAAGGGTGTAGGAACCCAATGTAATATCATTTACAATTAATGATTCTTTGATATAATTATCACCGAACGGTAATATGTATGTTTCGCCAAATACATTTCTTCCTACACTAAATGAAATCAAGTTTCTTAAAACTTTTTCTAATATTTCTTCGTTAGAAAAATTATTGAAATCAACTAAATTATAATAATTGTCTAATTCTTTAAAAAATCTTTTCTTATATTTTCTGTATTCACTACCGTTAAATCTTAAAGCATCTATAATATTGTGTGGTTGGTCATCTAGTAGAAAAGCACCTAAAATTAAATCTGTGTTGGATTGAACTATATCTACACCGTATAATTCTTCTCTACTTAAAGAACTGTAATTATTTGTACCCAAAACATCACCTGTAAACCCAGGTTGTGTTTCCATATAATTTTTAAAATGTGGTAAGAATTCAGGTTCTGAAATTTTTGTAATTTCTTCTTTGAAAGGATTATTGCCCCATGCTATAGGCATCTCATGCCTACTGGTATTATCTATGGTATTGTCTAGACCTCTAGAAAATACAGAAATTTCAAAGATGTCACCTATATTAAAATGTTTTCTTAAAATTTCTATTTTATCGCCGTTAGTGGTGTCGTTTATAAAAGTAAAGTCATGAAATAGGTCTCCATTTTTTCTAACTCTTATATTCATACCATTTAGATAATTTTCTTCAGTTCTAGCATTACAACCAAGATTAAATATCTGCTCAAAATTATCGTAAATTGTTCTGGTAATTTCAATTATTTTTTCAATTCGTTGTTGACTTTTCCATTGTGGACTTCTAAAATTATTATGAAATACAGGAGTTTTTCCTATTACAGCAGACGATGAGCTAGTACCAGTGCCATCACTAGATGTTTTTGTGACTGATCTTAATAATTTATAATAGTAATATCCTTTAATATTTGTAGGTTCTGAACTTCCTATAACAACATTGTTATAGACTTCTGTCTCCATGAAATTTTCAAAACTTATTTCACTGGCATTTTTAAATGCTCTATAAGCCAGAGGCAAATTGTATTCTTTATCGGCATCTCCGGTTCCAACTTCAAAACCAAATATCTTATTTCCCCTAAAGTTATTACTAGGAAAAATAGTTGTGTCGCCTAAATATCGTTTTTGATCGTCATATAAATTAAATAAGGGTGCTTGGTTGAGTTTAGATTTAGTTTGTGCTTGTACTAGGCCATTTTTATAAAAATATTCTTTACCTTTTTCAAATTGGCCTGACGACACAAATACAGTATCACCTGTTGTTAGTGTTTCACTTACACTTAAACTAATTGCATTTGCATTTCCGGAATCAACTGTTGCAACATAAACATTTGCAGAAATAGTAGCATCATCATTAGGGAATATTAATTTTGTTCCTGTTTCAATAGTTATTGCATCTATATCAACATTACTCGCATCTAATCCTACAACTTCACTATACAGTAAAGTTGAACTAACATCAACATTACCTTTACTGTTTTCACCTACATTAAAAAGTTCTAAATCTCTATCAAATTCTAGGATAGGCCTATTGGCTCTATGTGTCCTAGACGGAAGTTCGTCTCCTGCATCTGTAAAATTATCTTTGTGATACCAAAAGTTAATTCTACTCCAAGCATTTTTATTCGCTGAGCCTCTTCCTAATACTACATAATCCTTTCCTGTTTGTGGATTAGCAATACCATTTGCATAACTTACATCCACTGCCACTAATACAATGCTTTCGCCTACGCCTTCAACTATAAATTCTTTCCCTACATATTTGGAATTACTAATAACATAATCACCGGTAAATATTACTTTCATACCATTTTTAAATGCAGTTCCGCCTGTAGGAGTATACTGTTTCTTTCCTATTATGTCTCGGTCAACATTTATAGGTGCTGACGAACTACCAGAAATAGATATTGCTGTTGGAGATTTTAAAACTTCCAATACTGTAAGTGTAATATCTACAGCACCGCCATTACCTAGATTTGTATCACTAATTGTTATAGTATCATTTTTAGAGAAAAATAATCCTTCTGCTGATACTGTGATTCTTGCAGATCCGTCTGAAGAAACTACTACAGATATTATTGCATCTTGTCCACTTCCACTAGTGGTATATTTGCTACTATCTATTGTGTATGTACCTGGTACTCTAGATGCATCAGCATCTACAGTTTCTGTTATAGAAGTAATAATTCCGTCAGGAGCCCAATAATATTCTTGATAGTTTAAAAATTTATTTAATTCTATTGGTGGTAAAAATGTTTGAAATTCAGATCTTAACCATTGATTTTGTTCATTTACATCTACATTGTAATTTTTTAGTATAGATATAAATTCATCGTAAAAAATAAAATTTTCACTTACACCAGTATTTGCGTTTAAATTGTTTACCGTAGGTAATAGATTATAATACTGTTTGTCTAAATCTTCTTCGTATATCCAAGTACCATCTACTAATTTATCTTTAGATGTTTTCTTACCCACAAAGCCACTAATAGACTCTATATTTGCTTTGCTATATAATTGCTCAACTGTGCCTTCAAAGAAATTCTTTACTGTATCAGTCTGTAGAATTCCGGGTAGTTTTTTATAAATTTTATCTGCCATTATTAATTAGCCAACGTTGTTTTAGTAATTTTATCAATTATTTCTATATCCGAAACCTTTGCAGTATTAACAAAGAATTCATTACTTTCTGCTTTTATCTGAAATAAATCCCCAAAGTTTCCTGAATTTGTTTTAGGTACAATTACAATACTTCCTATTATACCACTTAGTTGTTGATGTACATAACTGCTTAATTCTGTAAAATAAAAATTTTCACCGAATTCCCAATTAGTTACATCAAAATAAGTATTAAATGCTCTAATAACTTTGGTTTTTATTTCATTGTCACTTAGAGTTGTACCTGAAAGTTTTACTACTCTGAATTTAGCCTGTACACTTTCGTCAGCATCTGCACCAAATAATCTTTTAAATTTCGCACTTTTATAAACAAGTGTGTCACTTGCATTTTTAAATTGTTCTAGATTTTGAAACTCGTTTGCAAGTTGATCACTAGTAGGTGCTAAAGGATATGGTGTACCCGGTACATTTAAATATTTTTGTATTTCTGTGTAGTAGGAATTTGTTAATACTAACATCTCAACAACATTACTAATACTAGGGTCTATTCTTACATCATTTGGTGCTTTGTGATCCCATTTCATTACACATGGTCTTATATCTGGTAGTCTAGTATTTTGATCTTTACCTCTACCCACTTTTACAAAATAATCTGTAGTTTCTACTAAACTTATATTCTCTTTGTCAGTACTACTTCTTGTCATTATATAGAATTTTTCGTTTTCAACTACATATATTTTAATTCCAAAAAATTGATCTCCAGAATTTTCAAATTTTTGTGCTAATGCTAGAGTATCAACAATTATGTAATTAACTGTTTCCCATTCTACAGGATCAGAATAACTTATAGGCGATATAGTTCTAGGATTACCGTTTGCCTGTGAGTCGTCCCAATCTGTCTCTCCTCTCCAATCCAATATCACACCACTTACCGGACGATCGTATACATAACCGTCAAAATCTGTGTAATTTTCAAATATTATAAGATCTGTACTTGATACGAATTCATTAAACTGGAACGGTTTATCCGGTACTAAATCTCCGTCTGAATCTATTGGTGCGACTTTTACTTTTCTATTATCTGTATATCCATCTGAATATTTAAATATATCAGAAATTTCATAAACAATATCTGTATCTAATCTATCTTTTGCTGATTTGTATTCAACTAAAATTTTATCTCTGCTTATAGCACCTGTTGTGTCTGATGCAAATAAGTGGTAATTATCATCAAGTTCATCATACGTTAGAGTGCCTGTACCTGCTGAAGCATTCGCATTTGTTAGGAACATTCTTCCTACTTCACTTGCGTTGCCTGTCAATCCGTCTATACCATATGTAAATATAGTACTATTACCGTGATATATTTCTGTTAGTCCGGTATTATTGTTATATTGTTTATATGTAATATTTCCGTTCTCGTCTAATATATCATAACCAAAGGTTGTATTATCAAATGTAAAGTTTAAATTATTTGGTAGTTTTGAAATACGCCCGTCATTATTAGATAATGTAACATTGTTTGTTGATACATTACCGTCATCAAAATACGGATTTAAAGAAACGTTTGCCGCATTTACAAATCTATTTAAAGCCAAAATGTTTGCAGGAGTATGATCATCAGTTACTGTGTCATTTCTCATCAATCCAAATGTGCTTTGCCATGTAACATTTACATCAAACCATTTTATATCTCTAGTCCTTAAAGCAATATTTGTTCTCAAACCATTAGGATCATAATATGCTGAATTATCTAAACTTTGCCAAGCATCAGCAACACTATCGTCATTCGAATCTGCCCATACAAATGTTTCTGTTACACCTGGTTTATAATTTAGTGTATTAAATGTTATGCTATCTTTAACTGCTTGGGTTGTGTTATCTGTTACTTTAACAGATTTTACATTATAAAATTTTAAATCGTTTGCACTTTGAACAACGTAAGATAAACCTCTTATAGAAACATTATATTTGTAACTACTATTGTTAATAGGAGTATATTCAAATAACATTAACCAACTGTTATCTAATCCTGATAAAGTTGTGTCTTTTGCGTTTTGAATACCTAAACTTCCTGTTTTAAGTAAGTCTGCATTTGAAATAATATAATAAGATTGATCCGTTAAATCAAAGCCTAAACCAAATGTACTTTTATTGCTTAAGGCATTTTCTATCAGTACTTGTTCAGCGGCTGTAAACGTTTTTCTTAAACTTGCAATTACTTCATCAGCTCTCCAATCGGAATTAACACGATTACTGAGTGTCCACGGTCCTATGCTTGTGCTTAATCCACTAGACAATGCACCATTGTTTTGAACACCTGTAATTCTTACCCATTTGTAGTTTGCAATATTTGTGGGATCTACAAATTTAACAAAAGTATTTTCTTGAAATACTCTGGTTGATTCTGTATTGTTTACCATAACCACAGTATCTGCACTACTGAATGTTTCAGTCATATATCCTGTTGTGCTGTCGGTTGCTACAGGTAAAGGCTTCCATCTTATATTAAGAGTATCTGTTTGGAATTTAGTTGGTATGAAATTGTTCCATTTTTCTCTTAATGTGTCATATATTACATTGTTTAATCTTTGTTCTTTTAAGTAGTTTACAATAGTATTATCTACAACTTCTGCAGGCGTATTGTTATCACTTACAGTTAATTCCTTTGTTATAGGATCATTGTCTTTGTAAAGATATCCATCTTCTGTGTATGTTTCAACACTTTGAAATGTTCCAGTGGGATCATTTATGTCTATATACCTACTATGTCCTGCATGTGTTCTATTTGTTGCTTTAAGTTTTAAGATGTTTGTTGTTTGACTTAAAGGAAACACATTGTAATCTTGTGCTGACACCATTCTATTTTGTGTATAGAATGTTTGCGGTGCTCTCTGTTTTATATTCTGTAAACTTTCTGCGGGTAAACTATTGTTTACTGTGGATTCTAAACCAAATGTAAGTGTTAGTGAATATGCTTCACCAGTTTGATTTACATATGGTATAGAAACATTTAGACTTTTAGCATCATCAGGATGTATAGAAAATACTTCACCATCACTTGTTCTATGCCATACTCTAAAAATACCACTAGGCACATTTCCAAAGTTTCCATCAGGGAATTTAATTCTAATGCCGTCATTGTTTAAATTTTCTACAGCATATAAATTTCTTGTATTAAGTGCCTTGCTGTTATAATTTAAAGTCTGTCCAACAGTATTTGGTATCTTTGTCCATTGATTTTGTACAACACCCTGTGTATTGACTTCCTGAACATAAACATCAGTTTCATTAATATTCTTTTTAATTATATCCTGCAATCTATTTTGCAATGGTACTTCATAATTAAAGTCTTCAAATGCCAATTGTCCTTGTTTAAATAACAAAAAGAAACCTGTGTTGTTACTGGATAATCCTAATCCATCGTTTCGATAGAACAGACCAAAATTATTTGTTGGGTCAGGCTGTTTTTCATAAAAATATTGGTTGTCAAAGAAATCTCCATTTGTTATTTCAAAATTTCTAGTTATGCCGTTTACATTTATTGTAAATGCATGAGCAATAGGAGACGTTATAGGTGTACTAATTTCATATTGTTCTGTGTTTATTCCTGCAACTTTACCTGATTTAACTGGTGCTGAGAATCTATTTGTAGATCCCATAGATGCATTTAGTACTGTTATAAATTGTTCGTAACTGTCTGGATTGTTAGCATCGTCCCAAAAAATATTTTGATTAGATAATTGATTTCCTTGGCTATCTGTTAAGGGCTCATTTGTTCTAACAGCAGTAATTTTCATAAGACCACTTGCTGGAATATTTCTCTTGGGATTGTAACCCAGCATTCTTGCAAGTTTGAAAACAGAGTCTCTTCTTTCTGCAGTTTCTAGAAAATTTTCTCTAGTATTAACATCCATTCTAAATGCTAAACTTGTACTTAAGAATGCCAATAATTCTATAATTGCAATGAATTCAGAACTTTCAATATAATCGTTAAAGTTTTCTGGAAAGTTCGTTCTGACATATTCTACGAGACTGGTTCTCATAGTGTCGAAATCGTATGCTTGGAAGTCTACTTCACTAAAGGCCTTATATGCAACTTTCCAGTCTTCTGCCGCAAATAAATTATTCTGTCTATTTACTAATGCCATTAATATTCCTCTGCATTTCTTCTATTGTACTCTAAAAATAAAGTTTCTGCTTGATCTATGTTATAATATTTTATTACAACTTCTGCTCGTATGCTTTGATCAGTTATGTATAAAATTATGTTTTCTAGTTCTACTCTGGGATCTAAATCAACAATTCTTTTTATATCATCTTTTATATCTTCTTGTAATGTTGGTGTTTCTGGTTCCATTAACATGTCCCAAATTATGCTACCAAAATTAGGCCTCATGACTCGTTCACCTCTTTTGGTATAGAAGTGATTTAGCAAATCTCTTTTTATAAGATTTGTATCGGTAAGGGTATAAGGTGCCCTATTTTTATCTACTGTACTGAAACCTTTGAACAATGTTGCCATGTAAGTATTTATCATAATAGTTAAATATAGTTTTAATAAACACTTGACATTTTAAATTAAGATGTTAGACTAACGACATGAAAAATGTGATCTATTTACATGGGGCAAATGCAGACCCTGACAACTTTAATTATTATACATTAAAGATGCCAGAACATCCATTCTTTGCACCTGCATACGATATGGAACAAGATCCTTACGATTTAGTTGAACATGTGAGAATGCAAAAAGAAAGAGAATGGGGCAAACAAAAGGTAGTATTAGTTGGGCATAGTTTCGGCGGATTACTAGCAAGTTGGTATGCAAGTGTATATCCAAATAAAGTAGATCATTTAATTACAATAGCAACTCCTTGGCAGGGTACACCAGTAGCAAGAATACTATCTATGATTTTTAGAAATAGAAAAGTGTTTGACAATACCAAACCTGGTGCTGACGTATTGCGTTTATTACAGGAAAAAACTTTTACTGGAAAACACACAAATATTGTCTGCACGGGAGGTGCTAATCCATTAGCAGGTTTAGGAGGCCATGCAAATGACGGAATGATATCGGTATCCAGTCAATCTGCAACACCACCTAAATTTAAAAAAACCGAAAATATCTATATAGAAGCAGGGCATAGTGGTGTTCTGTTAAATAACGATGTAACACAAATACTACAGGATATAATTTTTGAGAAATAATATGGCAGATACTAATACGTTGAATAAAACACTTGAAGAAGAATTAAGAATTATGCTCGTTGAAAAAAACAATGAGAATAACAATTTAAGAGCTCATATTAAATTGTTGGAAAAAGCAGTTGCAGAAGAGCAAGAACAAAAATATAGATTGCTTGTTGAAAATGCTGATCTTAAAAAAGAAATACTGAAGACTGCTTAAAAGAAAATTCCTAATTTATTGTAGGCACGTTTTTTAGCAAGTCTTAGAATTGCCCGTAATTCCGCAAAATTTAAACTTCTTTGAGCAGGATATAAAGTCGCCTCAACATCATCCAATTCTACTTGCCAGTTTAAATGCTCAGGAGTTGCAAATAGTTCTGCTTCATATTTTCTTCTTGAAACATAATCTGCTCTCACGGTGGCTCTAGGATTTTTACCTACTCTACCTACCCTGAATGCCTGCATAAGTTTTGGTACTGCTTCATATCGTCTTTCGTTTAATGCTCTTAATACTTTACTTTTTGCAAAATTATCTACACCTATGTGAGATACAAAACTTGCTAGAGCGCCAATCTGGTTTTGGTTTAGTGGCACATTTACTAAATTTTGTATGTCTTTAATTGCTTTCTTTAAGTTTGCTTCTAATGCCAATCTTTGCCCTGTAGGACCTAATCCATCTATAAATTCTACAAGTTTAGTGCCTGTTTTTTTGTGAATATAAATTATGGTAGGCCCGTCTATGTATACGTCTATACCTTTACTTTCTAGTCTTTCAACTACTGTGTCAAATATATTATCTGCCATTATCCACCGCCCTGAATTTTAGATTTTACTGCGTTTTTAAATTCGTCTGCTTTACCGCCTGTTACATCATTGATGACACCGCCAATATCACTCTTCATACCTTTTACAACAGTATCTTGTAAATCAAGAGGTAATCCTAATCCATCTAAAGAAAATTGTTTCAGTTTGGCTTCTAAATCTGTTAATATTTTACTTTGTCCTATAATTTTTTGCATTATAGAATTGGTTGTTGGAATCCTATAAGGAGGAATAGCAATGCCTAATGTTTCTGCTACTTTAGTGATACCTTCCAAACTTGCTAAATTAACATCTTTTAATGACATAAAATTACTTAGTGTTGCATTATATTCATCGTAAACTGATTTAACCTCTCCGAATTTATCTTTTGCTTCTGCAAATCCTTTACCTATTTTTGTCCCTTCAGGAGTGTCAGCATCTGCTGGTGTGTCGTCTGTTGGGTCCACTTGGTTTTCTAATGTTTCATTCTCTACAGTCTCGTCTTCTACTATACTGGAAGGATCTTCTGAGCTAGGATCATACTGACCATGACCTATATAAGGTTCTGCTGTGATTAATTTGCCTACAATAGTATTTATTGAAGGTCCCTTTTCAGGTCGTTGGCCACCATTTAATATTGGGTTCTCAGACTCTCTGTCGTATTCTGGTTGAGCAGATGATTGATCGGGTTTTTCGGTGCCGCCTAGTTGAGGTGCCGGTACAGCCGGAATAAGATCAGGTGTTGGAACAACACCAGGATTATTTAATCCAATACTTGCACCAAAAATGTTTGTTACGCCACCTGCAGAAACTGTTGCGGCGCCACCGGCCAGGACGTCAACTTTACCTGCGGCTTGTACTGTAGTAAATCCCTGTGATTGTATCGCCGCACCTATTGTACTTGTTAATGTTAATCTACCTGCAGAGTTAAGTTGCATGTCTCCTGCATTGGCAGTTATTTGTGTATTTAAATTTGCATGTATGGATGTATCAGCGGCTGAATGAAATCTTAAATTTCCTCCTGTTCCTAAAGGTGGAACACCCAAGGCACCCAATTTACCTGATATTCCTTTGTAACCTCCTGCATCATTATCGCCAGTGGCTTTCATATTGATATCATTACCTGCTTCTAAATTAATATTTTTATCTGCTCGTAAATTAAAATCTCCTTTTGCCCTAAGACTCATACTGCCTTCGCCAAAGATATTAATGTTACCGTCCTTATCTAGTTCAAACCATGCTGTACCATTTTTATTAATAACATATATACACCCGGTTGTATCATCTAATAATATCTGATTGCCGCCACCCGTTCTCAATCTAATATTGGAATTAGTTTGATTGTCATCCATTATAAATTGATGACCCGGTCCTATAGAATTTCCTTTTTCGTCTCTTGGTCCTTTTGTTAATATACCTAAAACTTCACTTGGTGTTTCTCTTCTTGCACTACTGGATGTTGCTCCTCTTAGTGGATCGTTTATAAGTCCTTGTTTTGTTATAGTTTCTGCAAAATCGTGATATATTGGTCTTAATTTAAGATTGTTTCTTGTATCTGTATCGTAATTATTTTTTTCTACTGTGGGCGTATTAAACGGCCCGCCTTGAAAACTTGGACCACCGGCAATACCTGGTACCGCATTGTTAAAAGGTATTGGCATCGTGTGGCCTACTATAAAAGGTTTAGATAGAAGACCATCTCCAAATGCTACTAAAACAGTATTTCCTACATCAGGCGGTGGCGTCCACATGCCGTAAGAATGTAAAGAATTTTCATCCAATGTAATATCATCATCTCTTACTAAATTAGGATTTGATGCACCGTAAAACTGTGATGTATACATACACTCAAACAAGTTTTTTTCTGTGGGATCTTTGTTAAGTTCAGGTATGTTTACAGAAACTTTACCGGTTCTACTAGCATCTTTATTAAAGTCTACAACACCAATGTAGATACCCCAGAATCTTTCGGTGGAGTTCCTCTGAGCAAACGGATTGCTATATGTGGCTTTCATGGAATCTAAAACATAAAACCATTTAGGCATCTTTATCCTCCATATTTGTCCTCATATATTTGTCTTTGTTCTGAGGTTATCAAACCAGTACTTGTTAATTCTTCTATAGTCAAACCTGATCCGAAATCTAAAACACTTTTAGTATAGTCCGGATCGTTAAATCTGATTTTATCATCTTCCGAATTATGGCCCTGTGCTTCCATGGCCGCTTTAACTCTTATAGTCGCTTCAAATTCGGATCTAATATCATCTAACGATAAATCATCTTTATTTTTTATTTTAGATAGATCCAATGTTAATTCTTTTGATGTACGCAAATTTACCGTAAATCTACCGCCGCTAAAACTATTTACTATTTCTAATACTCTGTATATCCCAGTAATGAAATAATTTTGTTTACCTGTTGGATATAAACCTTGATTTAAATCTTCATCTTCTATAAAAGGATCAAAATACATAGGTTGCCTTAGCTCAAATAAAATAAAGTTATCTCCGCCATATGTATTAATGCCGTCTGCATTAGACCTTTCATCTTTAATAGCAGGTACCTTATCATAATTTATCCCGCCTGATCTATCTGGTTGTCCTAAATACCATGGGTCTCCTCTTACCACCATGTCCAAAACAAGTAACATGTCAGCAGTATTTTTTTGTCCGTACATGTATCCAAATAAATTTTGTTGTGTTGTTAAGGGTCCACCTGATGCACTGGAATCACTAACTATAGCCTCGTCTACTCCGGGTCTCAACGTACCGGTTCCGCTATTTTCGGAGTTTTCTTTGTTTTTTGCATCTCGAACTTCTGCACTATCGATATCACCTGGATCTAAATACTGATATGAATTTGTTTGTAGTAAATCTCCTCCATATACATAACCACTTGCAGTAGGAGTATATTCTTCATCTAAACTGTCGTTAATAAGCCTTTGTCTATCACTTTCTGTTTCTGTACCAGACTGACTTCTAGCACCTTTAGGAGTTAATTTTTTTATAACGGCTTCATTTATTTGTCTACTAGACAATCTGTTTATAAGATCAGTAGCCGCCGCACCTGCCTTATCTGCAAGTACTTCTTTTATTTTTGCATCGTCATATCCGGCCGCTCTTGCAAGATCTCTGATACTTCCGTCTTTTGCCGCTTTGAACATCTTTAAAAACTTTTTAACATCGTTTAGTTTTCCGGCCAATTCTGCTAAACCTCTAGCACCCAATGGATCACCTAATTTTGTAGGATCTATATTAAAATTTCCAATATTATTTAATAGTGCATTACCAAACTGTGCATTGCCTCCAGGTGGTATTAAAAAGTTTATACCAAAATCATATTTTATATCAACATTTAATATTTGATCGTTTCTACCAGTAAGGATATATTCGTATGCTCTTGTTATTTCCATACTGTTTATCCTACGTCTAATTTCTTGTTCTTCTGGTGCTAGTTCTTCGACTGTAGCAATTTGTTTTCCTGATGCAGATGTAAACACGCCTGGTTCGAATTGTATTCTTTTATTATACCCTCCTCTTTTGTTATCGTATTCTAATTGTTGTACAGTTGCGTTTATTTTAAAATCATTAATATAAGTTTTAGTTGCATCATATTTAAATTTTCCGCTTTGGTCAATTTGTGATCTTGTAATACTGCTTGTATAGTCTTTATTTCTTGCTAGTAGTTTACCAATATAAGCATCAACAGGTTCACCTCTAGTAACTTCAATTTTTATTTTGTTTGTTTCGGGTGTTTCCCCACTATAATCGGTACCTTCTTCTGTTTGTTGAGTATCTGATCTTGATGTTCCACTATTATCTATATCTGAATTTGCAATGGATGTTGAATCGGATTCTCTTTGTAATGTCTGATCTTTAATAATTGTTTGGCCAGAACCTGTTATATTTTCCTTCTTAAATACTATTTCATCTATAGTATCTTTTGATTCTGCAGATGTTCTTTTTATATAGTGGTTCCATTGTGTAACTAAACTATCTATATGCTCATCTATTGTTTCACCTATTGTGGTCATTGTTGTTGGAATTTTATAATTTGCATCGGTATATGCAATTTCATCTGCTACAGCAAATGTTAAATCGTATGAGGTACCAGTACTATTAAGTTCAAAAGTTGCTGTTTTTAAAAGTACCTTGAACCTGTAAGGTCCTGCTATGTCCTTAATTTGCCCACCGTTATCGTGATCATTTATATCATCTTCGTACCCTTGAAAATTAATTTCAAAAAAGAAGGGTGCTCCGTCTACACCTCTGGCAGAATCGGCTGGTATACCCAGTCTACGTCTACCTAATACTATCATATCGAAAAAGTTAGCCGCACCTGGTTGTTTTATAGTGCAATCAATAGTTTTTGTAATTTTGCCACCAGTGCCACTAGGAACTGACATTATTTCAACATCATCTATAAGTGTTCCGGTTACGCCTGTTTGTGCTAGTACTACAGTATTTTCCGGTTTAGCCGAATAGGCGCCATTTAAGAATCCGCCCTTAGATGTAACTTCTCCTCCTGTGGTTGTTCTTGGTTCTCCTTCGGTATCATCGCTTCTAACTTCTGTTTGATCTTCTACAGGCGGTATCATATATAACTTTATGTTATATGTAACATTATCAAAATTATCTAAGGGATTAGTTGGTATATCACCTAGGTATCCGTTTTTAGTTGTGTTTGTTCCTGCCATTTTTAGCCCATCATATTTTTGACTGTTTCCGGCGATGGTATTTTTATTACAACTCCTGCTTTGAAATCATTGAGAGGGTCTTTAATTATATCAGGATTCTTAAGTGCGAATACCCACCATAGTCTGGGAGTACCATATAATTCATTTGCTAAAATATCCGGTCTACCTACATGTGCATCTTTGATTTTAAAATCTATTTCGTAAGAATCTGTTGGTATTTTAGGTAAGGTATTTATATCCAGAAATCCTTCAAATGTTCCTGCATTTCTTAAAAAACTATCACTTCTATGAAAATCTGCCATTAAATATATCCGTCCTTGTATGCTTTGCCATTTCTCAATGTATCGAGATTAAAGTTTTTACGCAATTTATGTGGTGTGTAACTTGGGTATAAATCAAAAGTAACTGTGGAAGTTGTTGGTACATACGTTGTAGTATTTTCGTTACCTACTTTTATTTCTACAGGAACATAATCAACATCGGGCGGTAGTTCAATTGAATAAGACAATACAACTACAGGAACTTTGTTAAATCCGTGATCTCCTAAATATTCAAATAACATTACAGGAGGCGGGGTACCAAATGTTCCGTTAGCAACCGATTGATCACCATAAAAAGATTTAGTTACTACTCTGGCAAATTGCATCAATCCCACAAAATACCTGCCCTCGTCTATATTATTAACTGAGAATGTCGATACTACTGTTAATCTAGGTGGTATTGACATTTGATATGTATTAATAGGATAATTCATTCCCTGCATCTGTTGTTGATCATATTCTGCAGATGCTGATACATAAATTTGTGGAGTGTACTGCCAAACTAAACCGCCTGATGACTTAATAGGTTGCATAACAGAGTTTTTGTCTTCTCCGTAAAATCTTTTAGCACCTCCGGCCTTTGGTCTTAGTCTTGCTCTCCAATCAAAGTTTGATATAAATCCTTGTCCTTCACTTGGATTAATTGCTGTTGAACTTGCGGCCTGATTACTTTGCTGGCCCAACTGTTGTTTTAATTGTTGCTCACTTAATTGCCTAGCACCAAAAAGCAAATTACTACCTGGATTCCTACTAGGACCGGCATTACCATCATAAAAGAATGAATAAAAATCTGCATCAGACAATCCGCCTAATATTGCACCTGTAACTGTTGTTCCGCCCGGTATTTTGCCTAATAGGTTATTACCTACACCGCCTATTAATCCTTTTAAGTAATCTTTTCCGCTTGGCATTAAATCTCCTTGTATGTAACTATTTATCGTATTCATTAAAACAAGTTTTAATTTGCCAGTTTCTATAAATACTTATTGACAATGCACAGGAACTGTGTATAATAACACAATATAAATGAACGATAATTTTGAGGAGAGTTATAATGGCACAGCCTAAAAAGGTTAATTATCTTAACAACAAAGACATTCTAAAAGAAATACACAAAAGTAAGATGACTTACTGTTATGTAGCAGATGAAAAATATGCAGATTTTGATGTAATTTTAGAAGATGTTAAAAAAATCAATAGAAACAGTATAAAAGTTGCAAGAGAAAACAGAGCGGCACAAATACAATCAGCAGGGTACCAAGCCGCAATGGCATTACATGACCCTAAAGATTACAAGAATAAACCTAAACAAAAAGAATTTGCAATAGATCCTAAAAGTATAGATCAAGAAGATTTAGTTTTTAGAGTTATGGACATGGATCATATACCTGAACAACCTGGTAGAAAAAAGAATCCTAGAAACGAATCAGAAACAAAAGCAAAAGTAAACTTTCCTCCCTTTAAACATTATGCTTACATAGGCGGTGAATTAAAAGAAGTTGCAAGAAGTCATTGGCAAGGTAGTTTAAGTAATGGTGAGTTCTCTGTAGATCATGGAAGGATTACAAACAAATTGGGAACTATGTTCCTAAAACTAGTTGAACGTTATTCACACAGATCAAACTGGAGAGGATATACTTATGTTGACGAAATGAGAGGTCAGGCATTAGTTCAATTATCGCAAATTGGATTACAATTTAATGAAGCAAAATCAGATAATCCGTTTGCATATTATACTGCCGCAGTTAATAATAGTTTTACAAGAATTTTAAATTTAGAGAAAAGAAATCAGATGATTAGAGATGATATTCTAATCGACAGTGGACATTTACCAAGTTACGGTAGACAAATCCAACATGAAGAAGAAATGCGTGTCCTCAGAGAGGCCGTAGAACAAGAAGATACACAAGACTAATTTATGGCGCAACTGTTTAAGACAGCGGCCTGCTTTACGGATATTCATTACGGATTAAAGCAGAATAGTCGTTTACATATAGAAGATTGTCACAGGTTTGTGGACTGGTTTATTGCAGAAGCAAAAGCCAGAAATGCAGAAACTTGTATATTCCTCGGCGATTGGAATCATCACAGAGCAAGTATTAGTGTTGCAACAATGAATGCATCTATTCAAGACTTTAAAAAATTAAATGATGCATTTGAAACTGTTTACTTTATAACAGGCAACCACGACTTATATTACAAAGATAAAA
>Ga0136656_1000290_pt1 | contig 17075 bp, 33 predicted proteins | sample CPBDNA_9_FD_94862 | JGI IMG/M metagenome (GOLD analysis project Ga0136656, IMG submission 94862) | Freshwater to marine salinity gradient microbial communities from Chesapeake Bay, USA - CPBay_Sum_15_0.8_DNA (version 2) | ecosystem: Environmental > Aquatic > Marine > Coastal | place: USA...
ACCCATACTATTCTCGTAATAGGTTTTATTACCCTTTGAATCGTACTCACGCTTACACCAATAGCCATAGCTGTTCTCGGAATAGGTTCTATTACCCTTTGAATCGTATTCATACTTACACCAATAGCCATCGCTGTCCCCGTAGTAGGTCATATTACCCTTTGAATCGTATTCACGCTTCCACCAATAGCCATCGCTATTCTCGGAATAGGCTTCATTGCCCTTTGAATCGCATTCATACTTAGACCAATAGCCATCGCTATACTCGGAATAGGTTTTATTACCATTGGCGTTCTTAATTATAATAGGGAAGGTAAAATCAATTCCTAATTCTTTATATGTGTCGCTTACTTTTTTCATACTCTTATTATATTTTGTTCAACTAATTCGATCGAGTACCTCTTCAACTAGTTCCAATGCTCGGAAGCTAAACCCTCCAACGTTCCATCGAAACTTCTCTCCAGAACGGCATGCAGTCCCACCATCATACATCTTCCAATCGTAGATAGTTGCAACAACGGCCATGTCACTGGCAAGTTCAAACCTTAACATCCACTCAGTACTTACCTTACCATCGCTAGAAGTATCACTATAAGTAGGTTCCCCAAACGCTTCGATAAGTTCCTCATACGTTGCTTCAATAGTTCCTCTTAAAGAGGTACCAAAACTTCTAACTGTTTCGCTATTTTCGATGTGCTTTATGCTGCTCATACCAATATTATATCAAAGTTCCTCTAGTTTGCGCTTTTTACTCGGCCTCAATTTCCTTCAGTTCGTTGTTGCCGAATGTGTAAAGGTAATTCTGAATCTTCTTCATTGCACGAGCCGAGCAAGTGTCGACATGGAAGAAGTGACCAAAGTAGCGACGAAGCACCTTTGCGCTATAGGTGGGCCGACTTCCGAGAAACGGGTGCTCACTGAGCAGGGTCCGTGTTGAAAGGGGGTCACCAACGATTGAGTATTCTTTTCCGATTTGCATGATACTATTCTACCATAAGAAACCTGGAATGTACATAGGTAGTGTGTTTTTTACACACTTTTTACATTCATCATAAGTGGTTGATACTCAACTACTTAGAAAAGAACCTCTTAAGACCAAACCAAATTTTGACAAAAATTGGTGGTATCCGCAGAATTTTTACATTCTTGCCAATCACTTCTGGGACCTCTGAGTGGAGACAGAGAACTCGGATTGGACGACCATTTTCGTGTGAGATATGCTCAATGCGGATATTTCTTACTGGAGGATGGTTTTTATCCACGTCATAAATGGTCCAATCACCTAACGAAATGTCCCAAGGATATTTCGTTTCGCCGATGAGGTTGATGTTTTTGATTATGATTCCATCGACACCGCCTTTGACAGTGATAAAAGTTCGAGTTTGATTTCCTCGTAAAGAGGATAGCACTAAATCGTTCAGTAGAATATTTTCTCCTCTTACAATGTCAATGCTATCTTCAATCCCTCCGCCAACATATGACGTCGTAATCGTAACGTTTTTACGATTTGACATCTTAAGAATTTCGCTATATTTTTCACTTGAGTACAACTTAAGGTTACGATAAACCTCATTACTTCTCTCAATGACAAATGAAGGCGTGTCAGCCATTATTTAATGTACTTAAGATAGTCCTCACCTGCAACTTCAGCGACTTGCATAAGAAATTGGTTCAATACATGATACTTCATCTTTTTAATATCCTCAAGGGCTTCCCTCGAAAAACTGTTTTCGATTCCTCGTGCTACTTCTTGCTTGGACCAACCGGTAATGCTATCTTTTACAGTGGCATCATTCACCTTTTCTGTAATAAAACTACGTATGTCTTGTTCTAAGCTCATAGTATTCTTATTTATACTAAATGATTTTTTCCCATGCCCAATTTCTATATATGAATCCAATAAACCATTCTTCTTCACTTTCATTGCCTTCGTAATATTTTTCGATAATTTCACGCTTCGTCATTTCGATGATTTTGTTATCGTCATGGAATACCCATATTCGATCCATGTCATTCATTGGTGTGTAATACATAAGCCCTTTCTAAGGAATCGTAAGAGATGTCCTCAATTATTAAGTTAGGAAGTTTCGTGTGATATTCGTTCATTTTAGTTTTGTCAAAAATAGCTGGTCCACCTGGAGGATCAATCATTGAGTAAGCAGTCGTTGTCTTAAGCATGCATCGAGTGTGTTCGCGAAGGTCTTGGTCATACTTTAAGTACCACTTACCATTCTTTTCGTACACCTCAATGTCATATCCGTATCTGTTGTGTAGCTTAATCATTTTCTATATTCGCAATAGTTATAATCGAAAGTGTAAAGACCCAAAGAAAAAGAAGTTCATTTGATATATTGTTCTTTAGCATATTAGCAAAGAGTAAAAACGATATCATATAAAATGGAAGAACCCTCCACACAAACTCAACTATCTTTTTCTTTGTCATAAAATTTCTTAACTCCCTTTATATATTCATCGTGCTCCATGCCGGTGATAATCAGATTGTGCAAATCCATGTAATGGCAATCCATTCCAACCGTGTACGAATCTATGTCAAATCCAAAGATATCGTAAAGGACATGCCGATACGAACCTTCGTCAATCACATCACCTTGCCAAATGCGTTTACATACAGAATAAAATGCCATCAACTTTTGGTCATAGGACAGTTCATTCCAAAATTGGTCAGCATCGAAATCGTATTGCTTTTGTGCTTCTTCCATTGCTTCACGAATTTCGTCGAGTCCATCAAGTAGTGATTTTTTGTCTTTCATATTTATATTCAAAATGAATTGGCAAAATTTCTAATCCATCTTATAGCTTCATCAATAGATGTAAAAAAATGACCAGTGTGGCCATTTGGAACGCATTGCCAATAATAATATTCTTCATCATGAAACAGGTCATAAGAGCCGTATGATAAAACTTTTCTCATTTTAATGCGTTCTCAATTTGCTTTATGTAAATCTCGGTCAGTTCCCATCGGGTAGGATAACCCGCAAAATCAACCTTTGCCCTAATCAAATCCTCTTGAGCAAATTCCAATCCTAACTCGCAAGCTTCTTTGAGTTTGGCGATTTTCTCGTTTTGGTCAAGCATTTTTTGCGCTTGGATTTTAATAACTTCGGCATTGGTCTGCGCTCCCTTTGACATTGCCTTATGTTCTTTACGCAACCTTTTAACCTCTTCTTCTAAAGTCAATGCGTATTCATGCCACTCGTCTAAAACTTTATATGTTGGCCAATGTTCGTCTGCCACTTTATCCATTAATGTTCTTGCAAATTCTTTTACTGTTTTAATCTTCATCTTCTAAATCCTCCAAGTATCCAAATGCAAATTTACTTACTTTGCGAAACGTCTCAAATTGTTCTTCCAACAAATTAAATGGTCTTGCTCCGACAGTTCTCATTTCCCATTCGTCACTCGTTTTATCTAAGAAAGCAATAACATAGCTCAATTCCTTCTTGGTGAAGAAACTAATAGCAATTGAATGACCTGGCTTTGTTAAGACATCACCTTCTTGCTTGTACCCATTCTTAATGTATGTTTCCAGTTCGCCGTAGTAATTGTTTGGATAAAATTGAATAATCTGATACTTCTGATTGTAGTCAGACCATTCAAATGCTACGTTGTCGATTCTCTTAATTATCTTCATTCTTCACTTCCTCCATTGTCCAACGGTCAAATAATTGTTGACAGTTGGTGCATTTGTAATAACTCACTCCATCGTACTTGCCTGGAACTTCGACTCCAACGACATTGATCGAAAAATGTTTTGGGTCTTTGGCACTATCACCATAGAGCTTTGCATCGTGATATGCCTTGATCGAATCTCCATGTTGATTGAGAAAAAACTCGTAAATGGATTCCTTCATTTCCCATGCGATATTACATTTTGGACATTGCTTAGTCATTCTTCACTTCCATTATTAAATGTTCAATCCAGTGTTTGCCGTCCCTTGGATAATTGAATTGTTCTCCAAGTTCACGAATAAAATTGAGTTCTTTTCCTCTTGCTTCATTTTCTCTTTCGAGTTTACGAATTTCATCAATGACCCAAGGTGCTGCTTCCGACCAAGGACGAATCCTATCACTTAAGAAATTCTTTTCCATTCGTATTCAGAATTTGTAGTTTTGAATCGACAATAGTCTTCGGTTTCTTCAATGATTTCAGTAACAGGTGTAGTTACCCACCAATCTTGCCATTGATATGACCTTGCCATGAATGTACCAACTCTCATCGAAGCACCAATTTTTGGTCGAGCATTTTCACAAATCGTTGCTTTCTCATCATCATCCCATTCAATGGTTTGACTCATAGGACCAGAATCACCTGCTCCATCTCTAGTTCGTATTAGTGAATATCTCATAGTCGCTGTATTGCTTCAAAGATTGGGTCAATTGCGTCAGATGGAAGTCGAACGTATCCCCCTTCATTATCATAAATGACAATCATATCATCCTCTTTTGAGGCGAGAAATGACTGACCAGATGCTTGAGTTGTAATCTCAAAAGTAGTTGGTCGAATTGTTGCGTTTGGTTTTAGGTCCATAAGTATTCACGGTGTTGAAGGATTAACATTGCGTAGTGAGTTTCGCATTTATTGTAAAGACGATCAAAATAAATTGAGTGAGGATATTTGGTTTGCCAAGTCTTTTTCTCAAGACGATCCCGAACTCGTGTCGCATAACGATATGCTCGACGCAAATCATTTTCGATGTGAGTAATATCAAACGATGAACTGTCAGGATAAGTGCCCTTCCAAGTGCGAGAATCCAAACCTTCTTCTTCTTCAACAAAGTGTATCAAAGAAGTAAATACAATGTCAGGCAAAAGGTTGACCTTATCGCACCAAGTATTCGGGATTGTCTTTGTCAACCACCTTTGCTTAGGAAAAAAGAAACATTGAACATTGTACCACCAATCATTCAAACGATATTTCATTCGACGGAAAAAACTTCCGACATCTTCTCGAAAAAAGTACTGAATGGGATAGTGTTTTTTCCAGTAAGTTTCAAATGGACATTCTTCATCAAAAGTGATTGACCATTCGTAACCGTCTGGTTCCTTGTACCATCCCCACCGTGTTTGACGACGACTTTTTGGTGCTGCTAAGTAATCTTTTAGATTATACAGCTTCATAGTTCACCTTCCATCCATAGGACAACAAAAACCATCCAACTTCATTGAGTATTGTTTTTTCAGTGAACTTCTCTTTCTTGAGTAAGACCTTCATCCACTCTCCAAAGTCATCTTGGTCCTGCTTAGACCAGGTTTGAGTTGTGTACCAAGTGACACCGTTTTCTTTTTGATATTGCAGTGCATCGTCGAAGGTTTTCCAATCAAGGCCGACACGACAACCCATTTCGACGATGCATCGTTCAAAAAGCTTTTCTCTATGCTTTGCGATTTTCATAATAAAATTATATCATAGGATTATGTATGTGTATATTATTTTATGGGACCCATACGCGTTGAGTCACCGTTTTATAATAGCCTAGACGAACGAGAACCTTTTCTCCGCAATCAGTGTATCCATAAAGAGGCTCAACATACACTTGCCGAGTAACGTATGTGTAATATCCACCTTGATGATAAGGTCTTTGATTATGATATTGCTTATTCTCATTTCCCATTATAACTGCTCCAATCGCAGCTCCAATGTATTGGTTATGATCAGATGATCCAATTTGATTCCCAATAATTCCTCCAAGCAACGCACCCCATAAAGCATCATTGGCATTGACCAATGGAGTAAGAGTTGCTAACGATAATCCAACTAATGCTAATTTTTTCATCTTTATTCCTTTTTGTTACAATTTTCACAAAGAGTTTTAATCCACCCACCCTTTGTTGGCTTACCTACGTTACCACAAACCTCACAGGTTCTAAGACTCATACCTTCGGCAAAATCAATGTAAGCATCTGTAATGTCATTACCACCTCGATAATAAAACCTCAACCCTCCAAACTTTTCTTTGATCTGCAATGCTACGACTTCGGGACAGCCTTCTTTAACTTCACTATCAATCAAATAACAAAGAGTTTCAATGATATTGTACCAACCATCATCACATTCAATACCCCATGCCATACACGTTTCTTTTGGGTTTCCGTACATCTCCTCAAAGATGGTCGGAAAATTTTCCATGAGTTTTTTCTCAAGGTCTTTGTTCACTTAAGCAAATCCTCACTGCGACGAAAGTAGAGTTCAGACAAAATGCGACGAACACCAATTTCAGTAGTGTCATCTTCTTCGCAAAAATCTTCTACAAGATTTCCAATTTGACCAAGCATCATACTATGACGCTTAAGCTTTTCATACTCGGCTTTGTCGACATAAATCGACTCTTGCTTAATGGCATCATTCAAAATTTCTTCAACAACTGACATATTTTTCCTTTATTTTAATTTTTTCGTAAACTCACTTATCACTCGCCACCATTCATTGCTTGGTCGATTACCTCCCTGTTTGCATCAAGCCAATCCAGCCTCTCCGTATCCTTGCGAGCCTCCGCAAGCAATTCCTCTGTCACCTCAAGGTGTTTCCGTAGTGTGTCGGCCTCGATGCACTTCTCTTTCCAGTCGTTATTAAGGACGGCAAGCTGACGCTCAAGGTCGGCTATGCGACCATAGGCAGACGTGAGCTTGGCTTGTGTCCGTTTTAACTGGTCGAGAGCCTGCTCCCAGGCAGCCCTCTTACCATCATTCCACGCCATATCTTCTGGATCGCTTGATTGCATTACTTCCCCTCCTTCATTGAGCAGCTACCCACCCTTCGTATTCAGCAATTTCATTTTCGATTTGAGCACGAGCGGTTTTAGTAAAACGCGGTTTAATTCCATTTAGACCAAAAAGATAAGCTTCAAAAGCATTATCCTGCGTTAAGGTGGAAACTTCCTGAAAAGAGTAGCCCACACGATTTAAGAGTGCAAAGGCCCCGTTGGTAAAATCTATGGTGTAGTTGACTTTCATAATATTATTCTACCATGGGATTTTGTGGATGTACACCGTTATTTTGCGATATGTTCATAAATATCTTTCCAGGAATTGACTCGAATGATATCAGGTGAAACGATGTCATCAGTGTTGTATGGGTGATTGTAGAGAAAAGTGGTCAATCCAAGAGACAATCCATCCTCAGCATTTTTGACATTATCCTCAACCCAGATGTATTCGCTATTTCGATAAATCGACAAATACGCATTCTTTGAGTCACCATAACCAACAAATGATATGTCTGAAAAAACACCTTCACCAAAAAGACGATAAAGATTTTGCCTTCTCAATTGTTGAGCATAAGGATTTTGTCCAAGTGCAGTGATGCAATGAAATACACACCCATGTTCTTCATGAAGCTTTTTCACATACTTAACCGAATCGTTAAGAGGTGGTAACCAACCAATGTTAGCTGATGCGTTAAAGCATTGACAGAGATGATTTGCCTCATCAACGCTAATATCATACTTTTCTTCAAGTGAATATGAATCAGCTTTTGATTCGTAACCAAGTGAATTCATCCACCAATCAAATTCGCCAATCCATTTGACAAGGACACCATCGACGTCTGTAAGTATTTTCATAGGCTTGCGTAGTAATCAGTAATTTCCTTTATGAGTGGATCAATCCAATCCTTTGTTTTCTCAATGAAGATAAGTGGATTTGGATCATCATCAACAAGCATAATTGTCACAAGCTGATTCACTGGGATTTCAGTTTGTTCTTCGAACATGCACGCGTACGCGCACTCTTGCATGAAGTAACTATGAATTTCATCACGTTCCTTACGTCTTTTCGATGTCTTAAAGTCAATGATTGACAACACACCATCAAACTCGGCAATGAGGTCAACACGTCCTGCTACCAAAAGTGTATTCGAAAAGAGAGGTTGCTCAATTGCGTAGATATCACCTACGTGCTCGTCAATCACTCCTTTTAGTGTTTTCCATAAATGTAATACGTGTGGCATAGTCCCTTTCCTTACTGGCTCATCTTCATTACGAATGTATCTTTCGGCTATGTGGTGTACGCCAGACCCGCGCGTAACTGCATGACGCGCAATGCGATTTGCTTCTTCTTCACCTACTCTTTGTCTCCATTCGATAATCGCTTGCTTAGTCTTAGCACCCAAGACCGTCGTAACCGATGGCATCTTAAAACCATCGGGAGTAATGTACTTACGACTTCCCTGTGACTCTTCTGTTTTAAGGTCATCATACGAGAAAAAAACCGATTTATGATTGAATTTCATTGAGTGGAAATATTTTACTTATGACTTCAGCGCATGCTCGAGCAACTTCAATGTGTTCTTTTTGTGTACCATTAGCCGAACGCAATTCAATGTAATGAATCCAGCTACGCAAAGTACCATTCATATACATACGACTAAGAGTACAACCTTCAGGCAAAATTGATCGTGCCACTTCTTTTGCTATGCCATTAGCAATGGCCCATTCATATGCATCTTTCACTGCGTTAATAACTTCAGCTTGCTTTTTGTACCAATCCAAATGAAGTTGAGGGTCATGAATTTCGACTGAGTTTTGTCGATTTTTAGTATCTTGTAACCGAGCTTCCCTCATTACGAAATTTAGCTCTTTTGTTGGATCAGCATATCGTTGACTAAATTCTTGGAATGAAAATGATCGATGTCTTAATATTTGACGAGCAATATCTCGAGTTGTTTCAATTTCCAAACATACACTTACCATTTCAAGAGGTGACCAATGCTTATGCCGAATAAGATATTGAATGAGCTTTTCAGCAGTTTCACGATTCATTTGATTCGATGGATTCGACACGCGCGCACAATACGCAACTAAATCCATTAAAATGCCATCCTCAGTGATATCTGAAGTTGGCTGTGAATATGATATGAGTTTGACTTTAGTAGTGCTCAATGTTAGCGTCCCTTCCTGATGCTTTTTTAATTCCTTTGAGAACATCGTTCCATCCACTTCCTGCTCGTTTAATGGGACTCATTGCTCCATCATAGCTAATTCTTGGAGCCCCTATGATTCTTTCCATTTTACCTCCAAAACAATCTGGACAATATCGATCATCGTCGCGCTTGCTTAGTGGCAATATGATTTCCTCATAGGCTCCACATTTATTGCAAATGAATTCGTAGTTAGGCATATTGAAACCACTTAGGAGTTGGTACTTTTTTCCATTCCATCTTAAACCTTGCTTGCTTGGTTTGATAGAATTCTCGATAGCTTTTAACAGGATCATTTGGATCCATGCATTGAGGTTCACTCTTCATGGCTAATGGAAAAGGAGTCATTGGTATTACTGGAATGTTACGAGGTTTTTCTCTAAGCAAGTCTCGTAATAGCAAATCAGTTGCGTGATCCTTTTCATATCTTATTCTAAATTGTCGACAAAGAGCCACAAATAGACGATAATGCCAATCATAATTTGCAATTGATTCGCGTGTCCATACAGTACATGGGTGATTCATATGAACTGCTTTGTATAAAATATCTTCGCGCTTATCGTTAAGCTTATAGTATTTTACCGTCGTCTTACCTGACTTTGAGGCCTGCTTTATCATAGTACCATCGAGCATACGATGAGCGGTGCTTAGCATTTGAGCACTTTCTACAATCATCTTAGGCACATGCTTGTCGCAATGCATTTTTGCAGCAAGCACGGGATTAGTATCAAGGACAAAAACGTTCATTACTTCAAAAGTTCGGGTAAAGCCTCTTCAATTAAAATACGAGACATTGACGCATACTTACGTCCATAGACACTATCGAGTTTTCCATCCTTAGCAGCAATAAGAAGTTGAGCATCAATTGGATGCAATTGCTCAAGCATACCAATAAAGATTTTTTCCTTTTTAATACGAGGTGTTGGGCTGCTCTTTACAAGTTGACCAATTGGCGCAAAGATTTTTTGGTAACTTGCAATTGGAAATTTTTCTTCCGGATTTTTCTCAAAAGGTGGCTTACCTTCTGGTAAATCAAGTTGAATTTTGTCATTATAGCATAATTGCAGAAGCGTACGAAGCTGTCTGAATTGGTGCTTCTTAAGGAATTCGATTCTTTCTTCCTTCGTTTTTAATTCTCGAACTTTGTCGAAAATTTCATATATCATTAATTGGCGATCATTCATATTATTTTCCATTGAGAAAATCTCCGGCCGCTTCTACAAGCATAGCACATCGATTTTGAATTAAGTAGTTGAGAACGTTTGACTTTTTATTTATTTGTGAATTATATTGATTCATTGTCTCATCGACAATTCGTTGAGGGGTGTAAGTCAAATCAATTAGTTGCTTATTTCGGCAAAAATTTCGATACACTTCACTCGGCATAGAGGCTTCTAAATCGCCTTTAAGATAAGCCTTAAACCAATCAGCCATTTTGCTTTTACGCATTGGCGACTGACGAAGATTATCGACAAAGGTACGATCCTCACTAAGGATATTGGGTACACCGTCTCCAGTGTCACCTTTGCATATGTGTTCAAAAAGATAGTAAGTTGGATCATCGACCTTTACTTCCTTTCGCCCCATAGGACTGTATTGCTTTATTGAATTAAACTTATGAAGCTGAATAAAATCCTTATCTGAGGAAACAATCATTACCTTTTCGTTTTGTCCAAACTCAAGTGTGCTTCGAGCCAATGCACCAATAATGTCATCGGCTTCAGCACCTTGGACATGGATGACTGGATAAGGAAAATTTTCGCGAATCTCATCACGAATTTTATTAATGTATCCAAAAAACGTTTCCCAATCAAGTGGAGATTCATCTCGAGTAGTTGCACGCTTAGCTTTATAATGTTCATAGACGTCTTTACGCCAAGAACGATTGTCGCATGCAATAATCATTTGACCATATTCCTTACGGAACATCAAATTGTATCGACGAATCGAGTTAAGGACCATGTGCCTAAGCAATGGTTCTTGTAATTCATCAGGCCTATCTTGAGAAAAGATTGACGCAATGGCAATTGCTGAGTAGTCTAATAATATCATAATATAATTCTACCATAGGTTTTATTTTTTGTAAACCGATAAATGGATATTTTAATGATTTATACTATAATACATTTATAGGCTAACAATTTATTCCTTTGGCTTCTTGTATACATGTTTTCTGTGAATTTTTCCCGAGACAAAGGCATTGTAATACTCATCAGGTTTGAGCAAAACGTCGCGCATCAGCTGTTCTTTCATTTCATAGTAAGTCATTTCACCAAGAGAATAGCATAGTCTTAAGATTTCACGATAAAAGCGATGAGGATCGGTGTTTTCTTCGACTAGTAATTTGAGTTCTTCATTTGATCCATAGTAATCCATCCAATCCGACTCGCGAATTTCTTTACGTTTTCGTGTTTTCCCTTTGAGAGGAGGGCGAGTTATTTTTGATTGAAATTTCTTTTTACCTATGTACTTTTTTCGAGTATGCTGATCATAGATGCAATAAACAAATCCAATTGCATCACCAATCATTTCTGATGTGAATTCTTTACCCTCATATTTCCACATGAAGGTATTTATATCATTTATAGCTCAGCTCCGCAAAATGGACAAAAACATGGTTCATGACTTATGTCTTCATCATCAATGTCTCTTTCATCTTCATCGAGCATTGTGTGATCAATGGATTGATAAATGATTTCATACTCAGCATCGCAATTATAGCATGTTTCTATATGTCTTGGCATATCTTATCCTTCGCAAGATGAGCAATTAAGAATGGAACGAGCAAGTTCTTGAGCAGGATTTGCGCTGCGTTGATAGTACAAAGATTTAATCCCTTGTTCCCAAGCAAAAATCATAAGCTCGTTGACGTCCTTTGGTTTAGTATTTGGTGGAATCATAATATTCAAAGACTGTCCTTGGTCAATGTAACGTTGACGTTGTGCTGCCTGAATAATGATTTCCTTTTGACTGATTTCACCAAACGTTTTGAATACATCTTTTTCTTCTTTACTGAGGAATGTCAAATGCTGTACCGATCCACCACGCTTAAGGATTCCCTTCCAAACTTCAGGTGTATTTTGTCCTTTGCTTTCGAGCAATTCTTCGAGATATGGATTGCGATAGGTGAACTTCCCCTTTGCTAAATCCTTCACAAAGTAATTCGAATTAAGTGGCTCAATGGATGGAGACACCTGCCCAAGAATAAAGGACGATGACGTAGTTGGCGCAATTGCCATTGTCGTTGTATTGCGAAGGTCGTATCCTTTGAGAACTTCAGGCTCTCCTAGACGATCAGACAATTGCGTTGATGCGTCTAATGAACGGTCTGAAATTTTCTTAAAAATATCGAGGTTTTTCATCTTTGCCTCAAATGACTCAAAGGGAATCATCTTAGACTGAAGATAAGAATGCCATCCCAGAACTCCAAGACCCAAAGCACGATGTCGAATCGCAAAGTTACGAGGATGCTCCATGAATTCCATTCCATCGGTTTTTTCAATGAATTCACTCATGACTGCATCAAGAAAACAAACCATCGTTTCGATTGCATCGGTCTCAACGAGTTCATCCCATCGCTCAAGGTTAATCGAAGAAAGGTTACACACGAAAGATTCATCAGCCTTTGTTGGCAACATGATTTCAGAGCAAAGGTTACTACTCCAAATTTTCATATCTTTTTCTTGGTAAACAGTGGGGGCATTTTTGTTTACGTTATCGGTGAAAAAGATATAAGGATAACCCGACTCAAATCTCTTCTTAATGACCTTTGCCCATATCTTTCGTTTGTCTGAGTCACCATTAATCATGCTCTGCATCCATTCGTCCGATACACAAACACCAATCGACAAATCCTGAATGGCATCACCTTCACTACGAATATGAAGGAACTCCTCAATGTCAGGATGGTCAATGGGCAAATAGGCAGCAAAGGAACCTCGACGAACATTTCCCTGAGAAACGTAATTAACCAACGAATCAAATACTGTCAATTGATGATGAACGCCAGTTGCAGTTCCTCCACTTGAGATAGGTGTTCCTCTCGATCGAATTTCGCCAAAGTAACCTGATGTGCCTCCACCCATTTTGCTCATGATTCCCACTTCTCCAACTTTATAGAGAATACTTTCCATGTTGTCGGGAATGTAAGATGAAAAACATGATATTGGAAGTCCTCTTTCTCGACCAAAGTTTGACCAAATTGGAGAGGACAAAGAATAAAATCCTCGACTCATGTAGTCATAAAACTTCTCTGCAAATCCATTCATATTGAGGATTTGCTCTGCTTTTTCTCCAATTTGTCTTATTCGATCCTCTGGTGTTTCTCCTTCTAACAAATAACCTCTTTCTAAAAAGGTGCGTGAATCTTCATTAAGCCAATAGAACGGATTATTTGTTTTCATTAAAATAAGTCTTCTTCGTTGATTGATTGATTCTTCTTTGAGTACTCTGTTGGACGAGAGTGAAAAAAGTCGGTCATATTGTTACCAAGCAATTCCTCTTCAAACCAAACTGTATCTTTAAGTAATTCAGCATCTGGCTCAAACGTTTGAGAAAAACCAATTTGTTCCAAAGATTCATTGATTCGATTTTGAATAAAAGCTTTAAGAATGTCAGCATTGAGACCAGGCTCATCATAACCATTTACCATCCAATCGACAATTTTTGACTCAGCTTTAAATGCTTCGTGGGCTTCACTCACAATCCTTTCGGTGAGTTCTTCGTCAAATAATTCGGGATGTTCTTCACGAATCGTGTTTACGATTTTCATACCAATCATTCCATGGATGTTTTCTTCATTACGAGTGTACTTCACCTGTTGGTCAGTATCCTTGAGAACGTTCTTATATCGAGCAAACCAATTGATAATATAGAATTGACTAAACAGAGATACGTTTTCGACAAAGAGAGTAAAGAGAATTAACGCATAGAGGTATTGCTTTTTGCTGTCTTTGTAGAATCGGTGAGTGTATTTCTTGAGATACTTAACACGACCTTGAATCCAATCAAGTTTCATGTTTTCTTCAAAGATGTCCTCCATGTCAAGTGCTTCAATCAAACGTTCATAGGCATTGTTGTGAATGACCTCGATGTTTGCCATCACATATCCCATGTCCGACAAGGAAGGATGTGGGAGATTTTCACCAAGCTTTGCCCAGAATGTTTTGACGGCAATTTCGATTTGACCAATGGCAGAAAGAGTACGAACAATAATTTGCCTTTCCTGTTCTGTAAGGACAGTATGAAACTGATGAATGTCAGACTGAAAGGAAAATTCCTTATCGGTCCAAAATCCATTGTGCATGGACTCAATGAATTCTTCGGTCCAAGGATAATGATTTGGTTTACGGGAAATTTGTTCTTCGAATATAGACATAGGTAACCTTTATTTGTAGGATAAATTATACCACAAGTTGTGGTATATGTATAGGTAATTTATTCGTTGGCCGCTTTTGGCCGAATAGCTTTTAATGCACCTGTAGCCTCATCGCGCAAAATGATCGTAGCATCTCGATTCTTTTTTGCGTATTCGTAAATTTTGTATTGTTTTTCATCTTGGAGATTAAAGAACTTTGTCCACCGTTCAAACTTAGCACGTCCATTTTCGAAGCGTCGGAAAACATCTGAAGGAACGTCAAAGTCCTGATATTTTCGCTTAAAGCCAAGTGGCCTATCGTGAATGGCTACAGCTGATGTGGTCATTTGCTCTTTCATTATCGTGTAATGTCCTCCTGTGAAATGTAAATTTTCTGTTGTGTACGAATGTGAGTTGCCTCATATATATCATAACCAAAAATATGTCCAACTGGTTTATGCTCTTTAATATCAATAAGGGAACGCTCCCGTGCGTAAAGGTCTCCAGTGCGTGGAAGAGCAATATCACGAAGAAGAGTGTATGTTCCAGCTTGTATTTTACTTTTATCCTCGGTCAAAAACCAATCTGATTTTTCAATTGCAATTTTATTTGGATTCACTCCTGTTACTTCATAAAGTATTTTCCCAAGAGCTCTGTCACTTATATCAGTGTATTCACGAATTAGGAAAAGTGCCGCAGCGTATGAAGCAATCGTAGATTTACCAAATGGAATTTTATTGAGAAGTCTTTTAAGGTTGAACACAAGCTTGTGAAATATGTTGTATGCTCCCTTTTCTTCTGCAGTTTCTGGCTTACGAATTACCTTACCATTTTCATCAAGTATTCCAAGCTTAAATGCTGTGGTTTTTTTCCAAGGCGTAGTTAGCAACCGCAAAAATCTTAATGCGTATAAAAAATCTCCTGTTCTAAGTAATGATCCCATTTATATCTCCTTAAGTCTTTTTGCGATGACCAGATCAATATTTATATTTTGATATTGATTAACCGGCAAATAATTTAAATATGTTAAAAAAGTTTTTAGTGCCGCCCATAAGTCAACATCAATTCTGTAAAACATCATGCGATTTGCAGCATGTATTTCAAACACATTGTAAATCGCTATAATGTGATTAAGAATAAGTCTTTCTTGGAGAACACCGGTGTCTCGGTATTTTCTCAAAAGCCTGACAATATACTTAAATCGAGCTAAGTCTTCGTAAAATTCTTCTACACTAAGGCAAGAAGGATTTTTGTAATACTTTGCTGCGTATAATTCAAAATTCTTATTATTTAAATCATCAAATAACTTCATACAAAGTTATTTATCACATATCACCTAATACTGCGTTGAGACCGGTGACAGTCCACTTTTGACCCATGTCAATATACAAAGTGTCCTTGCCTTGAATATCTTTTAAGCGCCACCCGGATGGCAAATAATGTGATTCACTGCTAAGCCATACCAAATCATTGGCATCAACTTCTACATCAATTTTTTTTCCATGATTGTCTTTTACAGTACCAACTTTTTGCGGATTCTTAGGTCCCCACTTTTCCTCAAGCTCAACCGATTCACTTATCATTTTATCGAGAGCATCTACGACTTTAGCATGGGCTTCAGCTGTTTTAGAATCAAGGTAAACCTTATTACCTTCTTTGCGACTCATGATTCGAACCTTTGTATCTCTGCTCTGAAACTTTTTCTTTAGCTCTTTTGCCATGTCATCATCGGCCGTAACAATAGAGCGTGTATCAGATGGGTGGATTATTGTCGCTGTACTTTTAGCTGGATATTTTTTGACTATGTATTCGTCAACTATGTCAGCAATATCCGATAAGCTTTGTCCAGGCTTCATAACTGTAATTGTTTCACCTGTTTTTTTATCAACTAATTGACTATTCCCAGATATGTACACTGAGTATTTTTTGGCAGCATCATTACTCAAAAGTTTTTTGATAGCCGAAATAATTTGCTTTTCAGCATACATAATTGTTGGGACTATTTGAGATTTGTCATAACGATTTGGCTGCATTGAAATAATCTCTGCACGTGGCGAAATAGCTTCGTCAAGCTCAACTGATTCATCCATTACCTTAGATTTAGCAGACTTAAATTCTGCAGTATTAATAAAGGAGATTTGCTTGCCACTTCGTTGGACCTTCAACTTCATTGAAGTAAATAGCTTTTCTGCTTGTTTTGCCTCAGCATCGTTGACAAACGTGATGGTCTCACTTTCTGCATTAACTTTTGGTTTATAAAATGTAGCTTCGTCGAGTTCAGTTGATTCCACGCTTGCAAACATTTTTCTAGCTTTATCCATAAAATCATCAAATTCCTTTTTTTCTTCAGGACTCAATTTAATCTTTCCTTTAAGAACATTGCCTAAAGTTTCCGGATTGATGTGACCGAGTTTCTTTGCGAGTTTAGCAAATGGACCACCTTCTTCGAGCTCAATCGACTCACCCATTGCCTTTGATACTTTATCAGCAACCTTTTTACTAATTTTAACAGGATAGGTCTTACCACCAAACTCAAATTCTTTTTTGCCATCAGCAGCAGCCTTTGATGCAGCACCAATAAAGTCGGCTACACCTTCGGGCAATTTAATTGAATCCTCTTCGAGACCAGCTTCTTTACGTGCGTCATAGTAGGCACCAAGTGCCATTTGAATACGCTCTTCTTTTGACTTTCCATCAAACTGAGGAGCATCAGACTTAACAAAGTCATCAATCCAAACTGAAGCATCAGCTTTAGGATCAAGCTTTTCCTTAATTACATAAGAG
>Ga0136656_1000291_pt1 | contig 17055 bp, 17 predicted proteins | sample CPBDNA_9_FD_94862 | JGI IMG/M metagenome (GOLD analysis project Ga0136656, IMG submission 94862) | Freshwater to marine salinity gradient microbial communities from Chesapeake Bay, USA - CPBay_Sum_15_0.8_DNA (version 2) | ecosystem: Environmental > Aquatic > Marine > Coastal | place: USA...
AGACTATTTGACCTATTTTGACGTCTATTCAAAACAATGGCAAAGACATAAATTCGATCAAAAAAACAGCTTTGTTCCTAAAGGTAGATGGAAGCCTATATTTCACAAAACCAAAGACACTCTTTATGTTTTTGGAGGAAAAGCCTCTTTAACAGAACAAACTTATGTTGACTTTGTCAGTAATGACGCCTTCATAATTGACTTCGTTTCAAATACTATGCAGCCCATAAAAAACCAACTTAACTTAAGCGATTTATCTTTATGGAATTCAGACATCGGGTTTGAAATTGAGGGTAAAAAAGCGTATACAAATTTTGAGGGGTCATTAGAAGTATATGATTTTAAAAAAAACACCTCAACAATTTATGATAACAGGATTTTTAAAAAAAAACTTAAAAACACTCCTGTGTTAAGCTATTTAGATTTTTTTGTGTTTATTAAAACCGAACAAGATGAAAATTACCTTAGTTTTGTTCCCAAAGAAAAAGTTTTAACATCTACAAATAAAACATCACAGATTTTTGTTTTTGAAAAAAATCAAATTCCCTATAAAACCCTTTTTGCCTTAATGGCCGCCTTTTTGATTTCATTCTTTTTCTTTTTTCTTTTTAGTTATAAAGACTATTTAAACAAATTTGTTTTGCACGACTATCCTTGGTTGTATTTTTCTAATAATAAAATCATGATTAATGAAGATCAAATCAAAATAATCCAATTGTTAGAAAAAAAAGGAAAGTTTTCTTCAAGCGAGCTAAATCGCATTTTATCAAAAAAGAAAACTTACGCTAAATCCCATCTTACTTTTTTAAGACAAAGCTTCGTAGAAAAGTTAAATTCTGACTACAATAAGCTAACCGGCTCAAAGGAAGATTTGATAAGGTCAAAAAAGAACCCTAAAGACATGCGTCAAATAATATATTTTACTGGTAAAAAACTATCAAAAAAAGAATCCTTTTTTCGTTTTGTTTTTAAAAAAAATCACGGCTTCGCCAATATCCGCACATAAACCCAGCATCTACTAAATTAAATTTTAGCGAACTGCTTGTAGTTTGTTGTGGTTTAAAGATAGCTTTACTCTAATAGAGTTTAATACAAGAGTTAAAAAAGAACCATCGACACTTTCAACCATTCCTTGTTTGTTTTTGAGGCAACCGGACAAAATTTTCACATTATCTCCGGCACTAAATGTTGATTTTTCAGTATAATTTTTCAAACAACTCTTCATGGCATTAATTTCACAATCTGCAATCTCAACAGCTTTTCCAAAACGTCTTAAAACGTTTTTTACAAAGGGGTTTAGATTAACTAAAGAGTAATTAACCTTTTCAGCTTGAAAAAAAACATATCCAGAAATAGCAGGAGAAATAGATTTTTTTATCCTGTCAGACCATTCTTTTTTTTCTTCAAAAACAGGGACGTAAGAATCGACCCCTAGAGTTTTAAAACTTTCTAAGGCTTTTAATTCTCCTCTAAATTTTGTGTGCGCTACAAACCATTTCATAATATTTTCAAATATAAATAAAATTAAAGAACTATTAATAAAAGGTTCGGTTTTTGGTATTTTAATTTTAATAAAGTGAAAACCAATAGCTTAATTGTTCTTTTTTTTTAATTATATAATTTTAAGCAAAAAAAATTGTATATGAATTAATTTAAAAAAGAGGCCTTTTATTAACGCCTGTTAGTTAAATTTGTAAAATGAATGTTCTAATTATTGGATCTGGTGCAAGGGAACACGCTTTTTGTTGGAAGTTACAGCAATCTAGATCTATAAATCAAATATTTGTTGCTCCAGGAAATGCGGGGACTTCTCTTATAGCTAAAAATCTTGATATTGATATTTTAAATTTTGAGGAAGTCAAAAGAGAAATAATTAATTTAAATATTGAATTAGTTATTGTTGGACCTGAAATTCCTTTGATTGAAGGAATTGTAGATTTTATTTATGATCATGAGGATCTAAAAAATGTTTTAGTAATAGGCCCAACAAGAAAAGGAGCTATGCTTGAGGGAAGTAAAGATTTTTCAAAAGAGTTCATGATTAAACATTCTATTCCAACTGCAGCTCACAAAACCTTTAGTTCTCAGTCTTTAAGCGATGGTTTAAAATATCTTGATTCAATTCCACCGCCCTTTGTTTTGAAGGCAGATGGTCCAGCCGCTGGCAAAGGAGTTTTGATTTTAGATGATCTTGATAAGGCTAAATCTGAGCTAATAAATATGCTTCAAAATAATAAATTTGGAAAATCAGGAACTACAGTTGTAATTGAAGAGTTTTTAGATGGAATAGAGCTTTCTTGTTTTGTTTTGACAGATGGTGAGTCATACAAAATTCTTCCTTACGCTAAAGACTATAAAAGAGTCGGAGAAGGAGACACGGGCCTTAATACAGGTGGAATGGGATCAATATCGCCTGTCCCTTTTGCAACAACAGTATTTTTGAAAAAAGTCGAAGACAGAATAATTAAACCTACCATTGAGGGTTTAAAAAAAGACAAAATTCCATACAAAGGATTCATTTTTGTAGGGATTATAAAAGTCAATGAAAATCCATATGTAATTGAGTACAACGTTAGAATGGGGGATCCTGAGACCCAAGTTGTTTTGCCAAGAATTAAATCTGATTTTTTAGAATTGATGAAAGCAACAGCAACCCAAACATTAAAAAACGTTAATACAGAATTGTTTCAATACACATATTCAAATGTTGTGATGGTTGCTGGGGGATATCCTGAATCCTATAAAAAAGGAAATGCAATTAAAAACATACCAAAAAATACAGAAGACTCTATAATTTTTCACGCTGGAACAAAGCACGAAAACAATACAATTCTAACGAATGGAGGGCGAATTCTTTCAATAGTTTCAAAAGGATTGAATCATCAAGACGCTTTAATGAAGGCGTATAGAATAGCAGCAGAAATAGATTTCAAAGAAAAATATTATAGAAAAGATATTGGTTTTGACTTATAAAAAAGAGTGAGCAGAAGGATCTTTGTCTTCTTCTCCTTTCTTGTCGTATTTAACAAGTTCAACCATCCAATAGATAAGTAAGGCAGAAATTATTATAATAAATATAAAATTGATTCCGTTTGCAAGAACCCAGCTTTTAAGCTCAAGAGATCTGATCATATCAAGAGGAGCAAAAAGGATATCAACAAAAAGAAACTCAATAAACCCAAAAAAATCTTTCATTTAATTTAATAATTAATAAAGCAAAAATAAGAAACAAGATAGACAACAGCCAATATTTCATAAAAAAAAATTTTTTCATTATAAGTAGGTATATTTGATTTAAGAATTATAAATATGAAAAGCGCAGATTTTTTTGAAATTTTCAACCAAAGTATAGAAGATTATCATAGATTCGATTCTATTGAAAAACAGCCAGAAAACCCATATGAAAAAGGAGGGTTTGCGCATCTTTTGTATCAGAAAAATTGGATTGATACCGTTCAATGGCATCTGGAAGATTTAATAAGGGACTCAGAAATTGACCCCATTGAAGCCTTAAAAATTAAAAGAATTATTGACGCCTCAAACCAAAAAAGAACTGATTTAGTTGAATATATTGATGGATACTTCCTTAAAAAATACAAAAACATAAAAATTAAAAGAACAGCAACAATTAATACCGAGACCATTGCTTGGGCCATTGACAGACTTTCCATTTTAGCATTGAAAATTTTTCACATGAACGAAGAGGCGATAAGAGAATCTGCTGAAAAAAAGCACAAAGAGAATTGTCAAATTAAATTACAGATATTGAAAGATCAAAAGGTGGATTTGTGCTCTGCGATTGACCAGTTAATTTCGGATATTGAGGCTGGGAAAAAATATATAAAGGTGTATAAGCAAATGAAAATGTACAATGACGAGGAGCTAAACCCTATCCTGTATATGAAAAAAAAATAGTTTACTAATGAAACACCTGTTAGTACTAAGATTTTCTTCAATGGGTGATGTGGCAATGATCATACCATCGATTAGATGTTTGGTAAAATCTTATCCAGAGTTAAAAATCACAGTTGTATCAAAAAAAATATATAAGCCTTTTTTTAAAGAATTTGAACAGTGTAATTTCTTTGAGATTGATTTTAAATACAAACATAAAGGGTTTAGCGGTTTGCTTAGGTTATTTAAAGAGCTTAAAAAACTTAAACCAACTCATATTGCAGACCTGCACTCTGTTATAAGAACCCATATTTTAAGGGTATTGTTTAAGATAAATTTTTATAGAGTAAAAAAACTAAACAAACTAAGAAAAGAGAAAAAGAAATTGTTTAGAACCAAAAACAAAGTGCTCATTCCTTTAGTTCCTACTCAATACAGGTATGCCGAAGTGTTTTGCAAATTAGGATTTAATATAAATCTTACTAATCATCAATTTCCCTTGCCTAAAGCATTAAGTAAATCTTCCCAAGAGTTTCTTAGTTCTTTAGATTCAAGAAAAAAAAGAATTGGTGTTGCTCCTTTTGCATCCTATGTTGGAAAAATATATCCACTAGATTTAATGCAAAAAGTGATTTCGTTTTTACAAAGAGATTACAATGTATTTCTTTTTGGTAATGGCAAGTACGAAATAGATAAATTACAAGTGTGGGAAAAAGCTTTTCCAAATGTTTTGGGTTGTTATAACTTAAATTCTCTTGATTTAGAATTGGAAATAATATCTAATCTTGATGCTATGATTTCTATGGATTCAGCTAACGGCCATATTGCGGCAAACTATAATGTTCCTGTGGTTTCGTTGTGGGGTTTAACTCATCCCTTTGCTGGATATGCTCCTTTTTTATCAAAAAACGAAAACATGATAGTTTCTTGTAATGAGAAATATCCTTTAATCCCAACATCAGCATATGGGGATAAATTACCTAAAAATTACATAGACGTAATGAGAACCATAGATGTTAATGAAATTATTTTAGCCGTTAAGAAATCAATAAACAACTAAACGTCATCAAAATTTATTATAATTGAAGAAGATTGAGGAACGGCTTGGCAAGTTAAAACAAGACCATCTTTGATTTCTGATTCTGTCAAAATATTGTTTTGAATCATCTTTGCTCTTCCAGATGAAACTTTAGCTAAACATGAGGAGCAAACTCCTCCTTGACAAGAATAAGGGACGTCTATATTTTTTTGCAGAGCAGCGTCTAGAATGGTCATTTTTTTTGGTATATCTAAAGAGAAGTTCTCTTTGTCATAAATTAATGTCGCTCTACATCCAGAGTTTGAGATGGTTCTTTTTTCATTTTCAGTTGAATAAAACAATTCAAACAAGATGTTTTCTTTATTATAAGATAACTTTTCAAGACATTCAGAGCAATTTTTAATCATCATTTCAGGCCCGCATAAGAGAAATTTTTCGAATTTAATTTCAGTGTGTTGATTTAAGACATAATTTATAAATCCAGAATCAATTCTTCCAAACTGAGAAAGAGGAACCTTTTCGCTGCTATAAATATTATAACAAAAAAACCTTTTTGGAAATTTTTTTAATAAAAAGCCTAGAGATTCTTTAAACATTGTGCTTGCAATTGTTTTGTTTCCATATCCTAAAATAAAAATGCTTTTTTCTGAACTATCTAAAATGTCTTCTGCTATAGAAATGATTGGGGTAATTCCGCTTCCTGCAGCAAAAGCACAATAGTTTTTATCTCTATTTTTTTTGTCCAAAACAAATCTGCCTTCTGGAAAAGAAACTTCTAAAATATCACCCTCCCTTAATGCATCGTTTACATAATTTGAAAAAATCCCATTTTTAATGGCTTTTACCCCAACTTGAAGTTTTTTACTTTTAGGAGAACTACAAATAGAATAAGACCGTTTTATTGTTTGCCCATTAATTTTTGAAGATAATGTTAAATACTGACCTGCTTTAAATTTATAGTTTTGGGCATTTTGACTGTCTACATTAAAAGACACAATAACTGAATCTATCGTTTCTTGTTTAATTTTTGACACAAATAATTTGAGAGATTTTTTCATTTGTTCAAAGATAAAATAACCATCAAAAGAAAACAACAAGAAAAACATTCTAAAAATTATGTTAAAAAAGTTATTTTTGTTAAATGTTTAAAACAGCATTAAGTCTTCAGTGGAAGGAATTTAACAGAGGAAAATCAATTGGAGAAAAATTAGTTGCTAAGATTTTAAAATGGTTTTGGATTGTTTATTTTGCTTTTATTTCTGTTATGATGGGTATAATTGCTTCAAGTTATGGAGGCCCATCAATGAAATTTCCTATTAAAAGCGACTCCCTAGCCTCTTTTGAATATGTAAACGGACAACTTATATATTTTTTTGCATACTTAATCGTAATGAGATACTTTATCCAATCTCTTCCTGTTTTAAATATTAGAGCCTTTCTTTTAACTACTATTTCAAAAAAACAGATTGTTAATTATTCTCTGTTAAGAACAGTATTAACTTATTTCAATATTCTTCCTTTATTTTTTTTGATTCCTTTCTCTTATTTACTTTTTCTTACAGGAGAGTATAAATTGGGTTCTTTAATTTTTTGGAATATTAACATTGTAGGAATAATATATTTGACAAATTTTCTAAATTTTTTATTAAATAACAAAAACACTTTGATATATACGATCGGGGGTTTTTTAGGGGCCATAAAGGCTCTTGAGTATTTTTCAATTATTGACATTACAATTTACTCTAAGGAGCTCTTTTATTTATTTTATGATATTCCATATTTATCAGTATTTACATGGGTTTTTGTTTTTTGGTTATACAATTATGTTAAAAAATATTTTTTAGGAGGACTTTATATAGACACAGGGTTGCAATTAAAAATTAAAAAAGCTAAAATAGAAGATTTTAGCTGGCTTGATTCTTTTGGTAAGACGGCAATATTTATTAAAAATGACTTAAGACTTTTAAAAAGATCTAAAAGGGGAAGAACAGCTGTATATATGAGTACAGGTTGTCTGTTTTATGGTTTAATATTTGCTTTTTCTGAAGATTTATATGGGTCAACTGGATCTTTTTTTGGCTATTTGTTTTCATCAGGTGGCTTTTTGTTTATGTTTGGGTCATTTGTTCCAAGCTGGGACAGTCAATATTACCCCTTGATGATGACTCAAAATATTGAGTACAGGAGATATCTCAACTCAAAATGGTCTTTAATGATATTAGGAACCATAATCTCTACTGTTTTTGCCTTGGTTATTTACTCGTTTTTCGGCATAAATGCTGTTTTTGCTGTTATAGCAGGATCTGCATACAATATGGGGGTTAATGGTTATTTAACTTTATGGGCTGGAGCATATACAAAATCACCAATTGATTTAAACTCTAGTGCTAACGCATTTGGAGATAAAAAAGCTTTTAATGCCAAAACTATTTTAGTTGGTCTTCCTCAAATAGCACTTCCGCTTATGGTATATTATTTAGGAAATCTTTATTATGGACATGTTACGGCCTGTTTTTTTGTCGCAGGATTGGGGTCTTTAGGCATTTTCTTAAAACCCTTTGCGTTTAAGTTAATTATGAAAGCCTATAAATCTGAAAAATATTCTACCCTAAAAGCCTATAAATCTAATTAAAAACTATGATTACAATTCAAAACTTAGTAAAAAAATATTCAAATCAAACTGTATTAGACATTAACTTTTTGGAAATTCCATCTGGTCAAACTTTTGGATTAATTGGAAATAATGGGGCTGGAAAAACAACACTTTTTAGCTGTTTACTTGACTTAATAAAACCATCTAATGGAAAAATTGAAAATAACAATATAGACGTTTCAAATAGTGAAGACTGGAAATCTTTTACTACTGCATTTTTAGACGAAACATTTTTAATTGGGTATTTAATGCCTGAAGAGTATTTCTATTTTATTGGAGAATTAAGAGGGTTAACAAAGTCAGAGGTGGATAATTTTGTATATCAATTTGAAGATTTTTTTAACGGTGAAATTTTGGGTGGAAAAAAATATTTAAGAGATCTTTCTAAAGGAAATCAAAAAAAAGCAGGTATAGTAGCTGCACTCATTGGAGAACCTAAAGTTATTGTTTTAGATGAACCTTTTGCAAATCTAGATCCAACAACTCAAATAAGACTAAAAAAAATAATTAAAGATTTAAGTAATTATAATGACACTACCGTTTTGATTTCAAGTCATGACCTACAAGACATAACTGAAGTTTGTGAACGAATAGTTTTGCTTGAAAAAGGAGAATTATTAAGAGATATCAAAACAAGTAAAGAAACCTTAAAGGAATTAGAGGAATATTTTAAAACAAGAATTAATTAAATTTCATTATTTTGACTAATTAAATCTAAAAGAGTCAAAATCAGTTGAAAAAAATAGCCTTAACTGTTTTAATCGTTTGTTTTTTTGGGTGTTCAACCCAAAAAAACAAGATCTTAAACAAGAAATATCGATCTCTTGTTTCTTCTTACAACGTTTTGTTTAATGGAAAGGAATATTTAGAAAAGGGATTAAAAGAATTTAAAGACAGATACGAAGAAAACTTTTGGCAAATTCTACCAATTGAACCGATTGAAAAAACAGACAAAATAATTACTGTTGACGGGCTTGAAAACAATGAGTTTATTAAAGCCGAAGAAAAAGCTGCTAAAACTATTCAAAGGCATTCTATGCTAATTAATAACGTTCAATTCAATAATAAAATTGACGACGCATACTTATTACTAGGTAAAGCAAGGTATTTTGACCAAAGGTATCTTCCTGCAATTGAAGCATTCAATCAAATTTATAATAAAGAAAATGAAAACCATTCTTGGCATGAGTCTGTAATTTGGAAGGCAAAAACCAATATAAGATTGGGTCAAGAAAGCTCAGCAATATCTCTTATTGAGGATTTGTTAAAGAAAGAGAATTTAAGCCAAAAAACACTTTCAAGCTCATATGCTACTATGGCTATGGCCCAAATTAATTTAAACCTAGAAAAAAACGCAATATTGTCTCTAAAAATAGCCGAAAAAAAAAGTAAAGACAATCAGTTGAAAGGAAGGTATTTGTTTATTATTGGCCAACTTTATGAAAGCCAAATGAAATTGGATTCTGCGCTAATTAATTATAAAAAGGTTGTAAACCTCAAGAGAAAAATAACAAGAGAAATTTTTATCAATGCTAAATTAAAAACGTTAGAGCTGTCTAACGATATTGACTTTGTAAAAGAATATGAAGAGATAATATTAAAAAGAGAAAATAAGCCCTTTTTAGATAAAATTTATTTCTCTTACTCAAAAGCTTGTCAAAAAAATGATTCTATACAACTTGTCAAAAAATACCTAAACAGGTCAATAAATGAAAATGATTATGATAAAACGCTAAAGACAAAAGTCTATACCAAACTCTCTGAAATTAACTTTGATGAATCCAACTTTCTTTATGCTGGGAAATATCTCGATAGTGCACTTTTTGTAATTGATAAGAAAACTAAGCAATATTGGAGGCTTGATAGAAAAAAAAGAGGGATTCAAAAAATTGTTGAACTCGAGGAAAGTATAATTAAATGGGACAGTTTATTAAAAATTTCGCAATACAATAAAGAAAAGCTAGATAGCATACTTAAGCCGATATTAATTTCAAAACAAAAATCTCAGGATTCAAAATTTATTACAAATTCAAAAACAAATAGAAGTTTTATTAAAACCAATTTTTATTTTTATAATTCAAATCTAGTTTCACTTGGAAAAAAATCTTTTGAATCTGTGTGGGGCAAAAGACAAAGAGACACTTACTGGAGGACAAAAAAATCAAACAGTATTGTTGTTGAAAAAAAAGAATTAATAAACAAAGAATCCGAAATTATAGAATCTTTAGATTTTGCTGAACTATACGAGGAGATACCATTCTCATATGAAAAAAAAGATAGTTTAAACAATCTGATATCCCTTTCTAAAATCCAATTAGGTGAAATGTATATATTAAAATACAATAACAATAAATTAGGAAGAAAAGTAATAAACGAGGCTTTAAACAGTAAAATAACCCCCCAACAAGCAACTAAAGGCAAGTATCTCTTATTTAAATCATACAAATCTGAAGACGACAAAAAATATGAAATATTTAAAAGGGATATTTTAGCTAACGATTCGTTGTCAATTTATGCTAGAATATTACAAAAATCTCCAAGCCAAATAATAGATCAAGAACAATCAACTTACATTTTAGATAGTTTAAGAAAAAATTTTGAAAATCAACAATTTGAAACAGTATTAAAAGAAATTGATCAAAATATTATATTTATTGATGATGAGGAAACAAGGGTTGAATTTGAAATAATTCGCTCAGAGACGGTTGGAAGATTGGAAGGTATAAATAAATATAATGAACTTATAAAAGAGATTTATGACAAATATCCAACAAGTAATAAATCTATAAAATTAAGAGAAGTTGCAAGCAATATAAATAGAAAATGGAAAAACCCTTCAACTCAAGCTAAATCAGAAAACTTTAAAGCAGTTTTTGTTTTATCAAATACTGATTTTTCAAACGATCAAATCAATGAACTTGTTAAGCTGCTTCAAGCTCAAACTTTTAATAGAAGAAGAGTTTCATATGATGTTTATAGCTACGACAAAGCTTTTATTGTTGTTCATGATTTTAAAAGCGCGAATGAAGCGGAAAACGAAATTCTTAAAATTAAAGGAAACATCAAAGATCTCAAACTTAAAAATAATTTTGTAAGTTTGTCTTCCCAGTATAAAAACATGCTGATTTACAAGACTTTAAAGTTAGAATAATATTTATGGCGTTTAACTTAACAAATAATAAACTAATGCAACAACATAGGGAATCAAATAAAATTGATATAATAGAAAAAACCACAAGGATAACCGGTAATATAACTTCTCAGGCAGATTTTAGAATTGATGGAAGGGTTGATGGTACAATTACAACAACAGGTAAAGTTGTTATTGGTGAGGAAGGGGTTGTTGAAGGAAAAATTACATGTGAAAACTCAGACATTGCAGGAACAATTAAAGGAAACTTAGACATTTCTGGAATATTATCTTTAAAATCTTCTGCTAGAATTGAAGGAGAAGTTATTGCGGGAAAGCTCGCTGTTGAGTCGGGAGCAAATGTGGATGCTAGCATTTCTATGAAGGGTGCAAAAAAAATGAAAGCTATTTCGTCAACTGAAAATTCTAAAACTGAAAAAACAGCCTAATCCTTTCATTGTTTTTATTGGTCTTGTTTCTCAAATGGGAGTAACAATATTTTGTTCAGCCTATTTAGGAAAATTTCTTGATGTCAAGTTTAACTACGATAAAACGTATACTGTATCTTTAACCATAGCGGGTGTTGCAATATCATTTTATATTTTGCTTAAGCAATTAAAAAAAATGAATTAAAATCTGTCTAAAAATTTCTTGTTTGTTAATTTTTGTTTTTTAGTTAATAACCTTACATTTGCGCACATATTTTTAACCCATTAATTGAGGCTTAAATTGAAACAAAGTAAATTTTTATTATCCATTGTTTTTTCATTGATATTTGGGCTATCAACTTTTGCTTCTTCAATCAAAGTTTCTGAAAAAGAAAAAAAACAAGAAGGGGGGATCAAGATTGAAATAAAAGACTATATAACACACCATTTAAAGGACAGTCACTCTTATTCAATAACCTCTTGGACCAACAAAGATACAGGTAAAAAAACATACATTGAATTTCCTTTGCCGGTAATTTTATACGATGAAGGGTTTCATTTTTTTATGTCATCAGCTTTAAAGCACGGAAAATCAGTTGTTGAAAGCAACGGAAAATTTTACAAATTAAATTACGATAATAGTAAAATATATAAAACTAACAAGCAAGGTGACCTTGAGTATGATGAAAATAATTACCCAATCAACGAAACACCACTAGATTTTTCAATTACTAAAAATATAGCCACCATAATTTTGGTAGCCTTATTAATGTTTATGCTTTTCACAGGACTTGCAAAATCATTTGCTTTAAACAAAGGAATTTCCAAAGGAATAGGAAGGTTTTTTGAGCCTATAATTTTATATATAAGAGATGAAATAGCTATACCAAATATTGGTGAAAAAAAATATAAAAAGTACATGAGTTTTTTACTTACAATATTCTTTTTTATTTGGTTTTTAAACATGCTGGGCCTTACCCCTTTGGGAGTTAATGTTACTGGAAATATTGCAGTAACATTTTCTTTAGCTTTAATAACTTTTTTAATAACAAATTTTACAGCCAACAGAAGCTATTGGGGACATATTTTTTGGATGCCGGGAGTCCCTGTGCTTATAAAAGTAGTTTTAGCTCCAATTGAACTTTTGGGTGTTTTTATAAAGCCTTTTTCACTGCTTATCAGATTATACGCAAATATTCAAGCAGGTCATATTGTGCTTTATAGTCTTATAGGGTTAATGTTTATTTTCAATAACATGGTTGGCTCTAGCTTATCGTTTGTTTTAGCGTTTTTTATTTCAATAATTGAAATATTGGTTGCCCTATTACAGGCGTATATTTTTACAATGCTTTCAGCATTGTATTTTGGTTTTGCAGTTGCGGAAGAGGATCATTAAAATGAATGTTTAATTAAAATTATATAAATATGGAAATACCAGTAATCGTAGGTGGTGGATTAGTAGTAATTGGAGTTGGAATCGGAATCGGCTTAACAGGAAAAGGAGCTATGGAAGCTATCGGGCGTCAACCCGACGCAAGTGGAAAAATTCAAGTTGCAGCTTTAATTCTTGCTGCATTAGTTGAAGGAATTGGGTTCGCGGCTCTTTTTGCACTTTAAGAACAGAAAAAATTATACAGCATAGCACAAGCTATGCTGTATTTACTGAATTTTAAAACCTAAAAAAATGGAAAAACTTTTATCCGAATTTTCGATTGGTTTGTTTTTTTGGCAAACTGTAATATTTGTTCTTCTAATCTTTTTGCTTAAAAAATATGCATGGAAGCCTATTTTGGACGCCGTAAATGAAAGAGAAGAGGGCATTAAAAATGCATTATTGTCAGCTGAAAAGGCTAAAGAAGAAATGGTTTCTCTTAAATCTGATAATGAAGCTACTCTTAAAAAAGCAAGAGCTGAAAGAGATTTATTGCTTAAAGAAGCTAGAGAAATGAAACAACAATTAATTGATGAGGCGAAAGATAAGGCAAAATCAGAAGCTAATAAAATCATTAACCAAGCGCAAGAAGCTATTCAAAATGAAAAAAATGCTGCTATTTCTGATTTAAAAAACCAACTAGCTTCGCTTTCTGTTGAAATTGCAGAAAAAGTTTTAAAAGAAAAATTGTCTGATGACAAAACCCAAATGGATTTAGTGAAAAATTTAGTAAAAGAGGTAACATTGAAATAAATGAAATCTAATAGAGCAGCAATACGATACGCAAAAGCATTAATTCAAGAATCTAACGAAACAGATAATCTTGAAGTAATATATTCTGATATGCAAGTTGTTTTAAATACATTTAAAGAGAATAAGAACTTAAAATTTTTAGTTGAAAGCAGGGTTGTCAAAAATAGTATAAAGCTTAGCACATTAAAACTTGTTTTTAAAAACCTAAGCATACTTTTTCAGAAATTTATTGATGTCCTTTCAGAAAACAATAGGATAGATTTAATAGAAACTATTTCTTTTAAATTTACTGAGCTTTACAAAGATCATAAAGGTATTCAATCTGCATTGGTTACTACAGCTATTCCTTTAACTAATGAATTGAAATCTGAGGTCTTATCAGTAGTGTCTAAGTTAACAAGCAAAAAAACAGTTTTAGAGAATAAAATTGACAAAACTCTAATAGGCGGATTTATATTAAGGGTGGGAGACGTGGAATATAACTCAAGTTTTAAAAACAAATTAAAAACTATAAAACAAGTATTTACAAATAATACTAATTTATCAATACAATAGATTATGTCACAAATTAAGCCAGCTGAAATTTCAGCAATATTAAAAAAACAATTATCCGGTCTTGATGCCTCAGCATCTTTAGATGAAGTAGGAACAGTTCTTCAAGTTGGAGATGGGATTGCCAGAGTTTATGGACTATCAAATGTTCAATACGGAGAACTTGTGCAGTTTGATTCAGGTTTAGAGGGTATTGTATTAAACCTTGAAGAAGATAATGTTGGTGTTGTTTTATTGGGCCCCTCCAAGGAAATTAGTGAAGGAGATACTGTAAAACGTACACAAAGAATAGCCTCAATTAATGTAGGAGAAAATATAATAGGCAGGGTAGTTAATGCTCTTGGAAAGCCAATTGACGGAAAAGGCAACATTGAAGGAAAACTTTATGAGATGCCTTTAGAAAGAAAAGCTCCTGGAGTTATTTTTAGACAACCTGTTAATGAGCCTTTACAAACTGGAATCAAATCTATTGACGCTATGATTCCAGTTGGAAGGGGTCAAAGAGAGCTTGTGATTGGGGATAGACAAACAGGAAAAACTACAGTTTGTATTGATACTATACTTAATCAAAAAGAATTTTATGATGCTGGTGATCCAGTTTATTGTATTTATGTTGCAATTGGACAAAAAGCATCCACTGTTGCTGGTATTGCAAAAACACTTGAAGATAAAGGTGCAATGGCGTACACTACAATAGTCGCTGCAAACGCATCAGACCCTGCGCCAATGCAGGTTTATGCGCCATTTGCTGGAGCAGCTATTGGAGAGTTTTTTAGAGATACAGGCAAGCCTGCTTTAATTATTTATGATGATTTATCTAAACAAGCTGTTGCATATCGTGAGGTTTCTTTACTTTTAAGAAGACCTCCTGGAAGAGAGGCATATCCTGGAGATGTTTTTTATTTACATTCGAGACTTCTAGAAAGATCGTCCAAAGTTATCGCTGATGATAAAATTGCGAAGGACATGAACGATTTACCGCCTTCTTTAAAATCTGTTGTAAAAGGTGGAGGATCTTTAACGGCACTTCCAATAATAGAAACCCAAGCGGGCGATGTATCTGCCTATATTCCAACTAATGTAATTTCCATTACCGACGGACAAATTTTCCTTGAATCCAATTTGTTTAACTCGGGTGTTAGGCCTGCGATTAATGTTGGTATTTCCGTTTCTAGAGTTGGAGGATCAGCACAGATAAAATCAATGAAAAAAGTTTCAGGAACTTTGAAATTAGATCAAGCACAATTTAGAGAGCTTGAGGCCTTTGCAAAATTTGGTTCTGATCTTGACGAAGCTACTTTAAATGTAATAGAGAAAGGAAAAAGAAATGTTGAAATATTAAAACAAGCTCAAAACGACCCTTTTACTGTTCAAGATCAGGTTGCTATAATTTTTGCCGGATCTAAAAATTTGTTAAGAAATGTTCCTGTTGAAAAAGTTAAGGAATTTGAAAAGAAATATATTGAGTTTTTAAACACAAAACATAAAAAGACTATGGAAATCATCAAAGCTGGAAAATTAACAGATGAAGTGGTTGATGTTTTAACTAAAGTAGCGGGAGAACTTAGTTCTATATATTAATATAAATGGCAAATTTAAAGGAAATTAGAATTAGAATAGGGTCTGTATCCTCAACTATGCAGATTACTAGCGCAATGAAAATGGTTTCTGCTGCTAAATTAAAAAAAGCACAAGATGCTATCACTGCAATGAGGCCTTATTCAAATAAACTCTCAGAGCTTATGCAAAGTTTCAGTGGTGCTGGAGGATCATCAGATAAGTCTTTTACTGAAATCAGAAGATTAAACAATGTCTTGATTGTTGTAATTAGTTCTAATCGTGGGCTTTGCGGTGCATTTAACTCTAATGTTGTCAAAGAATCTTTACTGTTTAAGTCTTCTGAAAAATTTAAATACTCTAAGATTGATTTTATTACAATTGGCAAAAAAGTATATGATACTTTGTCAAAAACAGAGAATGTTATTGAAAACCATAGCGACATTTTTGACAACTTAAATTATGAAAGTGTTTCTAAAATTTCTGAGAACCTTATCAACTCATTTACTAACAAGAAATACGATCATATAGAAATTGTTTATAATTCATTTAAAAATGCAGCAACACAGATAATCAAGTCTGAACAATTTCTTCCTATTCCAAAAAAAGAAAATAGTGGGGCTGAAAATTTAGACTACATCTTTGAGCCATCTTTGGAGAGTATTGCAAATACTTTAATTCCAAAATCTCTTAAAATGCAATTATTTAAAGCTTTGAGAGATTCATTAGCTAGCGAACACGGAGCAAGAATGACAGCTATGCATAAAGCTACTGACAATGCTTCTGAGCTAAGAGATGAGCTTAAGCTAACTTATAATAAAGCCAGGCAAGCTTCAATTACTAATGAGATTCTAGAAATTGTTGGAGGGGCTGAAGCTTTAAACAATTAATTGTTAAATCGCTAACTTTAAAGGGTGATTTTAAAAATTGTTAATAAATCTAATAATCAAATTCCCAGTTACGAAACGCTACTTTCAGCTGGTATGGACGTTAGAGCTTTTATTAAAGCACCTATAGTTATTGCCCCCTTAGAACGGGCTCTTATTAATACAGGTTTATATGTTGAAATGGAAAGGGGATATGAAATACAGGTTAGACCAAGAAGCGGATTAGCTCTAAAAAACGGAATTACAGTTCTTAATTCTCCAGGAACTATTGACGCTGACTACAGGGGTGAAATTGGAGTTATCTTAATTAATTTATCCAAGGAAGATTTTGAAATATATTCAGGAGACAGAATTGCTCAGTTGGTTATCAGCAAGCATGAACAGGCACAAATAAAAGAGGTAGACGAAATTACTAGTACTAAAAGAGGTGAAAAAGGTTTTGGCAGTACAGGTATAAATTAAATATTATGAAGCTAATTATACCCATGGCAGGAAGAGGCTCTAGACTTAGGCCTCATACATTAACAGTTCCTAAGCCCCTTATTAAAGTAGCAGGAAAAAGCATTTTAAGACAACTAATCTTAGACGTTTCTAAATTATTTGAGGAGTCAATTGAAGAAATAGCATTCGTTCTTGGGGATGAGAAGTTTTTTGGAGAGGATATAGTGTTGGAATTGAAAAAATTAGCCAAAAAACACAACGCTAAAGCTTCAATTTACAGACAGCTAAA
>Ga0136656_1000294_pt1 | contig 16975 bp, 13 predicted proteins | sample CPBDNA_9_FD_94862 | JGI IMG/M metagenome (GOLD analysis project Ga0136656, IMG submission 94862) | Freshwater to marine salinity gradient microbial communities from Chesapeake Bay, USA - CPBay_Sum_15_0.8_DNA (version 2) | ecosystem: Environmental > Aquatic > Marine > Coastal | place: USA...
AAATCATTATAATAATCTTCTGAGGTTATATTTTTATCAGGAAATGCTATACAATAATAGTTATTATCATTATTTTTTTTAAAAAAATAATCGTCTTTATTTTGAACACTTCCTCCAGTAAAAACATTATAATTTTTATTTCCTTTTTTTGACGTATTGATATTTTTAGTATCATCAACAGTAGCTAATACACTTCCTTTATAAAGTCTACGTACTTCTCTATTATTTCTTCTATTTTCAATTTTTCCTAATGATTGTAACATAATATTATATTTTATGTACGTATACCAATATTACATCGTGACTGTTGTCCTCTTCCGATTTTAGATGTAAATGATGAATTTAACCAACTTCCGTCATGATCTTTTGGTGTAACTTTATATGGTAATTGTAATGGATTAGCTGGACCGTATCCACCTCCAGTTATAGTTCTAGTATCATATTGCTTATCAGCAGGTTGATCTAAATCAACAGCATATGCTGTATCGTCTAACCATTTAGCTGCTAATCTAAATTGTCTAAAATGTAAACCTGGGTAGAATTTTTGAGTTCCTTTGGAGCGTACATAAGGTCCTCCAAGTGGAGATGTTCCTCCTGTGTTTCGTCCAGTAAATGGGGGTGTAGGAGCTGGAATATAAAATAAAAATAAAGGATTATTTGGTGTTATATCCCCTGCATCTCCTTTCACTGTAGCAGAGTATGGACCGCAAGCTATTGCTTTTGCTGCTTCTTCCATATCTTCTTTGAGTGGGGGATTATTACTATATGCTTTTATTAATAAACTTTTAGATCCATAATAATCTTGTTTTATACCTTCTGGATAGTTATACATCTTACAAACAACCACAGCTTTCTGATTATCTCCAAAATTATTCCATGTACTCCCATATTCAGTTTTACAATCATCTTCAAATCCACCAGGTTTTTTAATTACATAATATATAGCTGCTGCTGCTCTTTGTTTCATTAAATTAACATCAGGATAATCCTTCATTTTTTCACCGGGTGTAACTTCTTTGAAATTGCTTGAATTCATATGTATAGAAGGGTCAAATGGTAAAGGTCCAACATATTGCACACTAGTTCCATATCCAATAGAAATTTGCTCATTATCATCATAACCTGCAGCTTCGAATCCTTCTAATTGTGTTAATAATTCAACAGCTATAGAATACCAGTCTCCACCAGTTGTACCTCCTGTATATCCTGTTCCTCCTGTAGATCCTCCTGTAGTTCCTGTTCCTCCTCCTCCAGGTGGAGTTCCTGTTGGGGTATTAGTTGGTGGAATGACTACAGTTGCACCTCCACCTGTACCGCCATTAAATCCACTATAATGACTTCCTAGCCCAGCTATATATTGTTCTTGTGCAGTAACACCTCCTGGTATACTAAAGCTATTTAATTGTGTTTCCCATCCTTTAGCATCAATTTTATTAGTTATTTTTTTAACTATAAATCTCATCGCATTTGGGTAAGTAGCGGGTAGAAATTTTGTAGGAATTGTATATGATTGAAATAAATTAATATTAGAATTTCCTTCAAACTTTAATTGTAAATCTAAAGGTATAAAACCAGATATCGGAGTTGGGAAATTAGTTTCTTTATATACATTTTTAAACATTTCATATAATAATGTTTTTTGAATTGTTCCTAATGGACCAAAAGCAGTCGGGTCAACTCCTTGTATTTTAGTAGAATCCATATCCCAAATAAACTCTCTTTTATTAAGAGGACCTGTTGGACTCGTTACGGCACCTGTAGTAATAATACCTGTTAAAACTTCCCACCAAGCTTTTGGGACAATCTTAGTTGTCCTTGACATCTCATCATATATCTCTATTTTATATCCTCTTTTAGCATTATTTAAAAAATTTATTAATAAAGAATTTAATCTTTTTGAATTTAATATTGGTGAATCACCTGAGAATCCTGTTGTATATTTTTTTGGTAATAATCTATCTTCTAAACCTTTATTCCATGTAGAGAATGCTGTCATATCATAACCTCCTGATGCTCCAATTGGTTGAGAGCCGATGGTCATTTGAGCAGCTGTTTCAGGAGAGATTTGTGAGTTTAAATTATAATCTTGTATAATACTGCCATGGATATTTTTAACTCCATCTTCTTCTAATTGAATAAATCCATTTACATTAAATAAAAATGGTGTTTTTGGTTTACTTAATTTATCTAGCAATCCCTCAAGACCTATTAAACATGTTCTATCAAAAAAATAAGCTTGGTTTGTTTCATTATCAATAGCAAAATCTATTTGATTTATATTACCTAAACTATCGTTAATACCCTTACATAGATTAGATATATGTTTTATAAAATTAATATTACCATATTCATCTGCATCACCATCGGTAGCTAATTGTGCTAACCAATTCATATTAAGATATATATTCATTATATCTCCATATACAGTATCATTTTCTTTAAGATTATATTGGTAAAACCCAACGTCTTGTAAGATATCCAATTTTGTCCCAGAAGAGCCAGTTGCTATTAATAATACATCATTTACTGTATCAAAATAGGGAGCTATATTTATTGTTTTAGATATTACAATTTTTGTAGGATCTGATGATAATTGTAGAGGATGAGTATTGCAGCGATATTTTCCTCTTTCATTCATTAATCTTACTGCAGGATAGCCATCGATACCGTTTTTAGGAATTACTATTTCTTGTAAAATACTTAAATAATAGTGCATAGACATATAAAATGCATTACCAGCAGCTCCATTTCCTTTTGATTTTACTTTTAATACTTCAAATACATTATTTCGTGTATATTGAAAAAATCCATAATTACTATTAGAGTCAGGATTTACTCTACTTCCTGAAGGTCCTGGTTTTATATCTTGTAATCTATCAGCACCCATAATATCGGCGGTAACATCAATATTATTTAGGAATATTTTAGGATCATATGGAGCATCATTAAATGGAGCTCCTGTCTTGATAAATCCATTTGTATAACTAGCTTCTGGTGGGCTGTTTTCTGCAAGGGATAAATAGTATTCTGTAGCATTATCATCTGTTACATTTTCTGTTCTAGAGAGTTCCTCAAAACCAAAATATAAACCCTCCAAAGTACTATAAACTGCATTATTCTGAATTTCAAACCAAAATTTCTCTGCTTCAGATAGATCTACACTCGCTACTCCATATGTTTTAACTCGTTCTTCTAATGGGGTCCCTTCAGAGGCTTGAATTAACCATTCTTCCTCTGGTAATGTATAACCTCTTGTAAATGTGGCTATATTATTTAAAACTTTAGCTAAATCACCAGTAGATTTAGTTACTCCTAGAGGATTAGTTCCTTGAACTGTAATAGTTAATTCATTAGGTCCTACTATATTTTGATTTGAATTTAGAGTTAATGATTGTAATAAATCACCACCAGAAAGAACTTCTATTTTTATTTTATATTCACCATTACTTCCTACTGTCCAATTAAAATTTGAAACTCTTCCAATCATACCATCATAATCACATCCTCTTTCTCTATACTGTTTAAAGTTATATGTAAACCATTCTAAATAGTTTTCCATTAGAGTTTCAATTTTATCTTCTACAGTATCTAATTGTGCATTAAATCTATCTTTTACAAGTTGATATATATCATATTGTCGTGCAGCTTCTCGCGCTTCTGAACCTGCCAAGACTCTATCTGTAAAAGACCCTTCTAAAGCTCGTCCTGCTTCTTCAGCCGCTACTTCCATATAGGATTCAACTACTGCTATTTTTTCTAAAATATTTATTTGACTATTAAGTAAGTCAACATGTAATCCATCATCTGATACATCTGGAAAGTTTTGGTCATCAAACCAATATTGTTCTAGAGCTGTTTTATACATTGGAACTACTTCACAATCTTTAGTAAGATGCTTTGATTTACCCCATTCTATTAATACATGATAACCCAATCTCATGTATAATAGTTCTAAGATATTAAACTGTACTTTATTATACGCTGTTATATTAATGGTTGCTTTTTTAATACTACCATTATCTCCCAATGTTTCAACAGTCATATCAGTAATACCGGCGGTTGGTACTAAACCAAAATCTAATTCTCCGAATCCGTATACACTAGTAAAAAGACCTTTTCCTCCAAACCCTGCTATACCTGCTTTTTTAAAAGCATTCCCAAGATCAGGTGTTAAAGTGTATGTATCATAAGTTGCTCCTAATTCAGAAAATAAAACAAAATTTTGAGCTAGGTTTTTATCCATTAAAGTTGCCGTTCCAACTCCTGCTGTTTGTAATTTTCTTCGTCCAGAATTGCCTACTACTCTTACACTAGATGCAACTTTTATCCAAGGTGGATTATTATTAAAATATGATATAGTATCATGGTTGTTTTTAGCTATGAGCTTTTGCTTGCATCTTATACATCGTTGAGTAACTTCTGAAAAACCTTCTCCTACAATAGGGTTAAATCCACTATCGCTCTGTATTGGAATATTAGTAGCCATAGTTTAGTATAATTTTATTTGTGTAAAACCGGTTATAATTTCTGTGTAATCATTTGTTATTTCTACAAAAATTCTTCTTGCGCTTTCAATTTCATTATCTACTAGAAAAGTTTGCCAATCAGCAGGGATTCTAATTCGAGCACCTAATGGTGGAAATAATGATGCTGGATTAGATGTAATATCAATATTTGCTAATGCAATGATATACCACAATTTTTGATCTTTATAGTATTTATTGGCTAATGTATCATAACGATCTCCAGCACTTGCATAAATATACAAATCTCCATCAATTTTATTAACTTCCGGGTATTGATAGTTTGCTTGAATATTTTTTTTATTCTCTCTATCTTTTATTATATTTACAGTACCATATCTCATATCTCATATATAATTATATCAAATTATATCTTAGTTTCAAAATCTTGATAAGTGAAAGCTTCAACTTGCTCCTGTATTTCAGGTGGTAGTTCTGTGAAATAATCAGTTAGTAGTACTTCATATGCTCCTGTAGCATCTTCAGTAATACCATATGCTCTACCATTTTTATATACAATTTCATATGTTTTTTGACCCATTCCATTTATATCTAATTTAACAGTGCCATTATATAAAGCTTTATCTGTTTTTTGATTACTAACTGGATTACTTGTATCTCCAGTTCTTAAATTTTGATCTATATCATCTGTTCCTCCTACAGCAAATTCACTATCCAGTGCTACAACTTCTAATGATCCGTTATCTATATCTAATCCTTCTATTATACCTGTTGCCTCTCCAGTATAACTCCAATTTGTACCTGTAGCATTTCTTAATGATATAAATCTTCTTCCAGTATTCATTGGCCTATCGTTTGCAACTCTTGGTAGGAAGTTATGTATTACTGTAAAGTCAAATCCTGTTACTTCTATGTAATGACAAAGTTCTTTAACACTATCATCTACTATGGTTTTTCCTTCTGCATCGTAAAATCCTGATACGGCTATTTCCCATGGATATCCTTGCTTCATAGTATATGTTATACCTTGTAAGAAGCCAGGAACCATATGTACGTAGCTACCTATTGATAGTTTCATTAGGTTACCAGTCATATAACCATATCTAGTGTAGTCTCCAGCTATAGATGATGCTAAATAGTTTAATTTTTTATATATTGGTATTAATTCAGCTTTTGATTCAGCTGCTACAATGAAGGAGGTACTTATTTTTCTTTCAAATCCTCCACCATATTTATAAAACTTTTCTGTCCTTCCAACATATTGTGTGCTACTCCAATCAGATGAATAAGTATCAGATATGTCGTTTAAATGTGCAGGAAAATGTATCCAATTAAATAGTGTATTAGAAGGACTATCATTTATATTAACTCCAATTGCAAAGTTTACTAAATCATTTTTTGGAATTACTGAGGGAGGTAATGTTGTAGCACCCTGGTAAACAGGGATCATATTAACTTTATTAACAGCTTTTGCGTAACCTGATCCGTGTTTATTAGCCCAGGATCCTGCTTCTCCTTTATCCTCAATAATTGCACCAGCCTCATTCCTTGTCGTTGTTACTGATCCCCAGGCATTAGGTACTGTTAGTGTTGCAGATGAATAGTTTTTCTTTTTACCTGTAATTGGATCTAATTTATATGCTATTTTTGAGCTTTTTCCACCAGGATCCCCCATGTTAACTCTTGATTCAAGTCTTGTATCTGGTGCATTATAGTCTAATCCGATATTGCTATATACACTTATTCTTTTTCTAAAATCTTGATTATTTGAAGGAGCTTGTATAGGTATTAATGAATCATTGAGGTTTGCTCTTCCTTCAGGAAAGTTAACTGCGTAGTTTTCAGCTACTAATGCATTAGTATCTAAAAGTAATAAATCATATATCCCCCATTGTCTGCCACTTTCTAATCTTTCTCTTACTGCTCTTAATGGTGTTTGTCCTCTTTGATTAGTTGCAAAATATAAATCTCTATTATGAAATGTATATCTAGTAATAGTATTGTTATCTTTATCAACTAACGGTAGGTAGGATTTTGATACATTAAGTAATTCTTGATCTATTGTTTTTTCTGTAGAATTATATATTATTGATCTGCTATATGATTTGCGATCAGCCCATCTATTTATTATATTATTTGGATACCTTGCTAAATCTATTGATTTTTCTTCATAATTACTTAATGTATATAATGTTCTTATTGGAGTTACATTATCATTTTTAGTACTTAAATTAAAAAATCCTCTTCCCTCAAAAAATCGTGTATCATTAATCCATTCCTCAGTATTATATTGTTTTTTAAATAAAAACTTTAATCTAGATGTTGCACCATTATTTAAGTATGTATTGGGATCTACTAACTCTCCTTCAGTGTTTGTAAAGAATGCTTCTTCAGAGCTAAATCCATTAAGTTCAATATACCTAGTGCGTATAGGTGCATCTCCTATATTTTTTGTAGCTAAATTAAATATACTACTACCTGCATTAAAATTTGATGTTCGATTCCATTTAACAATATCTGTGTAGCCAGTATTAAATAAATTTAATAGTTTTTCCTCTACTTGCCCTTCAGGACCTTTAAAAGTATTACGATCAAATCCTTGATAATAATATTGATTGTTTTTAGAAGATAAGGTTATTAGAGGACTATCAAATATATTACTTGTTCCAATAGTAAACAAACCAGTAAAGGTTTCAAAATAACTAGTATTTTCCCAATTTGTTTGAGTATATTCTCTTAAATATAGTAATTCTAATCTTGAAGTGTATCCTGATAGAGGTTTATATATATTTTGATCTTCACCAGTTAAACTAAAATAATAATTACCTTTTAAATTAGGTAATACTATTGGTACATTATTTCTATCTGTACTTAAATATAATCTAGTTTGACCAAATCCAAGAATTGATCCTGGACCTCCACTATAAGCATATAAAAAATTATAAGCTCTTTTATCATTATTTACATTTTGTAACCTAAAGTTTTTTAAACTTTTTGGTTTTTTTCTTTCTCCTCTATGGTAACTATATAATAATCCTGCTAATCTACTAGTTGTACCTACCCTTTCATCATCTTCATCGGTACCAAAATCTACCATTATATCAGCATATCTTGGTAGTTCTCCTAATAAAGGACCTTGCTTGTCAATATGTAGTCCAAAGAAATTACCTCCAGCTTGAAGCATTGTATTTATTGGAGAATAAATACCTTCATTTAATAGTTGAGGAAGAAAACCTATTGTTTGTTGTGTTTTAGGAGATACTCTTGATAACGCTAATTGCTTTACTCTAAAAAGTTTACCTGTAACATTTTTACCATCAAAGAACATCCGAGCCATTCTTCGAATATCATCAGCAGCTCGAATACCTGCTACGATAGCTCCTCCTCTAATTATTAAATCAGAATTTGCTCCAATAGGTGGAGGATCTATAATATTACCTGGCTTTACACCTCTTGCAATAAAATTTGGTGGATTAAGGTTTAAATTAGGTAGGGCTGTAGCTACTGCTTGATTACCTCCAAATAGATTAGCGACATCTAATACTGTCTGAAGAGCTTTAGTTCCTTCACCAAATATAGGGTTATAGAGATAGGGTTCATTAGAGGATCCACCACCTCTTCTATCTCTACCAAATCTTAATGACTTAAGATCGGTCTGAGTACCATTTTCGTACGACCTTAATAACCCCATCGTATATCAGTTTAAAAGAATGATCCTGCAGGGGCACCAGCTCTATATGTTCCAAAGGCAAAAGAATTATTTAAAGAAGTAGCACTAGGATCACTTAAGGATGATAGTGGTGTTAATCCATTAATATCTAGTCCTGATGGAGCAGGTAGTAGGTTAGGAGCTCCATCATCATATTCTTGATATGTTGCATTTACTGTGCTGAAGTTAGAGCCATTCAAAGAATAACTACCATCTCCTGCTGGAGTTGCATGTAGTTCAGATTGACGGCTTGAGCCTCTTAAAATTGTATTAGGACCACCGTTATTTTTTGATAAAGGAGACCCTTGTGTTGATAATAAATCTTGTAATCCCATAGTATTTTATTATAAATATAATATAATTTAAAATTATCTAAATCCTGCAGTAGACCTTTGAAGATTTCTTTCAACTTTTTCAGAATCAAAATAAATATCGGTACTCTTACCTCCTATATTTTTCAAGGTAGCATTAATTGTTTTAAGTTGTTCATTCATCATTCTATTTTGTCTTTCCATTTCTTTTGATGATGAACTTTCTTTTATAATAGTTTGTGATGTTGGGGTTGCTCTTTTACCTTCTAGTACTGATTGTGTAATAGTTGGTTGTATAGGTCCGGTTACTAATGATTCTATATTACTTGCTTCTGATAAATCTCCTAATAAATCAGTTTTTATTTGCTCAGTATCTATTGATTTAGCTTTATCGTCAGTTGTTACATTTATACTTACAGGTCTTTTTTCATTTATCTTACCTTTTTCAAATGCTTCTACTTTATCCATTATCCCAGGTCCCATTACTACATCATCTTCTGGTGCAGGTTTTACTGCTTCTAATCCTCCTAATCTATCTGAGTATACTGCTGGTTCTCCTGATCGCATCCTCATATCTTTTGCAGATTTTACTTTCGATGCCGCACTTGCTATTGCTCCTAAAAATGCAATATTAGCTGCTACTGCAAGACCTGGTCCTACAAAAGGTATCCATGCTAATCCGGACCAAATTGCTGACATAGCAGATACAACTCCTTTAATAGCTAATCCAACTAGAACTCCTTTTAAAAGTAAAGCGGCTGCTTTAGATTTACCTAAGCCAGCGACGATAGAGGTTATTGCTTCGATTATTGGTTGAAATACTGCTAATGTTTCAACCATTTGCATTTTAAAAGATGTCATTGCTTCATTCATCTTTTGTTGTGCATCTAGCTGTTGCATTTGCTGGTAGGATTGTTCTCCATATGTAGCTATAAATTCTTCCTGAGACATCTTTTGCCTATCTTGCATCATGACCATATCAGCTAATTCTTTTCTAGAAAGACCTAAAGCCTTAGCAGCTGCTTCTTGTTGTAATACAGTGCCATTTCTAAAAGCATTCATTATATCTTCTTGCTTACCTATTTCTTCAGTTAGTCCTAGATAATCTCCTTGTAATGCAAGTGCTCTAGCTTTTTCAAGGTTAAGATTTTTTCCTAAGATAAGCTCAGCTTCCATTTCAGCTTGAAGAGATGATTCTATATTTAATAAACCGCTAGCTATTTTATCAACTTGCTCAAGTGATAATCCTAATGCTTTAGCTTTAGTAACAGCTTCAGCTAATAATTCAGGATTTTGCCCTAATGAAACTACTATTTCAGATGATACATCTGACATATCTTTCATAATTTCTTTAGCTGCAAATGAAGATTTATTAGTTTTATTAAAATTATTAACTACACCAACAATATTTTCCATTGTTTCTTCGGTAGCTTTTCCTTGTTGTCTTGCTAAAAAGGTTAATCTTTCAGCTTGATCATTTGATAAGCCTAATTGACCTGTTAAAGAAGTAAATGTTTCTAATGCTTCACCAGTATAAACACCCATCATACCAGTAGTTTCTACTAGCGCTACAAATGATTCTCTTAATCTTTCTGAGTTAATGTAAAGATTATCGGTAGTTTGCATTTGCTCATTAAATGTAGTATTTAATTTTCTTGCTTCGCTGTTTGCAAGTCCAGTAGCACTAGTAATTTTATTTACATTTGCAGATGCTGTGAATAAAAGATCTTTTACAAATGTAATTGCTTTTATTATTAAAGTTATTTGTACTAAAGGATCCGATAATGCTGTCTTTAAAGCTCCTCCTAATCCGCTTATAGCTGTACCCATAACATCAAAGGCACTTCCTCCTTGAGCTGCTACAGCTGTCATACTTTCTGATACTTGATCAAAGTCTTTTGCAAGAAATCCTACTCCTAATTTTTGTAACCCCTTACCTAATCCATCTACTAATGCTCCAGAGGCTCCTAATGTTTTACCAACATTATAAATATTTTCTTGCTGGATTTTTAGTTGTGCATTAGCTTCTTCTATGGCTTCTGCCTGTTCATACATATTTAAAGCAATCTCTTGTTGTTTAGTTGCTTTTGCTCTTAAACCATCTAATTCATTGTATAAACCTACTAATCTTTCTTGTTCATTTTTAAGTTCATCTCCGGATAAATTTGTAATACTAGCTTCTATTTGTGCGACTTCTTGTTTTTTACTATTATACTCATTAATAGTTTCTGTTTGTCCTACAGCATATGATTGCGCCTTTTGTTGTAGTTCATTTGCTAAACTTTCATTTTTTGCAATATCTTTCTTAACATCAGCTAAATTATTATAATCTTTTATTTGCTTACCTAATGTGGAAGATACGCTATTAGTTAGCTTAGCAATCTCTCTTTCTTCTTTATTATTTTTTCTACGAATACCTAACTGTTTTTCAATATCATCAGTTAGTTCAGTTGATTGTTTATATGCTCTTCTAGCTACCTCAAGCAATTCGTTTCCAGTTTGTAATTGCTTTTTACTTTCTTCTAGGCGTTTTTCTTCTGCTTCTAGGAGTCTTTTTGCTGCTTCCTCCGATAATTTAGTAGTATCTAAAATACCATCATAGGCAGCACGCATTTCTTCTAGAGTAATTAAACCTTGTGCATATAATTGATTTAATTGTGCTTGTTCCTGTGCAGTAAGTGCCATAATAATAAATATCTAATAATAAAATTATTTATTATTTTGACCATTAGGTTGAGCTCTTAAAAATTCTGGCTTATTTATTGTCCCATCAGGATTAACTAGAGTAGTTTTATTTGATTGTTGATTTCGTGCTTTATCGTACTCTTGTTTTTCTTTATCGTAATAATTTTTTATTTCACTAAAAGTAAATTTTCTTAACCACATAGGCATATTATATACTGTATCAAAATCATATCCTCCATTACCGTGAAATATAATTTGATGTATATTGGAAAATAAATTCTTTCGGTAATTACCCGCGATTTCCGAGGTCAGGGTAAAAAAACTGGATAGTAATTGGGAGGTCGATAGATTTATCGCTTCCTTCTGTAAAAAAAAATAAATCAATGTCGGGAGATATTTCTTTAATATATTTTCTCAACTCTCTAGAGTCCATAGCCAGTAAGTTGTTATCTATAAAATCTCGTACAGTTTTTGGATTATCATCTCCTTCTACTGATGTAATAATATGTTTTAATCTTGTTGTAAGAGTATGAGATTCATTAGCTTTTAATCTTTTTAAAGATTTTAATTCTTGTTCAATATTACGTTCGTCTTTATGAGTTAATAATTTAAATGTAATATTAGTTTTAGTATGAGGTAATTCAAAATTAAATTCATTAATACCTTTTTCTAATTCTGGATGAAGATCTTTTTCTTTATATTCAGTTAAATCTACAGTATATTCTTCTCCACCGAAATTAAAGGTATAATCTTTCCCATAAGATAATATACGAGCTGCTAGCATTAGTCCGTTCTTATCCCCTATTAATAAATCATTAAAATCAATATTACTTACTATTAAAGATTGAATTAATTTATCGATTACAATACCTTTTTCTATATATGTTTGATTGGTTAGAATATCTTCTTCCTTTGCAGACATATATTTCATTTCAATTTCACCTTTAGCTAAGGGAGAGTCGGAAGGATAAAGAACACCTCTAGAAGGTAACGTAACAATCTCAGTAGGAAATTTAGTTTCAGCCATAGTTTTTATTTATTATAACAATTTAATATAAATAGTCTATTTTAAAAAAAATCAAAAAAAAAGCACCTATAAAAGGTGCTCTTTCTTTTCTTAAAATATTATCTTAGTAATTCAAGATACAGTAATCAACTGCTACTGTCATAGAGATTTCTTGAGCTCCTTCATCAGCCCATCCATAATCTCCGAAGTTAGATGATTTTATAAATGCACCTTTCATAATCCATTCTGATACAATATCACCTACTGGTCCTAGAACGTTAAATGTAAGATCTTTTTTATAGAAATCAGAATATCCATCTCTACCAGTTACAGATTCATGGTGAAGTCTTACCCACTCCATTACTGCTTGTGCACCTGAAGGAGTGATTGGATCATATAATGTAAAGCTTACATCACCCCAAGTAGTCATTCCCTTAACCTTTCTCTGTACATTGATATGGTTAAGAACTACTTCACCGTTCTCAACGCTAATCCCTCCTACTCCTTTTACCATGTATGTTGGAAATCCATCCATGAACATGATAAATCTATTCTTTTGTTTGGGTTCAAACGCGGTAAAAAAGATTTCGTTACTGTTTAATACTGGCATTTTCTATTTGTTTTATTCATTTATAAATAGTCAATAACTTATTTTTTATTCCGGAAACTCTGCTCCTGTTGGAAGAACGTTGAAGTCAAGAATAATAAATTCAGCAGTTCTTGTTGGTTGTAGATAAATCTGACCAACTAGCTGATTTCTATCAATTACATCAGGTGTATTATTTGTTTCATCCATCACTACTTTGAAGGCATATAATCCCTGTCTTTCTTGTACTGAAGCTAAATACGGATTAACTTGTGATAAGAAATTATTTCTTGTTGCAATTGTATTTTGCTCGAATACTAAGTTATCAGCTACTTGACCAATAAATGTTTTAAGAGCGATTAATAATCTTCTTACATTTACTCTATCTAATGCTGACGCTTTAGTTTGTGTAGTCTTCTGTCCAAATACTACTACACCTGCGTTAGGGAAAGTAGCAATAGGATTCACATTAGCATCATAAAGCTGATCTCTATTTGCTTGTGTTAATCTTCTTTCAGCTCTAATTACATTTCCTAATGTACCTCTGTTAATACCTGCTGGTGCAAACCATGGCTCTGAAACTCCATCGTTGAATGCAAATACACCAGGCATCATAGTTGATGCAGGAACAAATATAGATGAACCTCTATCAGGATCAATAATTTGACACCATGGCCAATACACAGCAGCATATGAGTTATTAAGTGTTGCTGTTTGTGTAATAGCAGCTAAAATTGTACTACTATATCTTACTGGATCAGCTATAAAGAAGAAATCACCTCTTGATTTAGCGTTGTTAGCTAATGTAGTTAATTGAGAGGAATGATCCTGCAGTGTTAATCCAGGAGTTGTTAATAAGTTAAATCTATATTCGTCCTTATTTTGAAGTAAGTTAATTGCATTATCATAATCTCCGGCAATTAATCCTTGTGTATCAGTAGCATTAATTGCTGTATAAAAATTAGCAGTTCTGCCTGATGGAATATTGCTTCCTAATGCTCCGCCAAATGAACCTGATTGAGCATGAGGAATTGATGATGTAAATTGAGATTTAGCATTTCCATCATTATCAAAGAAATTAGGAGTTAATAATCCAACTGATTTAACTCTTAGATATCTTGATTTATTAGGCTCAGTACCTGTTAATTGTAAAAAGTTTTGATCTTCAGATGTATTAAGTGTTTCAGATAAATCACCAATACGTTTTGTGATAAAGTCGTTTGAGAAAGGATCTAAGTTAAGATCAGTAAAAGTTTCTAAAATTACCTTATCGTTAATATTATCATTACCTCTTCTTACTAATAATGTAAAGGTTCCAGATGATGTATTAGGTGATACAATTTCCCATCTTATATTTTCAGCTGTACCAGATGGTAATGCATGATTAGTAGTTAGTGTTGAAACACTATTTTCACCTATCCCTTCTGAGAGTGTTTCTAAAACAAACGTTGCAGTTGTTGGAGATGCACTTGATGATACAAATGAACTACTTGCTGCGGTGAATGATCCAGTTGTTACTCTTGTTACTAATAATGAAGTACCTCCTTGTTGGAAATAATTATATGCTGAGATTGATGTTAAGTATGTGTACTCATTACTTCCACTTTCTATTGTAGATCCAAATACAGCTTTGTATTCAGAATATGAAGTTACTACTCTTGGTTTTTCTACTGGTCCTTTTGCTGTAGGTCCAATAATAGCTGTACCAGCTTCAAGTGGTTGTTGCGTTACTAACGATAGGTCGTTTTCTCTTGTTAGTACACCCGGTGATAATAATGTTTCTGCCATTTTTTATATTTTACTATAATTATAAATAGTGATTTACTTGGCAAAACTTTTATTCTGTAACTAAGTTGCCGGTTTCAATATCAATAGATACATCCCCGTACTTTTCTTTTAATTTTTCGGTTAAATCTGATATTTCTTTCTCAACTTCTCCAAGGGATTTAAAAACTTGTTCTTTTTCCTCTTCGATTAATTTTAGTTGATATTCTAAAGATCCAAGACTAGTAACTAATTCACCTTGTTTTCGTTGAACTTCCTTAATAGATTTTAACTCTTGTTCAGTAACTTTTTTATCTTTAATCATAAATTTTATTATAAATATAAAATAAAATTACAAAGTTTAAACTCCATCATTAGGATCATTCCATTCCGCACCATCTAAGATACTGATTATTTCACTATGTGTATATGGTCCTTCTTTGGTGGTAAGTGCCTGTACAGAAGATGGCATATCTCCTGTATATTTTACTATTGTTTGAGTGTCATCTACATTATATATTATGGTATTAGTAGATGTTTCTAATACCTGATCAAAATCTATGGTACTTAATTCTGTAACATCGAATATAATATATCTGTTATCGAGCTTGCTCATTATTCAAATCTTTCTTTTATAGCATTATAATTTATAGCTACCTCATCAGTAGTTAAAATTCTATTATAAAATCTTGTAACTGCGATCTTACCATCAAAATAATATGGTACCCGACTTCCTCCTGCAAAGATATTATGTGCTGTTGCAAAACTTGTAGAAGTTGATGTACCTTGAGCAAATAAACTACCATCTAAGTACATTTTAGCACCGTTTGAATTAGTAGTTCCATCCCACATACAAACTAAATGATGCCATGTATTTAATGATGGGTAGGTACTTGAGATATTAACTATATATGATGAACCATCACTTATAACAAAAAGTAAATTAGTACCATTACCAAATATATCAAAACTCCTTTGACTTTGAGATCCTCTAGTAGTTCCCTTAGTAATAATACCATCATTTTTTGTATTCGTATTATCTGCATAAAACCATACTTCAATTGATAAGGGATATGTCTCTAGTATAGCTGGCTTACTATAATCAATTTGATCGTCTACTCCATCAAAGTCGAAAACACCTAAATTATCTGTAGAAAAAGAAGTTCCGTTATTAACAGTCCCAGTCAATGATCCTTCTAAATCAGTGCATGTTGTTCCCGTTCTTGGATAACATGTAAACTTAGAAAAGTCCATATTATATATTAGCCCATCAGTAACGATTGATGTATCAGATTGTGCTATTGGTCCTATCTTACTCATTTAATTATGTTAGATCACCCATTAGGTGAAATGTATTTGTTGCAACTTTTTTAAGTACTGCTGATGATCCTAAACCGGCTAATCTATGACTATCATTTTTTGATATTAAAGTAACACCTGAAGCTGTGTGAAATAAAAAATTACCATTTGATGCTGTTTGAAAGAATTCAAATTCTGCACCGATATTCATTGATCCAATATCTTGTACGGAACAACTTGATAATCCGTCTACTATGTGATAATATCCAGCATTATCTCTAGAAGAGGTAAAAGAAGTTGTATGTGTTAATACTGTAGAAGTTCCGGATTGAAATATTATAGAATCACCTACAGTTATTGGTGAATTACCTACTAAGTGTGAAAATGATCCCGTTATTGCATTTACTTCACTAGCACCACTAATGATTTGTGCAACTGCAGACGACATTGTTACATTACCATCTATTTGTATTCCTTGTGCATCACCTATCAAAAGTTGTGTAGCACTCCCTGCACTAACTCTTGGTGTTTCAACTCTTGTACCAGCAATTAATATATTTCCATTTATTGCGTTAGCTCCTGATATTGCTGCTGCTGCTGATGCTGTTAAGTCTGAAGCTAATACACCAACAAGGTTCATATCTTTTCCTGCTCTTCCTAAAGTAACACTTTGGAATTGTGGAGCACTACCAACTGATAACCCATTACTTACATTACGTAATGATTGAGTATTAGCAGTCCAAACAGCTCCTCCTTGTGCATATAGAGAATCACCAAATATATTTCCACTAGCACTTATATTACCAGATGCAGTAATATGACCTTCAGGTCCATCTAAACTTAATGTTCCTAGTATTGCTGCTGATCCAGTATAGGGAAAGCCATTACCAACTCCTGATGCAGCTAATGAAGCAGATACATCTGGGAAACCTGGTATAGCTAAATTACCAATTAGATCAGTAGATCCTGTCACAGTTAAAGATCCAGATATTGTAATATCATATGCTACTTCTCCTGTAAAAGCGTCAACAGATTGTGTTACGTGTCCTGCGATTGCTACTTGACCGTCAACTATTCCAGTTTTAGATAATGTATTTGCCATTTTATATTATTATTATAAATATTGTTAAG
>Ga0136656_1000296_pt1 | contig 16955 bp, 23 predicted proteins | sample CPBDNA_9_FD_94862 | JGI IMG/M metagenome (GOLD analysis project Ga0136656, IMG submission 94862) | Freshwater to marine salinity gradient microbial communities from Chesapeake Bay, USA - CPBay_Sum_15_0.8_DNA (version 2) | ecosystem: Environmental > Aquatic > Marine > Coastal | place: USA...
GGACTCATCCCGGTTAAACGCCATATTCGGGGAGGAAGCGCCACAGGTGATGGCCGACCTTGCCGCTGGCGAGATTAACGAGAATATTCTGTTGTTAGCGCATAACATCCTATTGGACTACCAACCGGTATCCTTGTCGGAGATGCCACAAGTCTATCTGGACAACCCCCGTGGGCGTGTTTTCTACCAGTTAAAGACCTTCACGGTTAAACAACTGGATGCGTTTCGCAGGGAGGGCATTGATGAAATAGCCAAGGGGAATGTCAGGCGGGGAATCACCCAGCTTGTCAAGCTGATGGGCTTCTTCTATCTTGCCAACTTCCCGGTGGATTGGATCAAGGATTGGCTCTACGGGCGTGAACCGGACATGACCGATGTGATGGTGGACAACCTTTGGAAGCTGGGCGGGTTGTCACGGTACAACCTGTACTTTGCACGGGAGAATCCCAATTTCATGGCGGCCGCCAAGATTATCATGCCCCCGGCCCCGTATGTTGAATACCCGCTCAATGATGCCTTCAAAGCCTACGACCAGATGAGCAAGGGCGAGGACTTTGAAATCAGCAAAATGGAAAGCTGGAAGATGGTTCCCTGGTTCGGCAAGTTCTACTACTGGCACGAAGGCAAGGGAGCCGATAAGATTGAAAAGAAGAGGCAGCGCAAGTTGCGAGAGTAATGTTAGGAAATGAGTTGCCAACGGTTAACATCTTAAATTAAAAGAAGGAGTAGATATGTCCACCTCAGCCACAGATATAGTGCAGTCCTACACAGGCAATGCATCGACCACCGTTTTTACGTTCCCGGCCAAGTTTCTGGATAACGACCACCTGAAGGTTTATCTGGATGGAGTGGCGCAGACCAGCGGGTTTACGGTCAGCGGTGGGGGGAGCGCATCCGGTGGGAGCGTGACCTTTACAAGCGCCCCGGCCAGCGGAGTGGAAGTGGTCATTGTCAACGAACCCCCGTTGACGCAGTTGCTGGACCTGACCTTCAACGGGAAGATGCCCAGCACCTCCCTTGAGAATGCCTATGACAAGCTGACCATGCTCTGCCAGTTGCTGGACAAGCGCACGGATCAGTCCCTCAAGTTCCCGATTTACGACACGGCCAACCTACCCACTGACCTGACCCTTGCCAACCGGCAGGGTAAACTGCTGGGATTTGACACCTCCTCCAATGCACAGGTGGAACTGGTATCCAGGGCGCAAGCAACCTACCAGAGCGGTGACAGAATGGTTTTTGCCTCTGTTTCGGCCCTGACCACGGAAGCAAGCATCACCTCCGTATCAAGCGGGGATGTGGTCCTGCTTACCGGGTACTATGTGGCAGGAGACTTTGGATCCCCCATTGAGTTGATTGTTGAAGCAAGCACCGGAGGGGTTAAATCGCACACACTGGCAGATGGACGGTATGCTAATTTGTATGCTGATGGGCCATTGAACATTAAGTGGTTCGGGGCGCAGGATGCAGAGGATAATGGAAGTGCTTCCACGTCCACAGGTGACCGCAACAGAGATGCTTTTGATGAGGCACTTGGGGTGATCAATTCAGTTTCCTCCATTGATGGGATGTCCGTCATGAGGGAATTACATATCCCAGCAGGATTTTATCCCGTAACCGCATTGGCTGGGGAAGATCACTGTATCAATATTTCACCAAGGGGCTCTTATACTTCAACCAGTATTCGGATAACCGGAGACAATCCGAGGAATACATGGATATATCCTGTCGGTAGTAACCCTGATTTTGTGATGAAGTTCAAGGGGTACTCCAGTCAATTTACCTACCTTGAGAATTTCCGCATCAACGGGAATGATAACGGATTCCAAGCTGTCACCGGAATTGGTTTTGAGCAGGAGGATGACACCTCCAATCCTTATGATGGAAATTTCCCCATCAAAATCCATATGAAGGAAGTTGTTGTGAACGCCTGTTCATCTTACGGCATTCGGTGGTTGCCGACAGGTGACGGAACGCTCCCATCCTCCCATCCGTCTGGTGGAATCTACTATGTCCAGAATGCGGAGTTCTTTAACTGTGAGGTTATAAATATCCATGATGGAGTGAACGCTGGAACTTGTATTCATTTCCCAGAGAAACTCAGAGTTAACACGTTCACCTGTGAAGAATCCAAACTTACTCCAAAATCAAGTGGGATTGAGGATGGGACAGGTATCCGTATTCCACAGGTCTGGAATGGTGGGGTTTACAAGTGTGACCTTGCTGGGGCAAGATACCTGATCGATATTGGTGTTGATGATGAGTTCCAGAGTTACGATAATGGGCCGTTCAACATCGTTGGGAATTACATGGAATTCGGGTACTATAATTGTGTCCGTGTCAGGGGTGACGCAGACCAACTCCAAATTTGGGGTTTCCATGTAAACATCAAGGACAACTTCATTACTCAGAGTGGGCAGGAAACATACTCCACCACGACAGAATCTGCCACATGGAATCTGACCTCCTGCTGGGGTGTGATCGCTGGCAACTCCTATTCATCCAAGGAGGACGATAAGCCCAAAATACAAACAGTCAACTGTGCTGGCATGGTTGTGTTCGATCAGGTTCACCCAAGGGAACGGTACGGAGAATCTCCTAAGTTTGTTGAAGATGACAAGGCACTCAGGGACACAACTGCCTATTGGAACTTCTCAGTGAGTGGAACACTGGCAAATCTGCTGACCGCAAATCCTGCCAAGACATTCAATGCAACGGAGGACTTCATGGTTGTTGGCCCAGTCATCAAATTGCCAGCAGACATATCAGCAGACAACCACCGGATTCTGGGAATCTCTAATAACGCTACAAACTTCTCAACTGGTCGTCCTGTCATGATTCGTGTGACAAGTGCGGGTCAGATTGATATTCAATCAAGGGATAGTGGTGCTTCTCTTGAATCAATTACGACACCCCTTGCGAGTGGTACTGCTTCCTTCATCAAGGAAAAAGGGGTCAGGTTTAGCTTTGGACGCAGGGATGGTAAGTTGGTTTTCTACCTAAATGACACCTGTATTTGGGATGCTGAAACTATTGTAGCAGAGGTATTCGACACAGTTGCCTTTGATGCCGACTACTTCCATATTGGAGGTGACTCAGGGGCAAATAATAATGCACCTGACGGAATGCGGGCATGGGGACTCTGTGGACTGTATGACGGAACACTGAGCGAGGATGACTACTTCCGGTTTATTCGTGGACAACTTGACCTTGATTTCGCCACAGCAGGGGCCAAGTGGCTTGGAGTCTGGAACTTGAGTGAGGGTCGTGCTGGTCTTGTTTTTGATAAGTCTGGAAATGATTACGACATGACCCCTGATGCCCAAGTAACAGTTGCAAACAGCGAGGCAGTTGGGGTTTTCCGTGGGCGGGGAACTACTGCTAACAGACCAACGGTTGGGCTTATCGCTGGTGATACTTACTCCGACACGGACACCGCATCGTTAATCACATGGGATGGAGTTGGATGGGTATGAGCATTGTAAAGCCAATAGTACAACCGATAGTAACGGGGGTCGTTCAGCCGATAGGTGGATTCCACGGTAACACGCTGGATTACTTCAAGCGGTTACAGGATGCAGGGGCATACCTACCTAAGTACGACCTTGCGAACGATTACCTGATCCGCTCCCTGAGCAACCTTGGCGGGGCGTATTGGGACACGATGAACACGCTTGTTACCTTTGTGGGCAAGACCTTTGACGGGTTGACCGTTCCCCTTCGTGACGGCATGACAGCACCATCCAATTCTGGATTCATTTCAAGCGATTGGGCAAACGGTACAGGACTCAATGGTGATGGAACCAGTTTTCTAAACACTGGAATAAATGGCGAGGACTTGCCACAGGATGATATTTCAATGGGTGCATGGGCGTATGATACCCCATCACTTCCTGGTGGTCTCATTGGTCACGGAACAAGTAATGCGGGGTCAATGTTCCTTTACCAAAGTTCTTCCGCCACCAGCTTACAATCCCGTTGCCGTTCTGCATCTCTGGACAGCGTTACCGTTACATCAGGATGGACGGGGTATGCTGGCATATCGAGGGACAATGGGACAGACTTTGATCTGCGTGTAGAAGGATCAACCACCACTAAGACACGGGCATCCGATGGTAGGTATAATCAAAACTTTCTTGTGTTTGCCCGTGGGCAACCATCTGCTCCGTCTGGGATTTTAACTTCCCGTCTGAGTCTCTACCATGTTGGCCCAGCCATTGATCTTTCGGTTATCAATCCGATTTTCACACAATACATGAACCTCATAGCGCAATCATGAAAATACTAACCACACTAAAGAACCTCCTCTGGGGGGAATCACTTTTAAGCAAGGCTGGCGGGATCGCAGTCGTCTTGGTCGTAATCTACTTTGCGGTCAAAATCATCGGAGGATAATATGGCAACTATTGTAGAATCAACCACGGACACTTTCACCTCCCTTGCCGGGGCAACCTACGTCCTGGCTATTGCGGGAACATGGGATGGCATGACTGCCACCTTGAAGTGGTCTGACGGGACAAATGATGTGGACATTCAAGCGTTCACCGCAGACGGGGCAGTTGAGTTTGTCGCCCCCAAGGAGGTCATCAAGCTGGTGACCGGAGCGGATTCCACTGACGCAGGAAGTCTGACCTACACCATTACGCCCAAAAAGTAATGCCGACCAACAACGCAACGGTCTTCAATGCCGCTGGGCCAAGCATTGGCTCATCGAACATAGGCATTTCCAGTGGTCAATACATTGGCATTGATTCACCGTTAACGGCATTTGGGGAGGTATCAACCGCACAGTCTCGTCCCTTCATCCAAGCGACAGCGGCCTACAACCTGATCCCGGCCAACTTCCGTGAGTACACTAGCGGAACAGGGACAACGGGAGCGGCCAACCATATGTTCCAGGTGACCACAGGAACGGGAGGGGCTGGTTCATACGGAACCATCCAATCGTTCCGGGCGATCAACTACAAGGCCGGTGAAGGGGGTATGGCTCGCTTTACGGGGCTATTCACCACAGGCGTTGCCAACTCATGGCAGGGGGTAGGGTTGTTTACCATTGCCGATGAACTATCCTTCGGATACAACGGAACCGATTTCGGGGTATGGCACAGAAGCCACGGGGCATCTGAAATCCGCACCGTACAAGTGACCGGGGCCGCAGGGGGATCGGAGAACCTGACCCTCACCCTAAACGGCACAGGGTACACCATCCCCTTGACAACCGGGACTGTCCAACACAACGCCCATGAGATTGAAGAGTGGCTTAATGCCAACCAGAGCGTCTGGCACGCCCAGCAAGTTGACGACACGGTAACGGTCACCGCTTTAAGTGATTCAGCCAAGAGCGGGGCATACACATTCAGCAGTGCCACCGCTACGGGATCTTTAGCACAGGTCACAGCCGGGGTAGCCAAGACATCGACCCACATTGCACAGGGAAGCTGGAACGGCACAACCCCGTCCGGGTTTGACCCAACCAAGGGCAATGTCTACCAAATTAAGTTTCAGTATTTGGGATTCGGGAATATCGAATACTATATTGAAGACCCTGATACCGGGAAGTTTGTCAAGTGCCACACCATCAAGTATGCCGGTGCAAACACCACCACATCCCTTTCCAACCCCTCCATGCACATTGGATTGTATGCAGTGTCCCTTGGAAGCACTACGGACTTGACCGTGAAATCCGGTTCCCTTGCGGGATTTGTCGAGGGCTTTGAGGGCCGCACCCGAAATCCCCGTGCGGAGGAATTTACCCAGACCATTGGCACATCCGCATACACGAACATTTTAACCATACGCAACACCCGGCACTACGGCGGGTTAATCAACCAGCAGGAGATTACCCCCGATTATCTAATCCTCTCCAATGAGGCGGCTAAGAACTGCGAAATTGAGGTGCGGAGCAATGCAACCCCCGGTGGCGACACCGACTTTCAGGACATCGGAACAAACCTCCTGGCCGATATTGATACATCCGCAGTGACCATGACCGGGGGCAGATTCCTTTTTGGGGCTTCTATTGCTGGCGGGGACAGCGTGACCATAGACCTGACAAAGCTGAGAATCCGTATCCCCCCGACCCTTAAATTGTCTGTGTCGGGAAAATTGACCTCCGGTGCTTCAGCACCTGTAACCGCAACCCTTATCTGGTACGAGGATTTATGATCGCATTTCTAACCAGTGAAGCAGGACTTTCCCTCATCGGGCTAGTGGTGGGGTATGTCTTTAGATACAATGCCGAGCGCAATGCCGCAATTAATGCCAGACTTGTCGCACGGGATGACAGCATGGATAGGGCTGCAAAGCGGGACGGTGGCACATGGATGCGCAGGGCCATCCTGGGGATACTAGCTTTCGTCATCGTGTCCGTTATATTTGCTGGATTCGTCAATGTGCCGGTGGTGGTGGAGAACGAGGTCACAAAGGGCATCCTATTCTGGAAGAAGGCTGTCACAGAGTTTGTAACCGTCAATGGCGTACTATTTCCGTCAGAGGTGAGGAAAGCCTTTCTCATGCTCTGCGCTTATTATCTAGGACAAGGAACAAAATGATGGACTCCGTATTCATATATTTCCTGCTGGGGTTGCTCCAAGTCATCGGCATTGGACTGTCGGTTTGGGTGCTGACCACAATGGTCAAGGTACTGGAACGGCTGGCAAAGTTGGAGGTCAAGATCGAGGAGATCCCGATCACGGAAATCAAGGACGACATCAGCAAGAACCGCCACAGAATCAACCAGCTAGACAGCAATCACGCTGAACTGAAAACGGAACTGAACGGGCTGAAGAGGGTCGTGGAGTCCATGAAGAATTTTTGCAACCACAACCACGGTGGGAATCTGTGATATAAGTTGTTAACAGATGTTGACAGTTAACGACCGACATGCACCCTTTGTAGCATGTTGGATCAAGAAAAACTGAAATCTACATTAACCTACAATCCCCAGAACGGGGATTTTTTTTGGCTCAAAAGTGCCGGGTCAGTAAGAAAAGGAGCCAAGGCCGGGTGTATATCCCTCAAGGGTAAGACCAAAAAAGCCTACATGGATATTGCCATTGGTGGGAAAAAGTACCGGGCGCACCGGCTGGCGTGGTTATACATGACCGGTGAATGGCCCAAGGGGGAGGTTGACCATATCAACAGGGACGGGTGCGACAATAGCTGGAGCAACCTTCGGGATGTTACACACAGCAAAAACTGTATGAATAAAAGCCCCAGGCGTGATAGTTCCACCGGATTTATCGGTATTGGGATCTATCGGGGTAAATATCGGGTTCGGGTATGGAGGGATGGGAAGCGTATCACCGTGGGCGAGTATAGCGATCTGGCCGAGGCGGTGGTAAAGCGTGATCTTGCTTACGAGCAAGCGGGCTACGAGGTCGCAAGCTGAGAAAAATTTGTTTGCCTAACTAACAGGGTTCACTAGGTAGAAGCATGGTCGGGGCGGCCGGATTCGAACCGACGACTTCTTGCTCCCAAAGCAGTTCTTTGTGAATAGTCAACAACGAATAATAACAAAAGGCAGACAGATGAAAAAGTACATAACTACCGTGAGACATGCACGGACCGTATGGTTAGAGGAAAGCAAGCGCAGGGGGCTGCGTCCTGCAACAATAAAATCGTACCGCAACCAAAGTGAATATGTTGTTAAGGCGTTCGGAAATAAGCGAATGGCCTTTGTGAGTCCTGAGAAGGCCAAGGAATGGCTTTTTGGGTTGGATGTAAGCCCTGAGTCCAAGCGGGACATAAAGCGTGTCACAGACCAGATTTGGAGGCACTACGGGGCCGTTCCGCTATTTGGGAAGAAGGTACGCATCAAGAGTACGGTGCGCATTGACTTCTACACGGTGGAGGAGGCTGGGGAGTTGCTACGCCTGGCCGAGCCAGAACTGCGTGGCTACATTGCGTTGGGGTTATTCTGCGGGATCCGTCCCACTGAACTCCTCCGCTTGAATGATCTGGAGGCGGTGTCTAACCCACTCAGCGAATTGGGCATCCGAATAGATGCGTCTATCGCAAAGAATCTCATAAGCCGGTTCGTTGACCCGGTTGAGGACACATGGAAGGGGTTTGCGAGGGCGTACCCGTGCTTTGGCATTAGAAACATTGGTCGTAGGCTTAGGCGACTTGGACGGATCTCTCCGTTTCCACTCATCCCAAACGGACTTAGACACTCCTTCGCTACTTACTACTACGCTTTGCATGGTGCTTCTGAAACTGCTAGGGTTCTAGGGCATCGTAGCCCCGATGTATTATTCCAATACTATGCCGGGGTGACGGATCGGGAGCAAGCCAAAAGGTATTTTGGCATCAAGCCTTCCGGTGGGGTTCGATGAAGAGAGGGCCACCTTGGGCCACATCCCGTTCAATGAGCCTGGAGAGGTATTCACTGAAGGACCGGAATCCGAGTTCCCTTGCCCTGACCTCAGCCCGTTCCTTGAGTTGCGGATCAAAGCTGATGGATCGTGTGACGTATACCCTCCCGGTAGTCACTGGTCGTCCCCTTTTCTGTGGTGTTTTTTTCATACTAATATAGGGTTAAGCATCCCTTATTTACCGTTAACAAGAAAAGGTCAAGTCTTTTAACTACTACAAAAAGTTGCTGTGAAAAAAAAATAACGGTTGACAACTAAATGAAAACCGCCAGAAAAACTAAAACCATGAGCGAAACTAATACCGAGAAAACTACCGAGAACGCAGTAAGCGTCTGGGTTGAACTGGAAATGAGTGAGGAAACTCACAATGAGATCGTGGCCGCCTTCGGGTCGTTTGAGGACTACATTAGGCATCTGATTTGTAAAGATAAGGATAAATAATATAGGAAAAAATGCCTATATTTTGTATTATGTTGTTGACGGAAGTATTTTTTTAGAATCTAATTTAACAAGATTAAGTTAACACCAACCAAGGAATATGATGAGCAAACCCATTAAAATCAAAGTATCCAAGAAGGGATACAGCCAACCCCGCCTGGAGCGTGGGGATTGGGATCGGTTGCAAGCCGATCTGAAAAAGGAATCTGCGTGGGAGACTATCCTGCGTGGGGAACGCAAACTTCTCAGCGTGGAGGTCAACTGATGAACAACGATATTAACGAACTGGCGGCCGCACTGGTAGCCGCACAAGCTGAGATGCCGGTAGCAAAGTTTGATGCCACCAACCCGCATTTCAAAAACAAGTATGCCACCTTGCAGTGCATGGTGGAGACAGCCCGCCCAGTATTGGCCAAGCATGGCCTGTGCGTGGTGCAGGGATTTGACGGTGACAGCCTGACAACCACGATTGTCCATAAGTCCGGTCAAACCTTGCATCTGGGTGAGATGGCCTTGCATCTGGACCGCAACAACATGCAGGGCATGGGAAGTGCAGTCACTTACGCAAGGCGTTATGCCTTTGCCCCGGCAGTTGGCATGGTATCCGATGAGGATGACGATGCACAGGCCGCCTCCACGCCCCGCAAGAAGGTGGAGCGTTGGCAGGATTGGGTAGTACCGTTTGGCAAATCGACCAAGGGCAAGACCCTGGGTGAGTTGGCCAAGAGTGATCCGGGGGCATTGATGAAAATGCGCTCGTATATGGAACAGAAGTTTGACCCGTCCAGCAAGTTTGCGGATAGCAACCGTCAACAGATTGATTGGGTAGGTCAGGCCATTGATTCGCTGGGGGAAGCTGATGAAGAGATCCCCTTTAACTTTGAAAAAGCCGAGGGACAGTAATGATGAAATACTTTGCCACAGGGGAAACTGAGGTGGTTTCCATTTACCATGACATTCGCTTGTCACGCTCATCGGTCAAACCGGATGAGATCAAGATGGAGTTTCGTTTTTCTGATGAAGAAGCGGAGTACGATTCCATCTACCTGACGGAAGATCAGGCCGTTGTTTTGGGTCGGTTGTTAACCGATCACAGCAAAATCCACAAGGTGACCCGGTTCCATTCGGACCCAGAGATCGCCCACACTAACCGCAAACTGATGGAGACATTGGACGTATGAACTATCTATATTTTGATATTGAAACCGCCCCCCTGCCAGACGCAGTGGAGAAGATTCGCAAGCTGAAACCGTTTGACCCGGACAGCGTGAAGATGGGCAACATCAAGGATCCTGCCAAGCGCAACGAGAAGTTGGTGGCCTCAGAGGTCGCCCACTACGACACGTTGCTTGAGAAGGCCGCCCTTGACCCACGATTCAGCTACGTCTGTGCCGTGGGAACATGGCATGACGGTATCTACGATGCCACCTTCTGCAAGGATCCTGCCGGGGAACTGGAGTGCATCCAATTTGCATGGAGGGCTATGAACATCAACAGCGAGCATCACCACAATGTTGGATGGAACTCGCATAAGTTTGATCTGCCCTTCCTGCTCAAGCGCTCCTGGGTGAACCGGCAGCGTGTTCCGTCCACGGTCCTCAATGGTAACGGGTTCGCCCGCAGTCAGATTGACCTGATGAAAGTCTGGTGTGCAAACCAGTACGGTGAGTTTGCTGGGCTGACTGCCACGGCAGAGTTTTTGGGTGTGGCCCAGCCGAGGGCGCACGGGGTAGAGGGCAAGCACTTCCACAAGGTCTTGTTGAAAGACCCGGAGGCCGCCCAAGCATATTTGGCCGATGACCTGACGGAGTTGGCCCGTATTGGTGAGATCATTTTGTAAGGAGAATCATGAAGGATAAAGTAGTGCAGATACGCTTTGAGCGTGAAGATTTTAACCGCCTGAAGAGGGAGGCCAGTGAATGTGGTCTGACTGTTTCAGCCTATTCCCGTCTGCGTTTGCTGGGCGGGGATGTACGGCCACCCAGGAAGGTTTGGAAACTGAAAGGAAGGTGAGTGATGATGAAGCGTAGCCCCCTTAAACGAAAGACCCCGTTAAAACGCTCCACAAAGCCCTTGAAGCGTACACCCCTATCTCCGGTATCAAAGAAGCAACAAAAGCGCCTCAGAGACTACTCAGCGGTGCGTAAGGACTACCTGGACGAACATCCAGTATGCGAGGCTTGCCTTCAGCGACCAGCGGAGGAGATTCACCACACCGAGGGCCGGGGAAGCAAGACAGCCGACCCGGACACCTTTATGGCCATTTGCCGCAGATGCCACAACTGGATCCATGCTCACCCAAACCGGGCGAGGGAAGAGGGGTGGTTGAAGTGAACAGCCGAGCCAAGGGAGCAAGGGTGGAACGCAAGTTCCGGGACCAACTCCGAGATGAAGGATTTGAAGCGAGAAGAGGCCAGCAGTATGCCGGTGGGACAGACTCCCCTGATGTGATATGCCCAGCCCTGCCCACCATCCATTGGGAGGTTAAAGGCGTGGAGCGTGAGGCGATCCGCAAGTGGATGGCCCAGGCAATTGAGGATGCCGGGGACAAGGTTCCGGTAGTAGCATCCAAGAAGAGCCGGGAAGATTGGCTAGTCACCCTGCGGTTCAGCGACTTTATCAAAATCGTCAAAGAAACGGATTTGGTTGTTGACCGTTAACAAAAATAAGGTAACAGAATATGACAATGACCAACGGAGGCTGGATTAAATTGCACAGGAAGATGCTGGAATGGGAGTGGTTTCACGACATCCCGGCATACCGTCTGTTCACCTATTTGTTGTTGGCGGCCAACTATGAAGATCAGAAATGGCGGGGGCGAACCATTGGAAGAGGTCAAGTCCTCACAACGATGGCACGATTGGCATCCGCAACCGGCCTTTCCGCACAGCAACTGAGGACTGCGATTACTAAGCTAAAATCAACAAACGAAATAACAAGCAAATCAACAAACAACTTTACTATCATAACTATCTGTGAATACGGGACTTACCAATCTGAAGAAGGTCGTAGCAACAAACCAATCAACAAACCAAGCAACAATCCATCAACAAACGAGCAACAAACCAATATAAAGAAGGAGAAGAAAGAGAAGAATACTGTGGGGCGATTCACGCCCCCCACACAGACTGATTGGTTGGCCTATGCGAAATCCCGAAACCCCCAATGGCCAGACAAGGACATCCTCAACGCCTTCGACCATTATGAAGCCAAGGGATGGATGATCGGCAAAAACAAAATGAAGGATTGGAAGGCATCCTGCCGCACTTGCCAACGCAACTTTGAAGAACGTAACCCGAAACAAAAACAAATGACAGAACAGGAGAAACTGGAATGGCTGATAACAGACTAAGCACCTCACCCGACATGGCCCTGTGCGTGGCCGTCTACATTGATCCCAAATGGTATCACTACATCGTTTCACGCAATGGTCACCGTTTTATTACCGACCCCAACGCCAAGCGAGCGTGGGAATGCATTGACCCGGAAACGGGGGCATTTGACGAAATCCAACTTTTCCAGGGCGACCCGGTGGTGTACGATGCCTTTCAAAAGGGGACCGCATCGGTACAGATCGTCCGTGAGTACAATCTGGATAACTGGATCCGTCACTGTCGCAAGCGCTGGCAAGTGGACAGCTTGACTGAGGCCATGAAGGGGTTGGAGCAATTAAGCCCGGAGGACCAGATCAGCGTGGTCAACTCAGCCATTTTGGAAATCCATTCCGCAAGCACGGTGGCAAGCGGGGCGCAGGATGTGGAAAAGGCACTGGAGGACATTGACCGTGTATCCAGCGGGGAGCGCCCGGAGAATGCCTTTGGGTGGCCCATTCCGTGGATGCTTGAGTTCAACGATCTGCACAAGCATGAGTTTGTCGTGGTGGGTGGCCGCCCCGGTACGGGCAAGAGCTCCTTTATGGGCCAGTTAGCCTACGAGTACGCCAAGCTGGGCAAGCGGGTGTGCTACATCTCGCTGGAAATGACCCCGGTGGAGTTGTTTCACCGCTGGACCGCCCTGGAGGTTGGGTTTGGAATGAAACGCATTGCGCATGATTCCGGTCGTTCTGTCCGGTACAAGGAGGCTTTCAAGCGGGTGGCCGGTATGGATAACTTGCGTGTCTGCTGCAAATCCACCTTGGCCGAGATTCTGGCCGAGATCAACACCGAGAAGGTCAGGGGCGTGGACATCATCTTCATTGACTACCTCCAACTGATCAACACCACCGGCCGCTCCCGCCTTGAGGAACTGTCTGCCATTACACGCAGCTTGAAAAGGGCCGCTATGGACGGGGTTCCGGTTGTTGTCGGTTCACAACTTAACCGTGAGGGGGACGGGGAGAAGCCCAAGTTGTCCCACCTACGGGAGTCCGGTTCAATCGAGCAGGATGCCGACCGGGTATTCCTCCTCCATAACGATCAACAAGCCAGCTACATCATTCAGGCCAAACTCAGGAACGGTCCACGCTGGTCAATCAAAACAGCCTTTGAGGGAGAAACCTTCAGTTTTAACGCACAATCACGATGGGAGAACGCAGTATGAATATCTGGGACGCATATGAAACCGCAAAAGCAATCAGGTGTCACGCCAGGGGCGTGGAGGAACACGCCTGGCAGAGAATTGGCCACATGGTCAGGGAACGGAGGCTGGCCAGTGGCATGAGTCAGGCGGATGTAGCCAAGATGGTCAACCGCTCCGTCCCCACCATCTGCAAGCTGGAGGCGGGAGTTTTGCCAATCTCAAAAGACTTGCTAAAAAAGATTGACAAGACCTTGTTAACCGTTAACAACGATAAACAACAACGATGAGCCAGCCCGTACTGAAACCTTTTGACCGAGCCGCCTACGAGCAAACGGATGCACCCGCAAGGGAAGCAGTCCGGGGTAAGCTGGACAATATGGGCATCCACACCATGAGCAGTGAAACCTTTGGGGTGGACATCACCGCCCTGCATCCCATCGGCCATGAGGTCGAGGTAAAGCGGGTATGGAAGGATGAGTGGCCCGAATCGTGGGAAACCATCCACATCCCCTTTCGCAAGACCAAGCTGTTCAAGAACGGGCAACGGGTCTTCTTCTGGATACTGCGCTCAGACTGCAAGGAGGCGTGGGTGATTGATTCCAAGATGCTTAATCAATCAATGCTGGTGGAAATCCCCAACACCGAGATCAGCAAGGGGGAATACTTTTACAACGTGCCGGTGAAAAAGGCGAGCAGGGTGAATTTATGAGTAAAACTTTAAGCAGAGACTATAAATGCCTACAACCGCCACCGGCAACTGAGTGGACTGTGCTGAGTTTGGGCGGGGGCGTTCAGTCGTCATGCATGGCTTTGATGGCCGCACATGGCGAGATTGAGCCAATGCCAGACTTTGCGGTATTTGCAGACACGCAAGCAGAACCACAAGAGGTTTATGATTGGTTGGAGTACATGAAAGAACGGCTACCGTTCCCAGTCTATACGGTGACGGGTGGCAACCTAACGGATGCAGTCCTTGACCTAAAAACCGCAAGCGGAAAGGGATCAAAAAAAGCCGGAACAACCTATTACACCCAAATCATTCCGATGTTCGGGGTTACGCCAGACGGCAAGAAGACGGCTGGATTGGGTCGCAAATGCACATCAGACTACAAGATCAAGCCCATCATCAGCGAGATGCGAAAGCGATGCGGTATTAAGCGTGGACAAAAAGATGTAACAGTGACCCAGTGGATCGGCATTAGCTGGGATGAAATCCAGAGAATGAAGGACGCCCGTGAGCCGTGGTTGCAAAGTCGCTGGCCACTCATTGAGAGGCGCATGACACGGCAGGACTGCAAGAATTGGATGCGGGACAACGGATACCCTGAGCCACCGAGGTCTGCGTGTTACTACTGCCCCTTTCATTCTGATAATGAATGGCGTAGGTTGCGGGATACTCAGTCGGAATACTTTCAGAAGGCCGTTGGTTTCGACCAAGAGATTAGGGCAAAATATAAGGAGAACGACCAATACACTAAAATGGAAGTTTACCTGCACAACTCATGCAAGCCCCTTGGCGAGATCGATTTCGACAATGACGAGGACAAGGGGCAACAGGTCTGGGACTTCACGGCTGAGTGTGAGGGGATGTGTGGGATATGAACTACCACCGGGGAGATAAGAATTTATGAGTAGTTACAACAAACTGATCCTCCTGGGCAACATGACCAGGGACATTGAAACGAAGACCGCACCTTCCGGGGTCGTGGTTGCTAACGGTGGCATTGCCGTCAACAAGAAGACCAAGAACGGTGACACGGTGACCTTTGTGGACTTTAAGGCGTTCGGGAAGACAGCCGAACTGCTGGTCAAGTACATCGGGAAGGGTGACAAGGTACTTCTGGACGGTGAACTCCAGTTAGACCGATGGCAGACCAAGGACGGGGACAATCGCTCTAAGCTGGTGATGTACGTCAACACCGCCACCTTCATGCCCAAGGCCGCAACCGGCCAAGTGGAATCCGCAACAGCCGACATCCCGGATGAGGATATACCTTTTTAGTCGAGTAGGGTTGTAGTGTTCATAGACGGGGTAGCCCCGCCCGTGGAGGGTTTTGTACCTTTTCCCTCCGAAAACGGGGCAACCAATTATGGGATTTTATCTTAAAGCCGAAAATGGATCACCAGACGATGTGGATCCTGTTTCAATCATCAAGGGCCATGTGGACGACCAGACAGTTGAGATTCTGTCCTCCCGCCCGGTCATGATCACCATCGAGGGCAAGAACTTCCTCATGAGGGAACACGTCCTCCAAGACAACTTCACCAACGTCTACCTTGTCTACGATGCCCGCCTATCCGATGGGGAAACCTACTCCCACGGACTGCGCCTCAAACCCTCCGAGATCGAAGCCGGTGGGGGCGTTGACCCAAAACCGGGATGGGGGTTGAGACTCACCGAGGAAACCCTTTCAGAATGCCGCAGGATGGCATTGGAAGCCTTTGCAAATACCCAGCAATCAATCAGCCGGGGCAAACGAAACGAACTAAACTCCAACGAAAGCTAATATGGCAGATACAGCAACCCAACGGGCCAAGGAACTGGTCAAGGAATATCCGAAAACAGCCAACCTGACGTTGGCAAGAATGCTCAATGAAGAGTTCACAAACCTGACCCGTGAGCAAGCCAGGAGCCGAATCCGCTACCAGCGGGGCGCAAATGGTAAAACCAACCGCAAATCCAAGCGGATGGAAAAGACCATCAAGGTTGAACGGTCCGAGTCACCCCCCGAAATGCCCAAACCCCTGCAAGAGTTTGATGAGTGGAAGTTCCGTCAACTCCGAGCCAAGCGGGTGCTGGTCCTCTCTGATGTGCATTGCCCCTACCACGACCCCGAAGCCCTCCAACTGGCCGTAGATAAAGGAAAGGAAATGGGCGTGGATGCTGTCCTGTTCAACGGGGACTTCATGGACTTCTTCTCCATCAGCCGATGGCAAAAGGATCCCCGCAACCGCAACTTCAAAAAGGAAGTGGAACTTGGCAGGGAGATGCTGTCCTACTTCCGGGAACAATTCAAGGGCGCTCAAATCTGGTGGAAGCTAGGCAATCACGAAGAACGCTGGGAAGCCTTCATGTGGAACAAAGCACCGGAGATATGCGGTATCGAGGAATTTGAGATCGAGTCATGGATGCAGACCGACAAGCACAATATCAAGGTCATCCGCAACATGGAGCCGGTGCGCATCAACAACCTCACCGTCCTCCACGGGCATGAGTACAAGTTTGCCATATCCAACCCGGTCAACCCAGCCAGGGGACTCTACCTCCGGGCAAAGGTTCCCACCATCATGGGACACCTCCACCAGACTTCCGAACACACCGAGTCCAACATTAACGGGACAATCTGCACCACTTGGTCCACCGGATGCCTGTGTAACTTGCGCCCATCCTACTCGCCACTAAACAAGTGGAATCTGGGATTTGCCATCGTGGACACCACAGGAGAGGACGACTTCACCGTACACAACTATCGCATCTGGGGCGGTCGTATCCTTTAGATTCAGTTGTTAACCGATAACAGGATTAAGCTATGAAACAAAAAACTTTGATGATTAAAACTATGACTGAACAAAGCAAGCAGCGTGGTGCCGGGAGTAAATCACTTGGGGAGATGGTGAAGTGAC
>Ga0136656_1000297_pt1 | contig 16954 bp, 23 predicted proteins | sample CPBDNA_9_FD_94862 | JGI IMG/M metagenome (GOLD analysis project Ga0136656, IMG submission 94862) | Freshwater to marine salinity gradient microbial communities from Chesapeake Bay, USA - CPBay_Sum_15_0.8_DNA (version 2) | ecosystem: Environmental > Aquatic > Marine > Coastal | place: USA...
CATCAACATAAATTTTTAGTGCTTGTCCAAGTGTTCCAATTCTTGTGATATAAAATGGTTGATTACCAGTATCAGTATCAAATATTGCACTACCATCTACGTGTAGTTTCGCACCAGGTGATGTAACTCCTATACCGACATTACCAGTAGCACCATCTATTCTTAAAGCCTCTGTTTGAGTATTTGTTGAAGATGGTCTTACTACAAATTGTATATCACCATCTGCATTATTTTGAATTATTTTAAATGTAGAAGTATTATCTGATTGGATTGCAGTATAAGAAGTTAAATATCCATATAATGATAATTGTCTATTACCATTACTACTATACACTTGCACTCCAGTATTAGCATCATCAGTTGATTTCCATCTTAAATTACCACCTACTACTTCTAATTTAGCACTTGGTGATGTAGTTCCTATACCGACTGAGCCACCATATGGCTGTAAATGTATTTGTCCATCATTAGAGCCATTCCAAGTTTGCCATTGATAGTCTCCAGTATCTATTCTTCTTATGTAGGATAAGTCATTTGCATTTGCACCAATATTTAATCCTGCACCTTGCAAACTTAGTCTTGGTGTACCACCAGTTGTATAAGCTGTGCTACCACCTATTGTTAAAGGAGCAGATGCAGATTTAAAATAAGAATTACCATTTGCACTTAATCTAATTTCTCCACCTATATCTACTTTTGTAGTATTAAAGTTGCTACCATCAGCATTTATTCTTACTTCAGCACCACCAGTACCAGGTATTTTAAATATTAAATCACCACCATCTTCTTGTTGAAACTCCCAATTATAAGTTCCAAAAGTAGAATTGTCTAATCTTAATTGTGAATCAGTTAATTCTAAATATGTGCCATCAAAAGTAAGATTAGATTCAGAATTTATACCACCAGAACCATCATCAGTAAGTATTTGATTATTAGAACCAGATGTAGGTGTACCACCAATAGCTGTTAAACCAGTAGCTGCGGTTGAACCATCTCCTACAAAAAGTTGATTAGTATCACTTTTATAGATTAATTCACCAGCATCTGGCGTACCAGCATTTGTGAGGTTAGTACCTCTTTTTATTTGAATTTTATTAGCCATCTATTCCTTAGAATGTTCCGCAATCAAATGTAGTATTAGTAAATCCACCAGAAGCAGTAACTGCTCCATTAAATGTAGAAGTACTATTTACATATAAAGTTCCTGATACGCTTGTATTATTACTTAAAACCCACTTTGTTCCTGTATCTGAGTAAGATATACTTTCTACTGGAGAAGTATCGTCTCCAATATAAATACCTGCTCCATCTGCTGCTGCAGAAGTAGTAGCATTATCTGCAATAATAATCTTTGCATCTTCTACTACTAAGTTTGTGGTATTTAATGTTGTTGTATCTCCATCAACTTGTAAGTCTCCAGAAATAATAACTGTATTTGTAGCACCATCTACAGTTATTGCAGTTGTAACAACACCTCCATCATTTATCTTAAATAAAATATCTCCATCAGATATAGCATTTTGGATAATTAAATTATCAGTTCTAGTTTCTGTATCAGTACCAGTTAAACCATTGTAGATAGTCATATCTCCAGTTTCCATATGTTTCTTTACATAACCACCTACATCTGTACCATTTCTAAAATTAGCTGTTGGAGTAACATCACTTGCACTACCAATTTGAATGTCTTTATTAAAACCAACCACAGAAGTACTACTTAAGTCAATCATTGCAGTTCCACCATTAGCTCTAATTTCTGGTGTTTCAACTGCTGTACTTGCATCTAGTACAGATACATTTACTGTGCTTACTGCAGTTAAATCTACTGTATTACTTACAACTAAATCTCTAATATTAACTTTACTAGCTCCAGATTCAGCTACAACTTCAAGTTGTTTATTACCATCGTCATCGTATACATATAAATCTATATCTGTTCCTGAATGATTTAAAGAAATATAATCTTGATTAGTTGCGTGTGCAAACATACTAATCATTCTTAATCCACCAGTATATAATCTAAAATCACCGTGACCTGCTGTATTTGTTGTATCAAATTCTTGAATATATGAATTACTATTAATAGTAGTTGCTGCAGTTGTTCCTGATGGGCTAAAGCTTAAACGATTATCACCGTGCATTACTAGCTCTGTTCCACTAATTGTAGATACTACTTCACCATTTGCTTTTAAATCAATTTCATTATCAGTTCCAAAATCAATTTGATTATCAGCATCTCTACCTACTACTAAATTTGCATTTAAAATACTTGTTATTCCTGTTTGTGCTGCATCTAAACTTACTGCACCACTTGACACATTAAAGAATGTATCATTAAAAGATGCTACCCCTTTTGTACTTACAGTTGCATCTACTCCAGATAATGCTCTTGCATTGTTATCTAAACTTGCTACTGTAGATATTGCAAGACCTGTTCCCGCAGTTACGCTTAAGTCTTTAAGTGTACTTAAATGAAATACACTTGTATGACCACCACTTGCTGTTGGGTTACTGCTTGCACTTGTTTGTTTACCAATAAATAGTTTTTCACCAGCATTATTAAATCCTAACTCACCGTGTTCTAATGAAGATGGATTGCCTGGAGTTGAATAACTACTTGGTGCCGTTCTATTAATTTTTAATACGTTTGCCATTTTATCCTACCTTGTTATATGAATGTTCCACCACTTATTTCTGTAACATCTATCCATTGAGAACCATTATATTGAAGTAATGAGTCAGTTGCTGGACTAGTTATGTTCGTGTCAGTTAGTTCTTCTAATGTGTTGACAGTACTGACTTGAGTATCAACATATGTTTTTGTAGCAATAACGCTAGTATCAACTGCAACAGAAATTGTATTCTCTGAACCAGAAGTATCAATTCCAGTTCCACCAGATACAGTTAATGTTTCACCATTTGTAATCTGAGAAGAACCAGAGTCTCCTGCTGCAGTAAATGAGCTAAATTGACTAGCTACTGTATTTTTATTAACAGTAACTGTATTAACTCTTTTAGTAACCCTTACATCATTATCTGTTTTTCTAATTATAACAGCCATTAATATGTTACCCTTTCTATTACCTCTATTTCACCTTCTAAATCTCTAAATTTTGTTCCAGAAGTATCTGTTCTAAAAATATCATAAATTAAATTATCTCCTGGTAAAGCAGCTGTTTGAACATCTGTTAAACTAAATGTTACTTCTCCACCACTAGGATTAACAGAATTATTAGCTGTAAATTGTATAGGACTTCCACCACTTTGAATTGCATCTGTTTCAGGACTTCTTCTTATTCTAGATTCAAATGTATGACTAGTAATATCAATAGCAGCTCCACTAGAATTAGTTAAAGTAACTTCTAAAGTAAAGTCTACGCCTTGCTCAATGGTTATATTATATTTTGCTGCTGCCATATCCTCTCCTAATAACTATGTTGATTAATTGAATAATTTGAATCATCTTTACCACGATTCTTATATTTTTTAGCCATCATAATACATTCTTTGTATTCTGCCTTATAATACATTGCTTGCTGTATATTTCCTCTTGAAGCATGTAACTGCTGTAAAACTCTATATAATGGAGCTTCATGAAACTCAGAAGGAAATGAAGGTGTTTCTGTTAAATCTGTAGTAAATCTAGAACTTTTCTTTGCATAATGTATACGAATTGTATCTCCAACAGATAATTCAGTACTATCTAAAGAAGTTAATTTATCTTTAACATAATCCCATTTTGCAATAATAAGTGTATAGTCTCTTAAAGTATATACAATATCATTTGTTGGCCAATCAAAGTTTTTTGCATATTGTGTCATGATATATCTGTCTCCTCAATCTGACCTAAAAATCTTTTAATTTGTTTATTATTGTAATCAACTCTATCTACACTTAATACATCATCATTACTTGTAATTCCAGTAAAATCTGTAAAACTATAACGTCTTTTGTCATCTTCTGTAACAGATACAGTAGCAGTAGCTCTTTCTAATTCTACTTCACTATCAAACTTATCTAATGCTCTATTTAACATTAAACGTAATTGAGTTTCTCCAATTTCTGGAAAATCTTGTTGTATAATTTCAATCATTTCTTGCTGTGTCATTGTTCTTCTCTTTGTTGTGAAGGTTTAGAATAAGCAGCAATAAATGTACCTAAAGCACCTTCATATTCACGTTGCAATAACTGTAAATCAGCCATTTTTAAATTATGTTCTTCAGTATCATCTTGATACTCGTTTAATTCTGCTAATCTTGCTTTTATAGCAGTCTTTAAAATAATAAGATGTTCTATTTCATCTGGTCCACCAATATTAGTGCTACTATCAGCATAATTCTGTAAATCATCATTAAAAGCAATAATTGGATATTGTACAACTTCTACTAAACAAGTTGTAGTATCTGCTGCTGTAGGTAATACGTATACTTTACCAGCTTGTTTATAGTAAACTGGACTTTTATTGGTTGCAACATAAATAGAACCACTAGCACTTGCATATCTTGATTTATCAGATGCAGGTATTTCTCTAGCAGTATAACCACCTCTAGTAACACTTAATAATCTTGCAGATGTAATTGATGCTCCAGCACCACCATTATCTGCTACTGTTTTAGACATACTCCATAAAATTTCTAATGGTAATACATTGATAATTTCTTTTGCAGCATCTGTTGCCATTTGACTAATAGCAGTATTGTCTATTGTTAATTCTGCTAATAAATCTAATATTCTACTTTTTACGCTTGTTGCACCCATAATAATCCTTTAATTTTTTGGGGGAGTATATTACAACTCCCCCTATGTTATTTAACCTTAAGGTAGGTTAAATTTAAGTACAGCATGAGTTTCTGGAAGTGAAATCTCAAGACCTGCTTCTGTAAGAATCATGTCTTTTCTTCCGTCAACATCATTATTTTGTACGTTAGTGATGATTTGAGTATCTCTAGACTCACCGTTACCAACTAATGGACGATATGCTACGTTACTTAAATCAATTGCAACAGCATGGTCAGCCCATGGTCCTCTAAGAAGAGGTTCCATTACAAAGTTTAAAGTTCCGTACATAGTGTCAACTGTAGTAACAGGAACGCCATTAAACATACCAGCATTCTTGTCTAAGTTAGCTCTCATACCACTGTTAGAAGCCATAGTATTTCCTAAGAAAGACTGACCTCCTAATTTGTTTAGCCAGTTCATAATTGAACGTGAAGCAAGTACAAGTTTGTTACCACCTGCAGCTGATTCAGGGTCAAAAATATCTGACATAGCATCAACAAAAGTATCATACCCTGAATTATTGTAAGTAAATTGCTTTACATTACCATAAAGTTCAGTATAAGGTAAAATACCCCATGTTTTACGCACAGGACCAGCAGATGCACTTTCGTCTGCAGTACCATAACCAAATAGTAATGCATTTTCAATGTCCATCTTGTGTTCCATTAGTTTTTCTTGATACACTCTCATGTATTCATTAGCGTCACCTCTGTAACGAGTAGCTAAAGATGAACCAGAAAATAGAGGTACTGCAGTTTTAAAGATTTGGGCATACCCTTCTCTTGAATAAAACTCGTCTCTCCATCCGTCTGGAGCAGTGCTACCTTCAGCGTGAGCTGAACCGATGATTTGAGCTGGTGCATTATCAACTAATGTTACAGTATCTGTTGCACCTAAAGCTGATACGTTAACTTCACCTGCTGCTTGAGTTACACTAATTGCAGCATCTAATGAAGATTGAGTAGCTTTCGGTACATAAACAGCTTTTAAAAACTCAGCTTTAATAGCAGTATCATCAGTTCCCTGAGAAACACTATTATCTGATGCTGGTTTTATACGATAGTACATCAAAATATCTTTATCTGCACCATCATTTAACACGCCTTTTACTACAAATATTTGAAGTGGTGTAGCAAATTCCACTTTTGCTGCTGTTCCAGTCTTTCTTCCATAAATATCATAATCTACATCAAAGTTTACACCGTCTAAATCTAGTGCACCTGCAGAATATGCTGTTGAACCATCTAATACAGTTACATTAGAACCATTTCCATCGACTAGAAAGTTTCTTCTTTGCCATTGATGTCTTTTTTCTAAAAATTTAAAAACAGGGTCATCAGTTGGTTTTTTTGCAACTTTAGATAGATATGCGAAGAAAGGAGAAGCAGCTGGATTTAACTCGGCAACTCTTTCGCCAAAGTTAAACACTCTTCTTGAATCGTCAATTGAAATTCCCTGCCCACTAGCATTAATTCCAACTCCGATTGATTGTGAATATATGTTCGCCATAATAATCTCCTAATTATTAAAAGATGTTACGCTTATTCCAGTCGGAAAGCATAGCATCCATCATTTTGTCTTCTACGTTTTTACTTGGCGACTGTACACTCGACCCTGGCTGTACCCCTATCGGTTTTGGGATTGAGAGTTTCTGCTGTCTTTGTTGCATTAGCTGTTGTTTTTGTTGAGCTTCTTGACTGACTTGTTCAGTTTGTTGTGGAGCATTCCCCATGTTCAATTGATACAATCTCACTAAATTATCCAAAGATAATGATTCAGGTGAACTCATTTGTCTTACAAAATCTTCAGACTGCTGAGGACTAAAATTATACTTAGACTGCAACTCTCTAAGAGTATCTTGATGTTGCTGTCTAGCTAATTGTTCCTGTTGAGCTTTAGAAATTTGTTCTTCTCTAAGTTCATCTTTTCTCAAAACATAATCACTCATAGCTTCCAGATAATTTTCTTTATCTGCTAAATACTTAGCAGAATCACTATCTGGGTCTGCGAGGGCCTCAGAATAATCATACCCACTTGGCTTCACTGGCTTTACAGGTTTAACTAATTTAGGTTCATTAGTCTCCTTAGAAGTTTGCACAGATTTTTTAAGTTCTTCCATTTCTACTCTAAGAGCTTCTACTTCAGCTGCTCGTTTATCTGCTTGTGATTGCCAATATTGAAATTGGGTATTATCTTCTTTTGCTTCAACATTATCAAAAGTACTTGCAGGTTCACTTTCTATTACAGGTTCTGAATCCTCAAGAATTACCTCATCAGTGTTAGCTTCTACACTGAATGGGTCTTGTCCTCTTGGATTGAACACTTGTGCAAAAATGTCTGCTTGAATATCACTCGACTCTACAGTCTGGTCTTGTGAGTTCTCTTGTAATGTATTGCTATCCATATTTTCCATTTTTTTCTCCTACGTTAACTCTCTTCTTCTTCAAATAAGTTTTCTGGTCCTTCTATTTGATTGGAAGAGTTCATCAACTGTTTTTGTTGGTCTCCGAGTCTAGCTTGGAATAAACTAGACGCCATATCAGCTCTATTAGACACCTTATCTAATTTAGAACTAAACTTTTCTACTTCGAGTCGTTTCTTAGCGTGAACTTCTTCACGTTGTGCTGTTTGTAAGTCACCACGAACTCGTTTTAATTCTTCTTGCATTGCTTGCATTTGCTGCATCATTTGCTGCATTTGTCCACTTCTTGCCATAACACCATCCACATCTACTAATTCTGATTTTTTCAATACTTCTGTTTGGTCTATTAATCCCATTTGGAACATTTGCATGTAAGTATTTAATAATGCCATTCTATTGGTAGGTAGTGTAGAACCAGATACTACTTGTATATCATACTTTCCTACTCCAATATCATGATATTTAACTACATCACCATTTTCCATTTCTTTATAAAAATTAAATCTTTGTTCTTTTTCTTCTCCGTTAGGTTGTACTAAACGAATTACTTTTTCTTCAGTATAAAGTTGTTGAATTAATCCAATAGAAACTAAAGCAAGTTGATTTAACATATCTTCAATATCATCTCTACGTGATTTAATACGTCTTTGTCCAAATTCATCTACTACAATTGTACCACGATAAGTTGAAGGAGCACCACGTCCTCCACCTTGCATTAATTCATAAATACCAAAACCATACTCTAAGTCAGCTTTTGCATCTGCTTCATTTTTATAAAGTTCATTTGGCAATGGAACAGGACCAGCAACTATTGGTGCACCCAATTCTGCATCAAATTCAATAACACTTGTTCCTGCTCTACCCCATTCTTCTTCTACTTGTCTTTTATCTACTGAACCCCTAGGAATCAACAGCTTTACATTGGTAGAAGTACTAGCATGAGCAATAATCAATGAACGTATTTTATTAATGTATTCTTGTAATGGTCTGTAAATACGTACATCTGATTCTGGAAATGGTGTACGTAAATGTACATTCATAATTGGTACAATAGGATAATCTTCAATTGGTAGTAAACGTTCATACAATAATGAATCTCCTACACTAACTACCATTTTAATTCTTGGTACTTGAACTTCATTACAAATTAATTTATTTAATGTTTCTAATTTTTCTGGACTTATAGGTATTAAAACAATAGTACTTCCAGGTATAGAGTTTGGTCCTTCTTCTCCAGGAACTCTAATTGGTTCTTGAGGAACTGGCTGACCATTTTGGTCTAATTGTAATGGTGGTAATTCAAAATGGAACATTGTTCCTTCTTCTTCTATAGTTTGCATTAGTTCTCTAACTGATTCTTCGTCCCACACAATACTATCTTCACCAGTTACCTTTTGAACCCTTACATATACTTGAGACATATAGTCTTCGTATTCTTCTTGATTGAATAAAAATTCTCTTTCACTAAATGGTTCATAAACATTGTACAGTGAATGAAGTTCTCTAGTATAACGTTCTAAGTATCTTCTTACAGTATGTGCTCTATCTTCCACATCACCAGGAAATACTTGGTCTACAGTTTTAGCTAGATTTGTAATTGGATAATCATCAGAAGCTTCAGGTTCTTCTGCAGAATTTTTAATAATATCTGAAAACTCAGGATATATTTGTTCTGCTGCTTCATCTGTAATATATTGAGCATAAATTATATGAGCTGCATCTCTTAAAAATCTATCTTTAGAGTTAGGGTCAACATATAAATCTAATGGATTAATACATTTTAATTTAACTTCCCCTTTACCCATGTCAGCATCAGGGTCTTGATATACCATCATTGCACCCATACCACCAACATAGTAATCGTCAATAGCTTGTTTTAGTTCAAGGTCTCCTTGAGATATTTGCCAAATATACTGAAATAAATCAGAAAATACTTTAGCAGTATCTCTATCTGAGTCTTCTCTACCTGTTGCTCTAAACTGAGGAGAGTTATATGTAAGTAAAGCTTTTGCAGTTTCTACGATAGGGTGGATACGATTAACAACAATGGGAGCTTGTCCACGAGCTTCTAAAATTTCTTGTTGTTCTTGAGTCCATTGTGCACCAGCTCTAAATTCAATTGCTTCTTGAAACTTTTGTGCCCATGGTTCTCTGGATGAATTATATTGAGTCCACATTTCACGAGTAATTTGTACTTCTTCGTGAATTATTCTTTCTTCAATATTTCCTGTTTGATAGTCAAAAACTAATTTATTGTCTTTTTGACTTTGTGTTCTGCTTTTTGCTTTTCTTTTTTGTATATCCATGCTCAATCATTATGTAGTTTTTTGGTACCTTTATATTTTCTAAGTTATCTATTTCGGCTAGAAAATCATCAAAAGACATATGATATTTCGCACTTATTTTTTCTTTATCCAAATCAACCCCTAATTTATATCCAAAATATTATTTGTGTCAAGGATTATTTTATAATAATCTCCAATCAACACGTTTTTTAAAGAAATTATATTTTTCTTGCTGTTCTGTACTATATTCTTCATGACTAGGTTTATATGCATTTTTATTAGCATAAAAAAATCCATCTAGCAAGTCATCATGTTTTCCTCTAGGGTATAACAGCAATTCATCTTCAAATGCTTGCATACTTTTTTTCATAAATACTTTTTTATTTGCAAACAATGGTTGTAGACTTTCTAATCTAAATGATTTAGCTGTTCTTGGATTTTCTTTTATTTCTAGTCCAGGAATGAACATTCCTAACTTTTCTGCTTGTTCTTTAATATATTGACGCAACATTTCCTGATAGCCGACAGATTCGATTCTAGTTTTCTGACTATTATATGTTTCGAAATTCCTAATGATGGAATCAGCCAAATCCATAGGAGTAGCACGCTTCCTATAATAAGGAAGGACAAAGCGATTATTATCGCTATCCACTGCAATGTTAAATATGACACTATAGTCTGCTCCTTTCTTCGTACTAGATGCAGGGTCGACACCAGTAAATATATTTACAGGTCTCCTCTCGTTTACCTCCTCACCATTAAGGTTCGTCAGAACGAGAGTTGACAACCCTGCTTGGTTTGATTCTACATACCCTTCGTAGTACTGAAAATCTTCTGGTCTAAATAAATTATCTTCATCACCTACAATTTGACACAAGTATTCTCTATAAAATACTGATAATCTGTTGATAGACTCTAATTCTTCTTTTTTCTGTTGTAGTTTTTCTATAGGCCATACTTCTTTCCATAAAGGAATTTGTTTTTCCATGTCAGGCCTAAACTCTAAATTCTTCCAACCTTGCATTCCTTTCAAGGTTTCTACTAGACAACGTTCATGTTGTGGAGTACCAATAACAGCAATCTTCCCCTTAATAGGGTCTAACGATGGGACACCTGATTGCAACAACCAACGTAAGTTAAACTCCATAGCTTCTGCTGTTTTAGTATTGACTTCATCTTCAGGGTCATCTAGGATAAGTAATGTAGGACGTTGGTTTCCATGTTTAATACCACGTATCTGTTGTCCAGTACCTTTACAAATAACAATACTACCATCTTTCAACTCAATCTCGTTATTACTCCACTTTCTAGCTGAGTTTTGTCCCCAATACCCAAAAAAATATCGAAACTCTTGTGAATAGTCTAATACATCTTTAATCGTTCCTAGTAACTTCGTTGCGTGAGATTGAGTACGAGATACCAGCACAACTACCTTGACACCAGGGTCAAACATTAAATGAAACAAAGGATAGACACCAGCAACTACAGAACTCTTAGCATGTCCACGTGGTGCAATAATGTTTAGCTGTTTATTATCAGCATCCATTAAGGATTTAGTAATCTCATAATGGAATGCAGGAGATTCCTGACTAAACATATTAGGCATAATCATTCTTCCAAAAAGAAGCATATCTTTTTGCATCGCTTGTAATATATGTTTTTTATCCATTACTTTTCTAAAATAACGACTATTTCCATATCTTTAGCTACTTCTATTAAAGTAGCAAGAAAGATATCTATATCAGTTTTCTTGCCCTTCAAGATAATTTTCTGTTTCATCGGGTAATTCCTGTGTTTTAGTTGCTGTTAATTTACGTGTCTGCTTTTCAAAGTTTGCAGATATTTGATGAGACAGGTCCATTTCCAAAGTATCGGTCTGTGTTTTTAGTTTTGGCTTCATTTCTAAATAATCAGACAATTCTTTAGCAGCTTTTATCATATTGCCGCTATCTTCTTTGACTCTTGCTACATCAATGGCTTCTTTTATGGTATCTAGCACAAATCCTTCATCAATACCACGTTCAGTAAGCACTTCTTGCATTTTTTCTTTAATCATTCGCTTCATTCCTTTAGTTTTCAAAATTCTTTTTACGCTCCAAGACGGCTCTTTATGGTCTGGCCTATATATTTGCCCTAATTTATTAAAATCTGGCTGTTTTCCTGCCATTATGTACGTCATATACGCATCTAGCATGTCTTTTGTCCTACGTTTTTGTAGTTCTAAGTCCATATGGGACTTGGTAGAGGTCCCACTAAAGTTCTGACTATCCCAATGTGGCTCAAATAACAGTTTTCCTTTGTCAGTTATCCATTGTTTACCATAACAATAGGTCATTTCTATACCAGTAGCATAGGTTTTAACATCTAAGCACTCTGCAATATACCCATCATCGGATATTCCATACTCTCCAACCTTACATTTCTTCCAATGTTTAAATGGTTTAGTGTATTCTTCTTCAGTATACACTGGATATTCCATTAATTGGTAATTATTTATCTTCAGCTTTCTTGGTATCAGTATCATGCTTTTCTAATTTCTCTTTTAAATAGGTTGTAAATTCATCTGCAGTCCCATTAAACTGAATAAATTCATTTAATAACCTGTCAACATTAATTACCATCTGTACTACTTGCTCTACACGCATAGCAAGATTCGTCATAATGTTGGTCATCTCTTTATTAGTTAACTTTTGTTTTGCTTTTTTCATTTGACTCCTCTACTTAGTCTTATAAGCTTAATCTATATACGTAACACTTAATCTTATAAAGATTAAGTGTGTTAGTCTTAACATATACTTAGACTATACGATGAAGACTTTATCGTATATATACTTAGTCTATATATACTTAGACAATACCCTACATTAATTCTTAACAACTGTAGCAATTCCTAGTTCCATTTCATCCATAACAGCATAGACTTCAATCTGTGCCATAATATAATCATAAATATGTGCATCTCTTGCAAAAGGGTTTTCTTCTGCTACGACTGCTTTTACAACACGTTTTTTATTTTTGTCGTAAAATTCTATTATTTTCTTTTTTTTAGCAGTCATACTGTAATTTACAGAAAAAACCTTGCTGTTGTCAAAAAAAAATTTCCAAAAAAAAATTGGGTTAGATTGCGTGTGGGAGATATATATATAACCTACTCCCCCTTATATTTGGTTGACAACTGTTTATCTGGTTGAAATTTCCTCGTTCATTTCGTAGGGCTTGAGGCCCTACTCATTCACTCGTCATAAAAGTCTCGGCGTTCCCTCGTGCCTCGCTCACACCATTGTTTATCTATATGATTTCTCTCAATGTTTTATCTTTCTGATTTAGTTTATCTTTAAGACTTTATCTTTATGATTTTTTCTTTTATTAGTTTAAATCATAATATTAATTTAACTGAAAGAGAGTTTAGTATGTCTATATATACATTCCTACTTAAGAACAAAAAAGTCAAAGTAATGGCAGAGAATGCTCATGTTGCTTGGAACTTTATCAAAAGTAGAACTAACTATAAATCATTAAGCTTTGCGGAACAAGTCGAAGTAAAGCTAATGGAAGATAAAAGGGTGCTTTAATGAAGTGCCCTTTAATCTATAAGAGTGATTTAGTGCATTATGTATGGAAATTAAATACTGCTGTATCTAAGTCTAAAATTAATAAGATGACTAAAAGACAATTATATGCTATATGGTATTCTCGTAATGTTTAATACCCTACAATTCTTATAATGTCTTCTTTCATCTTTATGATTTTTTTCTTTTTTGTTTATATATTAATAATAACAATCCTACTAAGTAGGGAAAGTGAGTAATAACATGAATAATCAATATATAACACTAAGCAACGAAGTAACAGAAAATGGTAAGACTACAAGCAAACCCTTTGCATATGTTGACGCTATGGATGCCTCAGGTAATTCCTTAAATAGCGAGACTATCAAAGATGCCAAAGGTCCTATCAAATGCTTCGTGCGTGGCACCGCAGGTTCTCTTGATACAATCAAAGCTATCTATGATATGGATAGAGCTGAGCAATCAGAGCACGAATTTGTAGCACAGGTGTCAGATGCACTTGAAGAGCTTAATGCAAGAATACAATTCAGAAGTTCATTCTACAAAGTGAGCGATGCAGGTAAGACATCTGCAGGATTGTTCTATGCAGCTTCAGACGAAGTAATCTTAAGCAATTCCTAAGTGCTTAGAAATATGGGTCCTACTACTGCGGTAGTAGGGCTCATTTTTTTAAATCATTGTGTATCCTCCTTTGTCGGATACAAGTCTATATCTATGTTCGCTCATTCTTCGCTCACTTTGCGTCCATAGTCTAAACAAACAAGCTTGCCTGGTCTAAACAAGCTAAACCTTTTAACTCTTTGATTTTTTATTTTTTAGTTTAAAATCATTGTATCGCCTTTGGCGATAAATCTATTTTTGTATGCATATATGATAGTGAACAATTCATTGAGATATCTTGAAAATCGTCATAGATTGCCTAATCACATAAGTGATAGGGGCTGAATCGGATTGATAGAGTAATATATGCATACATTTAATTAAATATTTCGTAAATTAAACAAATAAAGGAGAAATAAAATGCCAGTATGTAGATTATGTAAAAAAAATCATCGAACTTTAGAACATAACAAATACAAAAGGATAGATAATGAAACAGTTTAATATATTCTTGGTATTGTTTGGATTAGCATATATAATTGCGATTGTAACTAATAGTGACAATAAGGTGGGTTTTGTGGTGCATACGCCACATTACTCACCAGCAAAATATAAACAATCTGAAATACCAGATATACCTGAGTTAAAAGCAGAACAAAAAGCTGAAGCAGATAGTATGCACAAAGCATATATCAAACAAGCAGAACTTGAATCAGAACGCAAAAGTGTAGAAACTATGCGTAATGATGTCATTAAAATATTAGATGGAATCGTAGAAGAAGATTCTACAGTTACTATATCATTTAATATGACGACTCGTAATCCATTTAATTGGAACAAATAAAGGACAATAAACAAACCATTTTTGGTAACAAAGCAATACATAGGTTTTGTTTATCTTGATTTGTCCTTTCCCTATGTATTGCACAATGGGTCAATGCTCTATCTACCTCTCTTTCTTACTCACATACAACAATAAGAAGAGTGTTGGCCCAAAGTCTTATATTAATCAAAAAAGTTAGGAACAAATATGAAAATAAATCTTACAAACAATGTGAACCAATTTGAAAAAATTGTAGAACAGCACAAAGAAGAAAACAAAATTATGCTAATCAGCATAGATAATGAAGGCAATGTTAGTCATTTAGGAAACTTTGACGAAATTGAACAGATAAACGAATACAATGCATCAGATAGAGTTATTGATATGCATGAGGAGTGGAGATGAAAGACAAAATGAAATTCTTTATCATAGACCCTAAATCAAGAACTATCAATGATTTAGAAGTAGATAAAGATACTTGGAATTACAAACAAATATACAAATTATTAGGTATTAGCAATACCTTTGAATATGTATGGTTAGGTGGAAGATTAGATAATAATGAATTTGAAAATGGATTATACATTGATGGTGAAGGTATGATAAAGAATGCTTTTGCAGGTCCAAACGACAGTCAAACAATGTGGTATTTTCAAATCATCAATCAAGGTGGACACGAACATATCATTGGAGGTCCAGCAATAGTGGTTGGAACTGATGAAGAAGGGGATATAAACTCAACAACCTTCACAAGAGAACATATAGAGTCAATCGTTGGTTGGGTACCAGATGGTATTGAGTATACACCAGCACCACCTAAAATATATGCGTTTTAGTTATGGAAATACCAACTAACAAAAAAATAGAAACCATCATAAAGGAATTAAAAGATAATATACAGGCAATTAATATAACTGTTAATCATATGCATTCTGGAAACATGAAAGAAAAAAGGAAACAAATGTATGCTTTTTGTAGCAGTTGTCGCCTATATATAGATGCTTTAGATTGGATAATTAAAAACGAATTAACAACAAAAAAGGAACATGAAAATGAAAATAAATAGAATAATGTATTACACAAATCGATTTGTAAGAGATAGCAATCCAACTTTACAAATTGCAAAACAATGGTTTACATATCATAAAATAATGAATGTTTTAGGTAAACCAACAGAACAAGTTCTTGGTGATGTTTTAGAGTTCAATAATGCTATGTTATTACTTAAGAAAGCAAGTGTTTATAATGAATTAGCAAAAATTTACCAAGAATGTGAAATAGAAGTTGAAGCTGAAGTAGATGCTTCAGTAAGTCAAACAGTTAATTTTACATTAGGTGGAGTAGCAGTAGAAAACTTTCATTCGATGGATATTGAAGGTGATAGCAACATAGAACTTGATGCTCACGACTATATGGATAACATTAAAGATGAAATGGAAAACTATGGTTATGATATAGAGATTGATTCATCATACTTTCGTCCAACTTGGGATGAATTTGAACATGCTGAAAGACCAAGAGATTGTATGTTAATCAATTATTTGTATGAAAATAATGAAGAATATGAAGCAGATGATGCTGAAGCTTGGGTTGGAAGACAAACAGATAATGTTCAAGAAAACAATACACATATGAGCAATGCAGACTTTTTAAAGTTCTATATAGAAGATATGCGTATTGCTGTAATTCGTATGTTAGAAAATGAACAAAATAGCAGAGCACAAGCAAGTGACTTTGGTGTAGAGGAGGACAGATAATGGGATTAGACCAATATGCAGGAACGATTCGTACTCAAACATATGAATACACAACACCAACAGGTGAAACTAAAGTAGATGAATATCAAACAGCGGGACCATTTCAATGGCGTAAACACGCAAGACTACAAGAGTTTATGAATAGTATTTATATGAAAAGAAATAAACTCCAAAGCAAATGGGAAACAGAAGAAGATTCTAATGGACAAAGATGGTCCAATCCTATTAGCTGGGAATCAATAGAACTAAAATCAGAAGATATTGACGAATTAGAAAAAGCTATTAATAGTGGTTATAGTGAATACTTCTGTGATGGTGGTTTCTTTTGGGGACATCAGTTCCAAGAAGCAGCAGTAAAAGACTACAAGGAAAAAGACTTAGAGTTTGTTCAATTTGCAAGAGAAGCACTTGCAGATGGAGAAACTGTAGTCTACGAATGTAGTTGGTAAATAATTAAGGTAGGTTCGGATGCTAGAATATGAAGCAATAGGAAAACCGATTAAATATATTCCAGGATATTCCTGTTAACAAAGCCTACTTTAATAAAATTGCAGTGTAGATTAGCCCTCGTTAAAAGCAGGAAGTAAAGGCTATAGGAAAGTATAGAACCAGAACACTATACCAGGATAGATGATTATACTAGATAGCATCAGAGTGAGAGCAAATTTGCATGGATAAAGCATAAAACTTGCAATAGTGCCTAGCTAATCCCACTGCAA
>Ga0136656_1000302_pt1 | contig 16826 bp, 7 predicted proteins | sample CPBDNA_9_FD_94862 | JGI IMG/M metagenome (GOLD analysis project Ga0136656, IMG submission 94862) | Freshwater to marine salinity gradient microbial communities from Chesapeake Bay, USA - CPBay_Sum_15_0.8_DNA (version 2) | ecosystem: Environmental > Aquatic > Marine > Coastal | place: USA...
CTCTTCGAACTCTCAAGGCTCTGCATCCACCCCGATACTCAGCAGGGAGAGTATAATATCACTTCTTGGTTCGTTTCAAAGGCGATTAAGAGACTTAGAAAAGATACAGAAGTCAAAGCAATCATCTCATACGCTGATAGCGACTATCATAACGGCACAATTTATCGGGCTTGCAACTTTAGGTATTGCGGTCTATCAGATTCAAAGAAAGATTTCTACTATGCCGATGGCACCAAGCATTCCAGAGGTTCTGTTAAGGGGTGCAATGGAGAATGGAAAAATCGCTCCCGTAAACACAGATATGTAATGGTATTTGATAAGAAGTTAGACCTCTTGTGGAAACAAGAAAGTTATGCTAATATATAACAGTGTGAAGGAAGTGCGAAAAGGGTGACCTCAGAGAGGTTACCCTTTTTTCTTATGATAAATAATCCATAACAGAACTTATCGTGCAAATAAGATGCCTCTCAGTCGTTTAGATAATTTCCTAAAGAATGCGCGTGGAAATATCTTGTATGTTAATCCAAATGATTTGGATGCCACGGACAGCATAGAAAATCAAGGCAACTCTCTTGCTCGCCCATTCAAGACAATCCAGAGAGCATTAGTTGAGGCAGCAAGATTCTCATATCAAGCTGGACTGGATAATGATAGATTCGGTCAAACTACTATTTTACTCTATCCTGGTGAGCACTTAATTGATAACCGACCAGGATGGATTCCTATCCACGAAACCACTGCTAATACTTTCCAACTGAGAAATGGAACCACATCCACAAATTTCTCTCAATTTGACCTGACAACAAATTTTGACCTCACCACTGATGATAATGCTCTCTATAAGTTAAACAGTATTCATGGTGGTGTTATTCTTCCACGAGGAACATCTATCGTTGGTCTTGACTTAAGAAAAACTAAAATTCGTCCAAGATACGTACCAAATCCATCGAATGATAATATTGAAAGATCTGCTATCTTCAGATTAACTGGTATTTCTTATCTTTGGCAATTTACCCTTTTGGATGGAGATCCAAACGGAGTTATCTATAAGGATTATACTTCAAATACCTTTGTTCCAAACTTCTCACACCATAAATTAACTTGCTTTGAATATGCTGATGGTGTCAATCCAGTAAAAATTGACGATGCTTTCCTTACATATACTTCAACCAGAACTGATCTGGAAATGTATTATGAGAAAGTTGGTCTTGCTTATGGACCTTCTTCTGGTCGTGAAGTCGAACCAGATTATCCAGCATCTGGATTAGATATTCAACCAAAAATCGATGAATACAGAATTGTTGGACCAAAGTCTGGCAATGTTGGTATCACAAGTATAAAAGCAGGCGACGGCACAACTTCATCAACAACAATTACTGTAACTACAGATTCCGCTCTCGATGGAATTGCAGTTGATACAGCATTCCAAGTTAATGGAATCACTGCAAGCGGATATAATGGACAATATGTTGTAAGTGATGTTGTAAGTTCAACAGAATTTAAATATGCTGTAAGTGCAGCACCAACAAATGCTCTTCCAACTCCAACTGGAGGAATTGTAACTCTGAATGTCGACACTGTTACTTCAGCATCTCCATATATTTTCAACATCTCACTTAGATCCGTATTCGGAATGTGTGGTGTTCATGCTGATGGTGACAAAGCGACTGGATTTAAGTCGATGGTTATTGCCCAATTTACTGGAATTGGACTGCAAAAAGATGATAATGCCTTTGTAAAATATGACACCTCAAGTGGAACTTACAAAGACTCAACCACTGCTGGAAATGAAAACTTACACAGTGATTCTTTAGCAGTCTATAAACCAGAATATAGCAGTTTCCACATTAAGTGTTCTAACAATGCTATTTTGCAAATCGTTTCTGTATTTGCAATTGGATTTGCTGAACACTTCGTTGCTGATACTGGCGGCGATCAATCAATCACCAACTCCAACTCAAACTTTGGTTCAAAATCACTTATTGCAAAAGGATTTAGAAATTCAGCATTTTCTAGAGATGATGTTGGATACATCACTCACATTATTCCACCAAAGCAACTTTCTGACATTACGGCAAATGTAGAATTCAATGCAATTGATGTTGCCAAGACAGTCGAGAGAACAATTGGTGCAGCAACAACTGATAGACTTTATCTCTACAATCAGACAAACTCAGACGTTGCTCCTGACAACGTTATTGAAGGATATAGAATTGGTGCAAGAGAAGGTGATAGATTAAAGACTTTAATCTCGGAGTCAAATACCTCAGCAGAATATTCTGCAAGAATTATTGTTCCAAATACTGGATATTCCGGTAATGAAGTTACATCTGAAAAATCTTTTAATGTTGGTAGAAGTTCTGTTGGTGTTAATAGTATTTCTTCTGATACAATTACATTACAAAGTCCTCATAACTTCATTGAGGGTGAATCAATCAGAGTTCTAAGTGACACTGCACAATTACCAGATGGGGTTGATGCTAATAAAATTTATTATGCTATTACATCTGGTCTTAATACGGATCAAGTTAGACTTGCTAAAACTCTGAATGATGCTCTTGCTGCTTCTCAAGTAACAATCAATAGTTCTGGCGGAAGATTAAAAATTGTATCCAGAGTATCTGATAAAAACTCTGGTGACATTGGACACCCAATTCAATATGATACTACTGAAAATCAGTGGTATATTAACGTTGCCACCGCTGCAACAGATAATAATCTTTCAACAAAGATTGTTTCTCTGGGAACAACAAGTCTCGGTGCAGCAACACCAAGAACATTTATTTCTAGAACACCAGATACCAGAAACTTATCTGATACAATTTATAAATTAAGATATGTCATACCTTCTGGTTCAGGAATTACCTCAGCAAGACCACCCGCTGATGGATACGTCCTCCAAGAATCAAGTGATGTAACTGGATCTACCGATACTGAAGTCGAATCTTATTTCAGTCCTACTGTTGTTTCTCTTTCAAATGTTAATGAACAGAGAAACTTCAGATTTATTGCTAATGCAATTTGGGATGGATCAAATGCTGTCTTTGAGACAGAATTGCCACATAACCTCTCTGTAGGGTCTGTAGTCGAAATTTCCAATGTCACAACATCGTCTAATAGTGTTGGAATCGGTAGTTCTGCATTCAACAATACCTTTACTGTAACAGGTATTAGTAGTTCCAAATCATTCACTGTTCCACTTGGCAGTGACCCAGGAACTTTCACTAATGATACTTCAAATAGAACAACAAGTCTGCCAACGTTCAAGAGAAAGAGATACAATAACACATATTATCTCTACAGATCTCAAGAGGTTCAAAAATACATTGCTGGTGAACAAGACGGTATCTACCATCTTGTTGTTCTGAACTCTTCAAACGCCCCTTCTGTTGCTCCATTCACTGGAAAAGAGTTCTCTCAACCCGTTCAATTCTTATATCCACAAACTGATAGAGACACTCCAAAATCTGATCCAGATGCATCAGTATGTTTTGCTGCTCCAACACCAGTTGGAAATGTTATTGTTGATGAACCAAGACACAGTTTGACAAAAGAGACTGTCAATAAAAAACTGGTTGATGATAAAGTTGGATTTGGTATTACTGATATCGTATCAGTTTCTGCTGCTGGAACATCACATATCATTCACACAACTAATGATATTGGATTAAATCGAATTACTAAAGTAAGTATTGCTGAAAGTGGAACTGCATATGGAAGTGGTTCTGCAGCAACTCTATATAATGCCCGTTTAGTTGGATTTGCTGGATCTGTAACTGGTGATTATGCTACTGCAGCAATCACAGTTGATGCTATCGGTGGTATTACTGCTGTTCAAATCATGGATGGTGGTAGTGCATACGGAATCGGAAATACACTTGCCGTTGTTGGTGTTGCCACCACCACTGGACATGTTCAAGGATATGTTACTGTTGATGATGTTTATAACAACGTTGGCGATTCTTTAAGAATCATTGGCGTTTCTTCCAATACTCTGAAAGATTATAATCAACTTTACAGAATTAGTGAGGTAAATGTTGGTGCTGCAAAATCATTTGTAGTTTCTTCTGCATCAACTGTTGGAAATCCCCATTTAACTGGAACTGGATCTGATCTAACTTCTAGTGCTTTTGGTTATCTGACTGGTGAAGCACTGAGAATCACATCATTTACTTATGATTCCGTGTCTGGAATTGCAACGGTTGTAACTTCTCAAAATCATGGATTAAAAGTTGATAACGTTATTACACTTTCTGGTGCAACCAATGATCTGTATAACAAAGAAGTTGTTGTAACAAAAAATACAAGTCTTACTGAATTTGTTGTCAATCTTGGAGTATCAACAAACTCTCCAACGGTTGCTGGAACACAATTTGCAATTAGAAATGGAATTTCCGCTAATAGTGGTAATATAACTGTCGATAATGAAAATGTTGGAGGACGCCAAGTTCTTCAATATGCTGGAATTACTACTACTCTTTCTGCAGTAATAAGTAACGCATCTACAACATCAATTGAACTTCAAAATATAGACAATCTTGATGTTAAGATTGGTGATTATCTTGAGATCAATGATGAGATTGTAAGAGTTAAAACAAAAGTAACTGGAAATCCAGTTTCTGTTTTCCGTGGTGTCTTGGGAACAAAGGCATCAAGTCATGCAATTAACACAGTCGTAAGAAGAGTACATGTAACACCAGTTGAACTTAGAAGAAACTCAATTCTTCGCGCATCTGGTCATACATTTGAATATGTTGGTTATGGTCCTGGTAACTACTCAACTGCTCTACCCGAAACACAAGATCGTCAACTTTCAATTGAGGAAGAATTCTTAGCACAATCAACTAAGACTGACGGTGGTATTGTTGTTTATACTGGTATGAATGACCAGGGTGATTTCTATATTGGTAACAAAAAAGTAAGTTCTGCAACTGGTGAGGAAGAAGTATTTGATGCACCTATTCCAACTGTAACTGGTGAGGATGTATTACCTGCTGGTATTAGTATTGGATTTGACGTTCTTTCTCCACTTGAAGTTACTATCAGTCGTTCGCTGAGAGTTGAAGGTGGTCCAGATAATAACATTATTTCAGAATTTGATGGACCAGTCGTATTCAATGATAAAGTAACCTCAACATCCACTAAGGGATTCGAAGCATCATCTATCTTTATTCAAGGTGATGCAACAATTTCCAGAAAATACACCGTAGGTATTGCAACACCATCTCTTGCAGGTAACCCTGGAGATGTTGTTTATAATTCAAATCCTGCTAAGTCTGGATATATTGGTTGGGTTTATACAACAGATAATGATTGGTATCGTTTCGGTAACATCAGCATCTCTAAGACTGCTAATATTAATCTGTTTGATCAAGTTGGTGTCGGAACAACTTCAATTGGAAGCACAACCTTCCAAGTTGGATCTGGAAGTTCTTCATTCTCTGTTAATTCCTCTGGACAAGTTGGTTTAGGAACAACTTCAACCCAAGGATATACAATGTATGTCAATGGTAATGTATTTGGAACCTTTGTTGGTGATGGTTCTGGTCTTACCAACCTTGATAGTATTTGGGAAGAAGACACTGGTGGAACATTTATTTACGATAAGGATGATCCAAATCACTTCGTTGGTATTGGTACTAGTATCGGTATTACAGCACAACTTCAAATCGCAGGAACTGCAGCAACATCTCTGTATGTAACTAACGGATCTAGATTTATTTCTACTGCAACATTTGAAAGTGAAGTTTCTGTTGGTGGAACTTTCAGTTCTAGTAAGTTTGCACTGATTAGTACAGGAAATACTGATGGTAGAATTAAGGCAGGTGTAACAACATCGAATATCATTCATGTTGGAACATCAGGAACGGTATTCAATGCTATTCTTTCAACTGGAAATGTTGGTGTTGGTACTTCTGTTGCTAGATCCAAATTTGATGTTGAAGGAAGAATTAGATATAAGACTATCCACGGTCATGTTGGAATCGTTACTAGTGTATCAAATGTTGTCACCCTTGATCTTTCTAGATCTCAGAACTTCACTCTAACATTGAATGAAAAGGTTGATTCCTTCACAATCACCAATATTCCAAATGATGCAAGTGAATTTACGATTAAGATCGTACAAGACTCAACTGGCGGACACAATGTTGGACTTGATACATTCAAGACTTCTGGTGGATCTGACATTCCAGTCTTCTGGCCAGGTGGAGGAGTTTTACCAGGAATCACAACAACTGCAAGTAGAGCAGACATCTACTCATACAAAACATTTGATGGAGGAAGTAATTTCTACGGAGTCGTAGTTGGTCAGAACTTTGTCAATTGAGGTAAACGATAATGTTTGATAAGCAAACTTCTTTAGACTTAAACGGTCCAGTATTACAATTTACCTCAAATCCTGTTGGGGTTGCTACAACTGGAATTGTTGTAGCAGATTCTGGAACTGTAAGCAGTGGTGTTGCTACCTTTAGTGGCATCGCCACTGCTTTTTTCCACACTGTTGGTATCATTACAAATCCAGCAACAAATACTGGATACATTACCTATCGTTGGAATGAGGTTGGAGTTGGTGCATTAACAGATAGTACCTATGTAACAGGAACTGCAACAACGACATTAACACTTTCAAATCTCATCACTCCAACAGATAATAGAAGGGAGTTTTTCTTAACAGCAGATTATGTCCCATCTGCATATTCTCAACCAATTGGATCTGCAGTAACTGTTGGAACTGCACGTTCTACTGGTAATGCAATTAATGATGGAGTTTCATCTGGAATTGCAACTCTTTCTGTATTACCTTTACTTGAAATTGTTTCACAACCATCAAACATTTCTGGACTTGTTGGAACAAGTGTTACTTTTACAATTGATGCTGGATTAACCGATTCTTTCTTTACTAGTGGTGTTCAGTATCAGTGGTTCCTTAATGGAGTTGCAGTTTCTGATGGAACAGTAACTGACACCACTGATGCAAGAACTAAACTTGTCCAATCTTCTAGTAATGGTTCTGTTACTTTACCATCAGATTCTGAGGACATCACTGTTACTGTGGCAGGAGCTAAAGGTGGTGGTGGTGGATCTGATGCCGGCGGTAGTGGCGGCAGTGGTGGTAACGGTAGAGTTGGTAAATTTACTCTTGCTAATGGTGGTAGAACTTTATCATGGACAATTGGAAAACAAGGTGGTGGAGGTGGAGGTTGCTTTGGATCTCCTGGTGATGGTGGGTCTGGTTCTGGTAGTGGAGGAAGAGGAGGACAGGCTGGTGCTGGGGGTGATGGAAGAAGATGTTCTGGATTCGGTGGCGGCGGTGGCGGAGGAACTGCTGTAATATCAGACGGATCAAGAATTATCGTCGCCGGTGGCGGCGGTGGCGGTGGCGGTGGATCCTGGAATAGAGGTGCTAGTGGTGGTGGCACTGCTGGTTCATTTGGTAGTAGCACGGGAGAAGGAAGCGGTTCAGAAGGTAACACCCCTGGACAAGATGGCGGCGGCGGTGGCGGCGGGGGTGGTGGCACCTCTGGTGGTGGCGGCGGCAGTGGTGGTGCTGATAATAGTTCTGGTGGAACAGGCGGCGGTGGTGGTGGATCTGGATATAATTCCAGTGTTGCTACTTTGAGTAGTCAGTGGGAAAATGGTGGCGGTGGATATGTGAACGTTGAATTTACATCTGCACAAAACGTAGATGGAACAGTTGTTCAAAAGACTAGAAACACTACAGTTTCTGGAGCAACAACTCCGAGACTAACTCTCAATACCGATAGAGTTGGTATTCAAACTGTTCAGGTACGAATTACAAATCCAGATTCTCCAAATAGTCCAATATTCTCTGATGTTGTTAATTTTGCACCACAAGATTCCGCAGACATATACAATATTCGTATTGAACCCATGGGTGTTACAGATACAGTAACATCCCCATTAACCGTTGATTTGTTTAATGGTGAATATGAGATTAATGCTCCTTCATTTAAATCAAGTGCAAATGTTACGATTAATCAATTTAGTCTCCATGCTCCAGATAGAGACATTGATATTGAAATGGACGTATATGGTGGTAAAGGATCTAATAGTGGATCTTTTGTCGGTGGAGAAGGCGGATATTCCAGAATTAGATTTACGATGGAACGAAATACAGAGTATATCATTGCTGGATTATCAACCTCAATCAATGCACCTTTCATCTATAAAAAGGGTTCTTTGATTGCCTCTGTTGGTGGTGGAGGTCATGCTGGAACTTCTGGTAATGGTGGATTTGGTGGAGGAGTAGGAGTTGCTGGCCAAGATGGACGTGGTAGATTATTTGGAGATGGTGGTGCTCTCTTCACTGCAGGTAATTTACCATCAAATGGAATTTTTGGATCTTTAACTTCTTTGACTGCATCATCACCAGATACAAAAGCAACATCACCTGATGGCGGTAGAGCACTTCCTTGCCCAAGAGGTGTATATTGGAGGAATCAGGGTGTTTCTCCTTGTACTGATGTTGGAACTTCACGTTTCCGACTTTCTGATGGAACATTAGTTACTAATAGTGCTTCTATTTCTAGAGGATTTAAGGCAGGATATAGTATTATTCAAACTGCTGGCGCTGGAAATAATGGTGGTAATGGTGGCAATGGAGCAACTGGAGGACAAGGTGGAGAATCTGGTTCTGGCGGTGGAGGTGGATCTGGATATACTGACGGATCCGTTACCATTGTTGATGCTCAACTCGGTGGTAGTAGTGGTGATGCAAAAGTTATTCTTAGAGTTGTAACTTAATAAATAATAAAAAGAAAGAACAGGGGGATAGTGAACCCAAATGGCAGTAAATAAGAATTTTGTTGTCAAAAATGGACTTGAGGTAGCAACTTCTCTTATCGTTGCTGATTCTACAACAAATAAGGTTGGTATTGCCTCTACAGTCCCAAGTGTTGAATTAGATGTTAGAGGTGGCATTGCTGCTACCGCTATTAATGCTGCAAATTTAAATATTACAGGAATATCCACTGTTCTTACTGAGTTCAATATTGGAACTGGTGGAACAACATTAACTTCCATCGGTGGATCTGTTGGTGTTGGAACAGCAATTCCATCATACTTACTTGATGTTCGTTCCCCAGTATCTACAGGACAAACTGCACTTTATGTTCAGGGTGATGTCCAGATTACTGGTGACTTACTCGTTGATGATATTGTTTTTGATGATGCCACATTATCAAATTTAACAGTAACCGAAGCACTTTCAGTAACTGGTGTTTCTACATTTACTCAAAATGTAAGTGTAGGTGCAGGATTATCTGTTGTTGGTGTAACTACTTTCTCAACATTAACAGATAACAGAGTTGTTCTTGTTGGTGCTGGCAGTACAATAGAAGATGATGGCAATTTAACATTCGACGGTTCTACGTTGAGTGTTGGTGTTGATCTTGACGTTGATGGTAGAACTGAGTTAGACACAACTAACATTTCTGAAACACTGAATGTTGTTGGAGTAACAACTCTTGCATCATCAGGTGGAATTACAACAACGGGTGGAGCATTTTTTGTTGGTGCGGGTGCTTCTGTCGCTGGTCGATTAGAAGTATCTGGAATCACCAGCGTTGGTGATGTTGTTTCGAGTGGTATTGTTACCGCTGATGCATTCTATGGTGATGGTTCTAACTTAACTGGCACTGCAACTGGATTAACTGCTGCTATCGGTGTTGGCGAAGAAGGAACTGCTATTGGTATTGGCGCAACATTTATTAATTTTGCATCAACTAATGGAACCTCAATGAGCGTTACCGCACCATCAGCTGGTATCGCAACTGTTACAGTTACTCCAGGTGTCACGCTTGGACTTGCAATCGCTCTTGGCGGTTAATGCTAATAAATACTCTTAACACATAAAGAACAATGGCAGAATCATTTTCAAATTCATTAACAAGGGCAGCAGGAATTGTAACTACCAGTTCCTCGGGTTCCATTGGAGTTACAACTAGTTTGATCACTGGTATTTCAACAGTTGATGTCTCTGTTGGATACCTGATTGATAACCCCAATTTTATTGCAGGAACTAAAGTTTCTTCAATTGCTGGCGTTGGGTCTGTGTTTGCTGATAGAGTTTCTACAAACACTGTAGCATCTTCAAGTCAATCAGTTAGTTTCCTTGGTTTGACGAGTGCATATACCAACGGAACAGACAAAGCAATCTTGATTGGTGGTACATTTGCTAACAATACAAGCAGTTCAGTCAATTTGACCGTTGAACTTCATGACAGTTCAACTAATACTGCTGTTGGAATTGCACAAAAGATTCCTGTTCCTGCAGGCAGTTCTTTTGTAATCGCTGATACTGGAAAAACATTGTTAGAAGCAAATGATTCTTTAAGAGTCTATTGTGATTCGGCAAACGCAATCGACGTAAGTCTCAGTGTTCTCACAGGAGTTAGCTAATGTCAGTTCGTGACGGATATATCGGAAGAGCGCCTGGCGATGCATCGGTAATCGTTGCAAGGCAAAACTATGTTCTAACTGGAGTTCAGACAAGTTTCACATTTGCATCTGGATATGTAAGTGGTTACATGGATGCTTATGTGAACGGAGTTAGACAAGTAGTTGGACAAGATTATACCGCTAGTGATGGTTCTACTGTTACTTTAAGTAATCCTGCTGGTGATGGTGATGTTGTTGAATTAGTTGCATACAAAGCATTTAATGCTACAACTGTTAATTCCACACCTGGAGATTTTCGGGTTGGCGGAAAATTAACAGTTGTTGGTGTTTCTAGTTTAAATGCTGTAAATGTTGCAGCAGCCGCTACAATTGATGGTAACGCTACAATTGGTGGTAAATTGACGGTTATTGGTATCACCAGCGTTGGTGATGTTGTTTCAAGTGGTATTGTTACCGCTGATGCATTCTATGGTGATGGATCTGGTTTAACTGGTCTTGCAAACACAGATAGAATCTTTGCAGACACAATCACAGTTGGAACTGCACTTACTGTCACGGGTCCAGTTTCTATTTCTGGTACTATAACATATGATGATGTAACTAACGTTGACTCTGTTGGTGTTGTCACAGCAAGATCTGGAATCAGAGTCGGAGCAGGTCAAAGTATTAGTCCAGTAAGCGGATCAATAACATACTATGGAGATGGTTCGCAACTCACTGGTATTTCAGTTGGATTAACAACTGAAGCAGCAACACCATCATCTGCAGTTGTAACGTTAGATCTGACAGCAGCACAAGACCATAAGGTTACTGCAACTGGTATCTGTACAATCACATGTTCTGGTGGAACAGAAGCAGAGTCTCATACTATAAGAGTTATTAACTCGGGTATTGCAACGGTTGGATTCTCAACATACTTCTTATTCCCATCAGGATCAGTACCAACATTACCAACAGCAGATGGATCAATTAGTTTGATTTCATTTACGGTCAATAGAACGGGCGGAGGACCAGCTGTAGCAGCAACAGAACTACTTTCGGGTGCTTCACTTAACTACAGTTGAGGAGGATAGATAAATGAGTAGAGTAATTCCTGCACCTATTGTTGGACAAAGTGCCGCATCAGGTGCTCAGGTTATTGATGGTAGTTTGAGGTTTGATAGTAACGGCGATACTGATGCAGCCACATCACAACGTCTTGCAAGAACTTTTGGAAGTGCTGGTGATAACCAGAAAATGACCATGAGTGTTTGGGTTAAAAGAACAGTTTTTACCTCAAGTAACACTGACTCTGGAACCAAAACAATTTTTGGTGCTTCAGGCACTGGTAGAGATCAAATAAGATTTGAACATAACTCAAGTAGCAGAGGTGACCAACTTAGCATAACACTTATTAATGATGCTAATACTGCTAATGAGTGCTTTTTATCTACGGGACCAAGGTTCAGAGATCCCTCAGCTTGGTATCATGTTGTCTGGGCAATCGATACAACGCAAGGAACTCCTGCAGATAGAGTTAAACTTTATGTAAATGGAACGCAAATAACAGATTTTTCAGGTAACAATACTCAACCTGGACAAAATTTTACAATAAATTGTTTTAATAACAATGTTGCTCATGAGATAGGGAGAGATCCCTCTGGAAGTAATCAGGCATATGATGGTTACATGTCAAACTTCTATTGGATCGATGGACAACAACTTGACGCATCATACTTTGGATTCACAGATCCACTCACAAATACTTGGAGACCTAAAAAATATACTGGAACCTTTGGAACTAATGGTTTTTGGCTTCCACTGGATGGAAACTCATATGTAGGAAAGGATAAGTCAGGAAGAGGAAACAACTGGACACCAGTGGTTTTTAGGGGTGCTGCTGCGTTAGATAAAGCAACAGGAGCACTTCCCATTCTGAATACTGTGAGTGGTGGCAGAATTGCTACTGTTGGAGTAAGACCTGATCCAATAATTGGTGTTGGTGTAACTTGTGAATTAGCATTACCTTTTTCTGGAAATGCTAATGATGTGAGTCATCTAATTGATAATAAAACCACACAAAAAACAACAACTGTTAATGGGGGGATGGTATATGAATCGACGGCAAATAGATTTTATTATTATGATGGGTGTTATAAATCATCTGGCGCTAACAGCACTAATGTTACAGTAGGAAGTGCTGGTGATTTTAACTTTTTACATGACAAAACAACTCCATTCACCATTGAGTTTTGGTTTGATGGGGATTCTGTTGCTAACTCTGATGCAGTATTTGACACCTCTGATGCTGGAGCAACTAGTCATGGAGTTTTTATTGGATTTTCAGGCGGTCATTTGAGATTCGTTATCTCTAATGGGAGCACTAACGAAATATTTGATCCTGCTGTAGATCATTCTACTGGGCAATGGTATCACTATGCAGTTACTTTTGATGGATCTAGAATAAGAATTTTTGTTGATGGAATCAAAAAAGTAGATAGCACATATTCTTTAGCTGGTAGTACATCCAACCATTCTGGAGCACTGACAATATTCTCCGCTTGTATTTCTGTCGATCAAGTATTTGATGGTTATATGTCGGATGTGAGAGTTTATAGTGGCGTTGCAAAATACACTGATGATTTTATTGTAGGATCTTCAGGCGCAGTGCAAGATGAAAATATTGATATTCTCCCAGACACTCCATCAGGTGTTGCACATAGTTCTGCACTCACAAAGGTTACTGATGGTGCTGTGTATTTTGATGGTACTGGTGATTATTTAAGTGTTGCTGATAGCACTGACTTTGAGTTTGGTTCTGGCGATTTTACCATTGAAGCTTTTGCACTTTTTAGAGCACTTCCTGGTAGTAATGGCGACACTATTGTCAGTCAAAGTGGAAGTAATACTAACAATAGGGGGTGGCAATTAACAATAAGAGACACTGCTAACTCAGTTACAAATCCAGTCAAACTTTTGTATTCAACAAATGGAACTGCCTGGGCAAATGCATCTGGTAGTGATGGCGTCTCAACCTCTAGAATTTATACTGATATATGGTATCATTTCGCTGTAACTAGAAGTGGTAATACTTGGTATCTGTTTGTTAATGGTAACCAAGAAAATAGTTGGACTGATTCAAACTCTATCTTTAACACTACGGCTGATTTGGAGATTGGATCAACTTCTGCTTTAACCGAAGCTGCCAATGCTTTCATTTCTAATGTCAGAATTATCAAAGGAACCGCACTTTATACATCATCATTCACACCACCAACAGCACCACTCACAAATGTAACCAACACAACTCTTTTATGCTGCAAATCAAACTCATCAGCAACAGCATTTGATGTTTCACCAGGAACTATTACAGCAAACGGAAACGCAGCAGCAAACATCTTCAACCCATTCACGACTGATATCAATACAGTAAGAGGACAAGAGACTGGTTATTGTACGTTGAATCCATTAAACACTGATAATATATCTACTTTCAGTGATGGTAATTTATCAACTGTTTGTTCTACTGGAGTTGGGCAGGGATGCTCATCTGGTGGTGATATTGGGGTAAGTAGTGGAAAATGGTATTGCGAAATGGTTTGCACCGCAAAAACTGCTACCAATGCACTAATCGGTATTTGTACTATTGATGGATTTGATGGGCAAAGACAAATTGATGAATCTCAAAATGGTGGATCTGGACATGGTTATGTGACGAATGGTACAAGAGTTCCTGGTGGAACATCTTATGGAACAACTTGGGATGTTAATGATGTAATGGGAATCGCTATGGATTTGGATTCTGCACAAAATACAGTAACTTTTTATAAAAATGGTGTAAGTCAAGGTGCTATTAACATTACAAATGCTAGATATGTATTTGGTTGTAGTAATGGTCAAGGTTCTTCATCTGTTACTTATTCAGTAAACTTCGGTCAAAAACCCTTCAAGTATGCTCCCCCAGAAGGCTTCAAGACACTCTGCCTTGCAAACCTCCCCCGTCCTTCAAAGGTAGCACTACAACCTGATAAGTATTTTAAGACGATTATTTATTCTGGTGATAGTAGTAATAACACAGAAAGAATTCTTGGATTCCAACCCGATTTAGTTTGGATTAAAAATAGAACTGAGGGTGCATCTGGTGATGTAGGAGATCATATGTTGTTTGATTCCATAAGAGGTGTTGAAACCTATCTTGTTCCTAATGAGACTGATCCTGATGCCACGAATACTAATGCACTCAAAGAATTTACAGAAAAAGGTTTTAAACCAGGTTCAATGACAAGAACAAACGAGACTGGTGATAATTATGTTGCCTGGTGCTGGAAAGCAGGTGGCGCTGCAGTAACAAATAATGATGGTTCTGCATCTTCTCAAGTTTCTGCCAATCGGGATTCGGGATTCTCGATTGTTACTTATACCGGACAATCATCCAACTTTACCTGGGGTCATGGATTGGGCGTGGCTCCTAGCATGGTGATAATTAAGAGAAGAAACACTGCCGCCGGTTGGAGTGTTTATCACAAATCTCTTGGTGCAACAAAAAGATTACAGTTGGATCAAGAAGCTGCAGAGGAAACAATGTCTTACTTCCAAAATACGGCCCCAACTGACACTGTTTTTTCTGTGACTACAAATGGAGGTGTTGGAGGGGATGGAGATACTTATGTCGCCTACTGTTGGTCCGAAATTCCCGGCTTCAGTAAATTTGGTATATACACCGGAAATAACAATGCAGATGGCCCCTTCATTCATTGCGGATTTAAGCCAGCTTGGGTAATGTGGAAACAAACTAATACTGATACTGATCGTCACTGGGTGATAAGAGATTCGATTCGTGACGTTGATAACCCAACTACTCAAACTTTATATCCTAGTCTATTTGGATCAGAAGGAACTTTGACTTCTCAAGGTGTTGACTTCTTGAGTAATGGATTTAAGATTCGTTCTACTTGGGATTATCAAAATGCTTCTAATCGAAACTACATCTTCGCCGCATTTGCAGAAGCACCAACACAAAACCTCTACGGAGGACAAGCAAATGCCCGCTAACATAAATAACTAAAATAAAAGTTCTCAGTAATAATGGCAATTACAGATGCAACCAGATTAGCAGATTTTGGATCTGGAATTGGCACTGACGGTGCTGTCCTTAAAATTGATAATGACAATCAACGAGTTGGTATTGGCACCACCAATCCACAAGGAACCTTGCAAATTGGACTTGGGGTTACCATTCAAGGACATGCAGGTGTAGTTACAGCAGTTGCTTTTTATGGGGATGGATCTGGTTTAACTGGTGTTGCAAATACTGGTCAAATTTTCGCGGATACCATTACAATTGGAACCGCACTCACTGTAACTGGACCAGTTTCTGTTGCAGGCACCATAACATATGATGATGTAACTAATGTTGACTCTGTTGGCGTTGTTACAGCAAGATCTGGTATTAGGGTTGGTGCAGGTCAGAGTATATCTCCAGTAAGTGGATCAATAACATATTATGGAGATGGATCTCAACTTACTGGTATTTCCGTTGGTATCGTAACAGAAGCAGTTTCGCCTGGTGTATCAACTGTTATTACATTGGATCTTTCATCTGATGAGCACAAAGTAACAGCAACTGGAATCACTACAATCACAGTAACTGGTGGTACTGAGGGTGATACTCACATTGTAAGAGTTATTAACTCTGGTATTGCAACTGTCGGATTCAGCACATATTTCTTATTCCCATCGGGATCAGTACCAACATTGCCAACAGCAGATGGTTCATTCAGTCAAATTTCATTCCAAGTAAATAGAGTAGGAGCAGCAGGAACTCAGTTATTCACAACTGCAGCACTAGACTTTAGTTGAGAGGGTAGATAAATGGCAGTAGCATTATCACAGATAGTCACAGAGGACAGAGCCTCTGGTGGTCAGATTATTGATGGTAGTTTGAGGTTTGATAGTAATAAGAGTCATTACTTGAATCGAACTCCGGGTAGCGCCGGGAACCGTAGGACATGGACATGGAGTGGGTGGGTTAAAAGGGGAAGTGCCGGTGGGTTTCATGGTTTATTTGGTGCTGAAAATGGAACAGATGTTACTCAAATAAGGATTAACAGTGCCAATGAGTTTATGATTGCTTTTTTTGAAAATAGTACTTATTCTGCGTATGTTACATCTAGTGCGCTTATGCGTGATCACTCTGCTTGGTATCATTGTGTTGCGGTTGTCGATACTACCGTCGCAACTTCTACTGACCGAATGATTTTATATATTAATGGAGTTAGACAAACAATAAATCAAGAACAAACAATTACACAAAATTATGACACCGCTATAAACAGTACTGTACAACATAATCTTGGTGCAAATCGTTGGAACTCAGGACAGCTCAATTATCTAAATGGCAGTCTAACCGAAGTCAACTTCATTGA
>Ga0136656_1000310_pt1 | contig 16538 bp, 32 predicted proteins | sample CPBDNA_9_FD_94862 | JGI IMG/M metagenome (GOLD analysis project Ga0136656, IMG submission 94862) | Freshwater to marine salinity gradient microbial communities from Chesapeake Bay, USA - CPBay_Sum_15_0.8_DNA (version 2) | ecosystem: Environmental > Aquatic > Marine > Coastal | place: USA...
GCCAGGCACTTGAGCCTCTGGCTCGGTGCTGTGCCTCCTCAGATACGCCAGTGTGATGTACCAGCACAACCGAGCAATCAAACTCTTGCATGATAGTGGCGCAGGCATCGAGCATGGTCTTGGCATCCTGTGCGCTGTTCTCATCACCATTTAAGAATCGATGCAATGTATCAACTACTATTACCTTTGGCGGGACTGGCAAGGCTCTAATGTTCTCAACAACCTTTAGCATACCTTCAGGCATATTCAGATCAGTGCCACTCTTTGATAGCCACATCTGCGCCTCTTCGACGTTGTGATGCTGCATCCAAGCCGCGATCCTGCTCCGTAGGCCATGATGACCTTCACCAGCCAGGTAAACCACCGGAACTTGTTTGGTTCGATGATCGCACCAGTTGCGATGTTCCATGTGAATCGAAGCCAGCCTCAAACACCAGTCCAGCACCAAGAACGTCTTGCCAGAGCCAGACGGCCCATGAACCATCATTAGCGCATTGTTCTGCATCCAGCCTTTAATCAGCCACGAGATTGGCTCAGGCTTATTTCTAAAGTCATTGGTGGATACCAGCCAGTCGTGCGCTATCTTTGGCGGATCGAGAAGCTCAAAAAGATCATTCCCGCTTAACAGATAGTCGTTCGCGTCGCCGTTGACGGGTGGCATGATGACGCTAACGCCGAACTTCGCTGACGCTTGATCGGCATAGTTGCGACCAACGCCGCTACTATCATTATCGGCCACGACTATGATGCGTTTAGCGGCTCCATATCGATCCCTGAGCCTCTCGACCACCAAAGGTATGTTAGACGCTGAGTATGTGATGTAGCACGTCCTGTGCATCGTCTCAGCGATTGTCGATGCGGTTGCAAAGCCCTCTGCCACATATATATGATCATTATCATTATTCCCGACAGACCAATACGATCCACCAGTCTTGCCTCCGGCGTGGTAGAGCTTGTTGCCGGAACCGTCGATGTATTGCAATGTCGTCAACTCACCTTCGGCGTTATATAACGGCACAATGAGCCTACCGTCGCCAGTCACTCTGGCCCCGTTCGGATTAATCTTCTTTTTGGATAGGTACGGATGATCAGAGTTAGCGTCGGCGGCCTCAGTCCATATCTTATGGACGACCTCCGAGACATTCTCGGACATTATCTTCTCTTCTGCTTCGCGAACTTTTCTGGCCTGCTCAATCTTTCGAGAGAAGGCCATCTCTTCGTAAGGCGCGAGTTTCCTACCAATGTCAGCAATGAATTTATGCTCCAAGCCAAGCCGCCAATCACCAAACTTACCAGCAGGAATACCGTCAGGATAAACGATATACCAGCCGCTTTTATCACCGAACCCAGAACGCCCTTTAGTTCCAGAATTGAATCTGTGAATCTTGCCATCGAGATTTATCTCCTTCGGTGGCTCCAAGCCAGCCTCAATGATCGCGTTTCTAAGCTGTATCTCTGGCGAATCTTGTGGCTTACTGTTCTGCCAAATGTCTCTTATATTAGCCATGATTTAGCCCCGGACAAGTTGCTGAGAAATACTCGGATAGCTTGTTTACGGTGCTAATCGTTGGATCAGGCGACCTACCAGAAGCGATGTTTCTTAGCGTCGAGTAACCGATCCCGGTTCGACGGCTCACCTCTTTCAGATTCCGATCAGATAATAAGTCTTTGATTTCGTTAATTTCCATACGTTTCTCCATTTTAATGACGCTTTTTTTCTATCTTAAAACACTAAAGAGTCTACAATCAATTGCGAAAGGAGACAACCATGAAAGAAATAATTGCTTTTTTGGCTATGTTCAACCTGCACTATCCGCCGGAGACGGTGATCACTTCAAGCAACGCCACATTCTTTCTTGCTGGCGATATACCTGTAATCTATCTACGTTGGGATATGAGAAAGCCACATATTATCCTTCATGAAGCCTGCCATGCCGCACAATGGAAAGACAGAAACGGCCCAGCCAAGGATAGGGACGAATGGATCAGGCGCGAGAGGCAGTGCATGGCCATCGAGGACGCTTGGCTTAACAGATAATTTGGGATCTAGCTAGTTACGTCCCAATAGCTGCTAAAGCTGCTAACGTAAAAAAAATACCTAGCGCGTCAGCTTAAAAGTAGAAGATATTTTTGGATAGGTTTTTGGATAGGTATACATTATTTATATGTAAAATATATATATAAATCATACATTTAAATAAAATATTGGCGGAGAGAATGTCCGCCATTTTTGTGTTTATCAAATCCCTACAGTTCTTTTTCCTACCACACAAAAAGGTACCTAGCGCGCTATGTCCCCTTTTTTTCAACCACATTCTGCGTAAGCTAACCGGCTGGCTTACGCCGAAATACGCACATTCTCCGTTTGCTAGCCAGCTACGAAACGGAAAAAAGTGTGGCAAATAGGCTACATTGACACTTTTTTTTAATTATTTAGTAAAAAAGTGTTGATCTTGACTTTGAAATTTTATTAAATACTACTTATGGGCAAACGGAATTGGCCGAACGCTCTAATTTAGGAGAAAAAAATGAGCAAATTCAATAAAGTAGGTGAAGCACTAACATTCATTGGTGGCGGTAACTCTGTGTTTACCATTAAATCTCTTCAAACCAATAAGCACTTTACCTACAAAGTTTCCAGAGGCAAGGAAGATAATTCCCCTTACTTTGTTCGTGTGTTGGCTGGCCCTGATAATCAAAACTGGGACGCTAGTCAGTACATTGGATTCTTGCCAAGAATGTGGAAGTTCAATGCCAGAGTTGAAGGAAAAGAACCTTTGGTAGCTGGAAAAAAAGGCAAAGCTACGGCTCCATCATTCAAGGCTTTATTTTATGTTTTATTAAATTTATTACATTCTGGCGACGAAGATAGCCTTGAAGATCGTAAATTTGAAATTATGCACGAAGGACATTGCTGCCGTTGCAATCGCGCCCTCACGCATCCTGATAGCATCAAAAATGGCATTGGGCCAGAGTGCGCTAAACACTTTTAATAACGGGGCCTCGGCCCCTTTCCCCAGGAGAAGAAAATGAAAATAAACGAAATGATCAAAGCAACAATGGCACGTTTAAAAAAATTATCAGAAGAGTATGACTGTGACTATCCTCAAGCTGACGAAGTATTTGAAATTGATGGAGTTGGAATTGTTGTTTGTGAAGTAATGTCATCTACCTATATGACCAACTCTAGTTGGATGCGCCCACATTTCCGTATAACTTGGAGATTGAATCGCAAAAAAATATCAAAACAAAATTTAGCAAAAATTTTAGAAAAATAACCGACGGGGCTTTGGCCCCTCTTTTAAGGAGAAGAAAATGAAATCAAAAAAATTAGTATGTGAGAATTGCGAGAAAGCAACAAAGAACCTTCAGTTCTCCAAATGTGTGCAAGTAAAGGGCAAGCCCATGCTGGTATGCCCAACTTGTTCGGCGCGGCTTGAGCGTACTTATGGATACATATCGAGAAAAGTAGCTAGTTTTCTCGGTATCTAATCAAGAGGGGGCTTCGGCCCCACTTTTTAGGAGAATAAAATGAAATTAAAAGAATATGACATAGCCGTAATGGATCACAATCCAGATGCTATTGTGTGGCGCGTTACAAAGGTCATCGACAAAATTAACGTACAAGTTGTCAATGCATCTTTGAATAATTCAATTACATCAATTGTTCCGGCGAAAGATTTATTACCGATGACTATTCAACAATTGAGATCGTGGAACAGCAAATAACTAGGAGAATGGAATGGAAATGAATCAAACAGAATGGCTTAACCAGTTCAACGCATACAACCTCAGAAAGAAGTCGGCACTAAATGACCTCATGATGAGTGTTATGCAGTCAAGCATCGATCCGGCTCGTAAGACCGCCATGATGGACGTGTTGATTGAATTAATTGCAGGAGTTGACACAAAAGCGTCAATTTAGTTTATAATTACTCATCGGGCAAACTGATTAGCAGACAGCCCAAAACTTAGGAGAACAGTATGAAAAACGAAAACGTTATTGAAAGCATGGTTGACAAGCTCGGCGCTATCTTAAAAATAATCGACGATTACAAGCGCGACGCAGAAGTGTTTAAGGATCTGATTAAAAACTACTGTAACGAGCATGACGTTAAGAAAATCAACGGGCTGGTGTACAACGCCACTTACGTCGAAGCTAACCGCACAACGGTTGATTACAAAAAACTGTTAGAAGATATGGGCGTACCAAGCGATGTAGTTGCTAAGTACACCAAGACTACTGCGGTTTACAGTGTTAAGGTGAACGTCTAATGAAAGTAGATAAGCATAGGCAGGAACTTAGGCGTATGCGTGAGGCAGTGGCGGAAGCAACAGGAGAGCGCCACTGCTCTTACTGCAACAAATTCAAAACAACTGTTGGTGGTCAATGGAAGCAAGTACGCCACCAGCGCAGATGGATGTGTGAACCTTGTTACCAACTGAGGATATCAAAATGAAAATACTCAAAGTTAATTTGTTGTTCCTTGCAATGGCGGCAGACCGGGATCACGATATCCCAAACATTATTAAAGTTGATGGCAAATGGGCCTTCATTGAGCGAGACGATAAGGACTTGCCTCAATTGTTGGAATACGCCGGATACTTTGCCGAGCTTCAAACTGTTGACGTTGACAGCTACGAGTTCAATATGCACGTTGAGGGCAAGCGTTTTTGCCAACTCGTTGAGCCAGCAATGATAGAAAAGTACGAAAGCGATTAAAATGCTGGACATGATAAGTAAAAAGTTCAGCGTTCACCGAGAAATCGACGGCAAGAGTTGGCCAATCGTTGTCACGTTGATCGCGCTTAACTCCAGAGAAAAGAACATCCAAGTAGACGGCGCTGTTCTTGATGGGGCTGGGCTGTATCTGATTGAGAACGACGGTTACTCGGTTGTTGTTGAGGATCTGGCTTTTTACTTTCCCGAGATTGAAATGTACGACAAAGAAGAACGCGAAGAAGCGTTTGATAATTACGCAGAATTATTAGTCATGGCTGGAGACTGTACACCAATACCATCTATGCTGTGCTAATATAACCGACGTGCGACCGGATTGTCCGACCGCACATAACTATGGAGGCCTTATGGCTATTAACTTAAAAACAACGTCGTCTGTTGCGGCGACCGGAGTCAAGATGCTCGTTTACGGGCAGGCTGGCGCTGGTAAAACAACATTAATTAAGACCATGCCAAATCCGATAATCCTGTCGGCAGAAGGCGGTCTTTTGTCAATTAACGATGCTGATATACCGTACATCGAGATTGGCAGCATGGCGGACTTACGCGATGCATATACATGGCTCGGAGAGAACTCTAAGGACTTCTCATCCATCGCCATTGATAGCATCTCTGAGATCGCCGAAGTCGTTCTTAACTACGAAAAGAAAAACACGAAAGATCCTAGGCAGGCATACGGCTCGATGCAAGAGCAGATGACGGACTTGATCCGAGCCTTTCGTGATATCCCGATGCACGTCCTCATGACCGCCAAGCTAGAAAAGATGACGGATGAGCTTGGGCGTGTTTTGTACGCACCATCGATGCCGGGCAACAAGATCGGTCAGCAACTGCCGTACTTCTTTGATGAAGTGCTGGCGTTACGGATTGAGAAGGATGCCGATGGCAACACATGGCGCGGGATAAAGTGCGTTGGCGATGCCTCATGGCAAGCAAAGGATCGTTCTGGCAAGCTCGATGAATGGGAGGCTCCTGACATTGGCCAATTAATCCAGAAGATCGGAGGGCATAATGGATGAGTTCGCACAACTCTCGGAAGCGTGGCTCAACGCCAAAGAACGGGAAAGGCAAGCAGTTAACGACAGACGATCAGTTGAGGATCGCTTGGCAGAAATACTGGAACTTGACGAAACCGTTGAAGGTACAGTCAACATCGAAAAAGGACGAATGAAAGTAAAAGTGGTTAATCGATTGAATCACAAAGTCGATGCAGACAAGTTGCAAGACATTGCAAATGAGTCTGGATTGAGTGACCACTTGCCGACATTGTTCCGATGGAAGCCAGAAATAAATATGTCCAGTTGGCGTAAAGCTGACGAAGGCATTACCAAAGTATTGTTAGGCGCTATTACAACTACACCTAGCAGACCTAGTTTTTCAATTTCTTTAGAAGGAGAATGATATGAGTGATTTAGATTTTGATTCTTATGATTTGGTTATTGATGATGAACCAAAAGAATATACAACTTTACCTGACGGCTGGTACGACGCTCGCATTATGGGAGCCGAATTAAAAACTACCAAAGCTGGTAATGGACGCTTTATTTCAGTAAGATACGACATTATTGGTAATGATTACGCTGGTCGCGTTGTGTTTGGAAACGTAACAATCAACAATCCAAATGCACAGGCTGAGGCAATCGGAAGGAAACAGTTGAGTCAAATTGCTGCGGCAGGAGGACTGTCAAGTTTACCGAAGAATACCGACGAGCTAATTGGTATGGACTTAAAAATTAAAGTCACTACCAGAGCCGCAACGGATCAATACGCCGCACAAAACGACGTGCGCGATTGGAAACCTCTGACCGGGGGATCGCCAGTTCCAACTGCTCAAAAGGCGGCCAATGGAACAGCGCCTTGGGCTAAACGGTAGGAGAAGATAATGTCTAAAAAAGAAGTAAAAATGGCTATCAAAAACATTGGAAGCCAAAAGAAAACAGCAGAATTGTTGAATGTTAGTCAACAATATATAAGTAATTGCGTAATGAGAGGATATTTCCCAATTAGCCACGCAAAAAAAATTGCAGATAATTCAAACATTCATCCAATACATTTAATAAATCCAGAAGTTGAAAAGTTTGCAATTGATTTAGTTTTTCCAAATCAAAATGGAGAAGGAGAAAGTTATGTCTAAAAAAGAAGTCAAAGAGGCAATTGAAATTCTTGGCGGACAAAGAAAAGTCGCAAAATTACTAAAAGTTACTCAGCAATATGTTAGTAATTGTTGTATAAGAGGATATTTTCCGCCTGTTCATGCAAAAAAAGTTGCGCATCACGCTAAAGTTAATCCAATACATTTAGTGTCTCCAACTCTTGAAAATTTCATGATTGATTTTATGTTTCCAATAGATGATGAACCACGAGGTAATGAAAATTATCAAGAAATTGACAGTAATCATCCTTATCATCCAGCTTTTGGACTTGTTTAACAAGGGGGCTTCGGCCCCTTTTCTTTAGGAGCATCATGAGCAAAATAGTCGAACTGATAGATAAATACCATGCAGAAAATACTGACACTCAGCGTGGACACATGGGCGGATCATTGCTTGGACACAAATGCGAAAGATATCTCTGGTATATGTTTCGTTGGACTTTTGCTGAACATTTCCCGGGGCGTATGCGTCGTTTGTTTAGGCGCGGCCAACTGGAAGAACGAGTTATAGTCTCAGACTTACGCGCCATTGGAATTGATATTCGTAACGTTGGCGACAATCAATCGAAAGTAGAGTTTGGTACGCACGTTAGCGGCAGCGTTGACGGAATCATTTATCGAGGAGTGCCGGGACACGAAGATGAAAATTTTATTGCTGAGTTCAAGACGCACAACAAGAACTCATTTAACAAAGTAGCATCAAGCGGAGTCAAGGAAGCCAAGCCGATGCATTACGCGCAAATGCAAGTGTATATGCTTGGCAAGAAGATTTATAAGGCGTTATACGTTGCCGTTTGTAAGGACAATGACGAGTTATATACCGAGATAGTTGATTTCGACGAACAGTTTGCGGAAAGGTTATTACATAAGGGCAATGTAATTACATTAGCAAATGAAGCTCCACCGAGGATATCTAACGATCCTAGCTGGTTTGTTTGTAAGGGATGCCCGGCTCGACACATTTGCCACGAAGGGCAACCGACCAAGCAAGTCAATTGCAGAACGTGCGCTCACTCAACGCCAAAAGAAGATGGAACATGGGACTGCGAAAGGTTTAATGCTGAAGAGATCCCAGAGGACTTCCAGCGTAAAGGATGCGACTCCCACGTCTTGCATCCTGACGTTGTGCCCTGGACTCGATTAGAGAGCAGCGATCCTAACGAGGCCGTATGGGAGATCAATGGGCAATTTATCAGGAACGGTGAGGGCGATGCGAACACATACGCCAGTACAGAACTTGTAAGCAATCTTGATGCTTGCTTGAAGCCAGATCAATTTATCTCTGATTTACGTTTTGATGGCGGGAAGATAATAGGATGAAACCAGTATTAGACGCTTGTTGCGGCGTAAGAATGATGTGGTTTGATAAAGAAGATGATAGATGTTTATTTGCAGATCAAAGAGAGGATGAATTAAAAATAGATCATTGGCCTTCACAACTAGGCAGGGCTTCTAAAAAAATTAAACCAGATCAAATACATGATTTTAGAAATATGCCGTATGAAGATGAGTCTTTTTATCATGTTGTGTTTGATCCACCTCATGTAAAAAAAATATGTTCAAAGTCTATTATTGCTTTTGTTTATGGATCATTAAATGAAGAAAAATGGAAAGAAGATTTAACAAAAGGCTTTGCTGAATGTTTTAGAGTTCTCAAAAAAAATGGAACATTAATATTTAAATGGAATGAAGTACAAATACCTTTAAGAGAAGTTTTAAAATTAACGCCAGAAAAACCTTTGTATGGTCATAGGTCTGGAAAAAAAGCAAACACCCATTGGATAGCTTTTATAAAAAAATAATTACTAAATGCTTCGCAAGTATCAACAAAGAGCTATTGATCAACTATACGACTGGTTCCGCGCTAATAAGTACGGCAATCCGTGCATAGTATTACCAACCGGGAGTGGCAAGTCTCACGTTGTCGCGGCGATATGTAAAGATGCCGTAGAAAACTGGCCTGAGACTCAAGTCTTAATGGTCACTCATGTAAAAGAGTTGATCGAGCAGAACGCAGAAAAAATGTTACTGCACTGGCCGGATGCGCCGTTAGGAATATATAGCGCAGGAATTGGGCGTAAAGAACTCCATCAGCAAATCACTTTTGCCGGAGTTCAGTCTATCAGAAACAAGGCCACCGAAATAGGTCACATTGATCTCATGATTGTTGATGAGGCGCACCTGATATCGCATAACACTGATACCAGCTACCGGAAGCTGATCCATTACTTAAAGATCATTAATCCAGCCATGCGAGTAATTGGCCTGACCGCAACTCCGTATCGATTGGGGCATGGCATGATCACTGACAAGCCCGGCATATTTGATGCGCTAATTGAGCCTACCAGTGTTGAGTCGTTGGTCGAGGATAAGTTTTTAGCGCCTCTTAGATCAAAGCTAACAGGAACCAAGTTAAGTGTTGCTGGCGTACATAAACGTGGCGGAGAGTTTATCGAGAAAGAGTTGCAAGAGGCCGTTAATAAGCAACACACTAACGAAGGCGTTGTTGCCGAAGTGATTAAACTGGCCGAGGATCGCAAGGCTTGGTTATTCTTTTGCGCTGGCGTAAAACACGCCAGAGCCATAAAAGACATACTTATCCACAACGGCATAGCGGCCGAGTGCATCACCGGAGACACCATAAAGCCAGAACGTGAGCGTATTATCAGCGAGTTTAAGTCTGGCAAGATACGGGCGCTAACCAACGCCAATGTGCTAACTACTGGCTTTGACTATCCAGACATTGATCTTATCGCAATGCTGCGTCCAACAATGTCTCCCGGCCTGTACGTCCAAATGGCTGGGCGCGGGATGCGAATCAAGAGCCATACCGATCATTGCCTAGTTTTAGACTTTGCTGGCGTAGTTCAGATGCATGGCCCGATAACCAGAGTGGAGCCGCCAAATAAGCCCGGGAAAGGCACTGGAGAGGCTCCAGTAAAGGTATGCCCAGAGTGCGATAGTTTAGTTGCCCCAGCCGTCAAAGTATGCCCAGACTGCGGATACGAGTTTCCTCAGCCGAAAGAGAGGCGCATGAGGCTTCACGACATAGATATCATGGGCCACAATAACGACGGATTTGCCGTTCTTGATTGGCAATGGTCTAAGCATAGGTCGAGAACCAGTGGCCGGGATATGGTAAAAGTGCAGTATTATTCTAAAATACTGGCCGATCCCATAATTGCAGAATATTTCCCGATAATGCATGAAGGATACGCCGGGAACATGGCAATAAGTAAGTTGGCAAGCATAGCCATCAAATCAGAGATTGATGTGAAGTTTCTGAATACAAGCAATTTGGAGGATATCTGCTACATTATGAATAAGGGCAAGCCGCCAAATGAGATTTTCTACAAGAAGGAAGGCAAGTATTTCAAAGTCGTCCAACGAAAATGGGCGAAGTGAACACGTCGAGCAACGGGAGTTTGTAAGCTGGTTCAGAAAGACCTACAAAGCCAAGATAATAGCGATACCAAACGGCGGCCAAAGAAACATCGTAACCGCCGCACGTCTCAAGGCCGAGGGCGTAACTCCCGGAGTCCCAGACCTGTTCGTCCCGGAATGGCTACTTTGGATTGAAATGAAGAAAAAAAGTGGTGGTAGCGTTTCTGCAAGCCAGCTAGAATGGCACAATTATTTAAAATCTATTAATCAAAGTGTTATAGTATGCCGAGGCTACGAAGATGCTCAGTGCCAAGTCGAGAATTTTGCTAAGGAGGTGGCGTATGAAAAATGACAATATTTCTGCATATTTGAAAGAAAACAGGGAAAAGCTAGGGATTACTCAGAGAGAACTGGCAGATGCCTTAAACATTCATTACAAAACCATTAGCAAATGGGAAAACAAACGCTCGATCCCTAACGATAAAATAATGCAAGAAATAGAAAGAATTTTTGCAAATGCCAACCAGAACGAGTCATTTAAAAAGATCAACGTTTTTGGGATATTGGCAATAATATGCTCATTGTTGTTTTTGTTTTTGATGTATATATCTGTTAAATGACGAGCATTAATCTACGCAAATTTAAGAAGCGTATAAAGCACATAAGGTTTGGGCCATACTACATGGTAGCTACGGGCAAAGAACGCTCTGGAGAGCCTCTATTTACGTTTATAGACGGCAAATTATATACAGCCTCTGAGGCGCTTGCCTTGGCTAAGAAATATGGCTATGATTCAGTGGATCGAGTGTATGAGGCATTTAATTCACTCGGTTAACTTTCATACTCCTCCTACTCAAGCCCCGCGTTTTGGGGCTTTTTTTATGGCTTCTGGACTGAATCTAATTTCCTTAGATATCCAAGCCTTCGGAATATGCATTTTGGCGTTTGATTCTTTTTTGGATATTACTGAGGCAACGCAAATGGCCCTGTCATCCTCGGCCACAATGAATCCGAGAGTGTAGCAATCATGAAGCTCTGGTTTCTTAGTTTCTTCCCAGCCTGAGTCCGCCACAGCGTCAACCCATTCAAGATATATACACTCTCGATTCACCTGTTTAGCCTCCATATTTAGGCTATTTTTTCTTCTTACCTGCCTTACGTTTGACCGCATAAGCTATGGCAACTGCCTGTTTGGGCGGCTTTCCAGCCTTAATTTCAGCTTCAACGTTCTTTTTAAAGGCTTTTTTTGATTTGCTTTTAACCAGAGGCATTAGTATCCCTTTTTAGCCTTGGCTTTTCTCGGCTTTTTTTTAGCTGCTTTTTTCATCATACATTCTCCGGCGGCCATGCATTTCTTAGGATTTGGGCAAGTAGGGCAAGTTTTCATTTTTTAAGCCTCCGATAAGTAGGAAATATCGACCATGATAGTTTAACAATAAAACAATAAATTCTCTTTACAGCCATTGAGAACTTCATCTTCCTATTAAATCTTTTTAAATACTTTGCTGCCTTAATTATAGCCTCTGGATTGTCATTAAATAGCCCAAGCCCAGTGTTACATTTCTGGCAAAGCAATCCCCGTATTTCACCATAATAGTGGCAGTGATCAACTGATAATTTTTCTCTCTCAGTTTGCTTGCCGTCAACGCCACATATCAGGCATTTATTGCCTTGCCTAAACGCCATTTCAACGTATTGGCGGAATGTGATTCCATAGACGCTTTTATAACGCGCATTACGCCTAACTAATGGATCAGACAATTACTTTTTTTTGACTGTCTTTTTTGATTTTTTGAAAGCGGCGGCAGTTGGAGCGCCTTTAGTCCCGGGCTTTCTCATTTTCTCTTTTGATCCAGCCTCAATTCTTTTACGCTTGGCGTGAATGTTTGCGTAGAGTCCTCGTTTCATCATTTACTCTTTTTATGTTTGTTAGCAAAATTCCTTGCGGCTTCAACACTTCCAAAGCCCCAAGCCTTCAACGCCAGTGCCTTACGAGTTGGACGGCCTTTTTCATCTTTCATTGGGCCAGCCATCCCGGCAAACCTAGCGGCAAAAGATACACGTCGAGGATTGGTTCCAGACTTAACTGGAGCCTTCAAGTCTCCGCCCTCTTTTTTCTCAAAGTATTTACGGCCTTTTTCGTTCAGGCCACCTTTTGGATTTTGATAGACTTTTTTAACCATTAGACATTTCTTTCAAAATGTGGGCAGTCAACAAGTGATTTGAAATTACCGCCCCATCTGTTTTTAGGATCGAGAGATTCCCAGTAGTCACCTAGCTCTGCAATTGTTTTTCTGTCCCAGATAATCTTGCCATCCTTAAAGAAAAACAAATCAATAGCGCATCGCTTAATGTGATTGCTGTTCATTGTTTTTGATCTGCCAGTTTTGACGTATATGGCTTGCTGCTCAGGAGTCCTATGTAGTTCCCCGCCAGTGACCATGAATCCTTTTTCGGTGGCGTACTGAATTAGCTTGCAGGCATCTAATAAAAAAGCGGCTTGTTCTTCAGAGAGTTTCATTTCTTACCTCTCAGTTCCATAACTTTTTCTACAGTCCTACCGCCGAAGTACGCCGTCATAACTAGCATTCCCCATTGCCCCAATAGGCTTACATAACTCTCGTTAATATCTATCCCGTTGGCGCTGAGTCCTGCAAACAGCAAGTAAGCGGTAAGGATGTACACCAGAGTCAACGGCCTAATATTCTTTGACATCCATGAGTCGGATGCCATATCAGCAGACCAACGAGTAGATACGTTGTTATCTTCGTTTCTGGCGGCATCAATCAGAACTTTAAGTTCCTCTTGCTCTAGCTTTGCTTTTTCTATACCAAGCTCAAGCAGTTTTTCTTCATGCTCAAACTGCAATTGACGCATCTTTTCAATGTCAACATCGCTTGGATTATCTGGGATCGTAACTCCTAGAGTCTTTTCGACTACCTGTTTGCCCTTCGCTTGAATGGCCGAGGACAAAAGACCAAGGCCATTTTCTGCCAAACTACCAAGCAATGCTCCTAGTATTGGAATCATCTTTTAATTATCCCTAGTTCGCCTACTTTGGTGAACGCTATAGCTAAAACAAATGCTCCGACTCCGGTAAGAACTGCCTCAGATCCGTATGAATGATCATGTGCAAATGCGTCAACAACCGCAGTAATGGTTCCTACAATCCAAGCCAATATCCATTTGTTATCAGTTGGCTTAACCATGTTACATACAAACAATGCAACCATAGTTGCCAAACCAACTTTAAATGCATTTGCAAAATGAGCAAAACTTAGTACCGCTAGATTGCCTTTTACCATCATGACCATGCATGACAAAAATGCATCTCTAAAACCTTTAGATGATTCTTTTGCTTTTTCAAACAATTCGCTAAAAAACATTATTTTCTCCTTATCTAAATAAAGGACTTTTTGGCTTAGATTTTTTTGCTATCTTTGCCAATTTTTTACGTTTACTTAACTTCTTTCGTTTTGGGACCGGCTTTACTTTTGCATCAAAAGATTTAACTCTTGCCATTACTTGTCAACCTTGCTGTCTAACTTAGAATCAATTGAATCTAATTTATCAATAATTCTATCGATAAATCTTTCAAACTCTTGGCGCTTAACATAGCTTCCGGCAACTAAGACTTCAACTTCACTGAGTCTAGTTTGTAGTCTTGATTGAGCTTTTTGTATGTCACGAACAGCCATCCATATAAGATGCCCAAAAAATCCGATTGCTGCGCTTACCGCAGACAAGGCCCAGTTAATTAAAGTCTGATCCATTAGTATTTGCCTTCCCAAACTCTAAACTTGTTAAAGTCGCCTGATAACATTTTACGCTTAATGACCTCTTGGGCCGCGCCATGATCAGACCAGTCCACTCCGGCTTCCTTGAGCCATTGCGACATTATATGCATTGGGATACGGCCTACCAGTCTTTTGTCTCCAGTTTGCCCCAGTCCAGAATGCTTAATCTCCTCTACTTGGCGTAATACAGGCTCATTGTCATAAACCTTTTCAATAGTCAGAGTATCTCCGCCGTCATCGTGATGGACTATTTCTTTGATTTTCAAAACAAGCTCCTAAAAAAAGGGGGGCATTTAGCCCCCCCGTATCAATTAAGATACTGTGTTGTCGAACACACCGCCTGATGCTTTCTCGTTGTTACATACGAGAGTAAGCTCAGTAACGATTGCGCGTCGAGTTGAGTCAGAAGTTTTAGCAAGTTCCATGTTCTTTGTAGGACGTAGAACTGCAACTGACCACATATCATCTTGCATGATAAACACGTCACGAGAACGGTTCTCACGAGATGGCATGAAGTCTACTGTTCCCCAAGGCGTTACATAAACATCAACTGCCTTGATAACAGCATTTGTTCCACCAACTGATGCACCAATCGTTGAGCGCTGGTTGTTCATGCCGGTGAAGGCAAGAGCTTTGTTCATCTGGAATGCTGAGAGATAAACAGTGTTTGGCTTGCCGCCTTGCTCCCAAATTGACTGCATGACAGTGTCAAAGTCAGTTTGGTTGAATGCGGTAAGAGTGGTTGTCTCATCAGTACGAGCATCCGTTCCGTCACCAGTAGCGTCAGCACCTTCGTTGTCACCAAAAACAGTGTTGGTGATCAACCAAGTTGGAGCGCCAGCAAGTTCACGAGCAGTTGTGCTGTTACCAGCAACGCGAGCGTTGTTGTCAAAGAGAGCCTTCTCAATGTCAAGTTTCTGCTCTTTAGCAGTCTTGAGCATTTGATAAGCAATCTCTGATGCACGACCAGCTTTTTTCAGACCTGAGTCTGTATCTGGAACTGACACTGCATCAACGAAGATTTGAGTGTAGTTACCTTGTCTGGTAGTTGCGGTACGAGCGTTAGCGGTAATCTCGTCGCCTTCAACGTGTGCGTTAGCTGCTGAAGAACGAAGAGCGTCTGTTTGCCACTCATGATAAGTGTTAGATGCTTTTACTTTCTTACACTTTGAGTAGAAAGGTGTATCTTCCAATTGTTACACCAAAGCTCTTTATCTTTGGCTCTCCTCGTTTCTGAGGAGTATCGGACTATATCTTCATCCCGTAGGATGTCGCGCACTCGTGGAGTTTTACTGTCCGTTCTGGACTCCATACTCTAGTCTCTGAACCTTCACCGTATTCCTACGGCGCTTGGCTTCTGATTGGCTTATTGTTTCCAACTTAGCGTCCCAGAAATTCACGCGATTATCAATCCCGAATTACTTCAGGTTGGCCCCAAGAATTAAAGGCGATACGTCATATATGATATCTGAGAGATCCTCTCTGATACCGACAGCATCATAGCTGTCAAAAGTGTTACTTGGTTGTGCCATTTTATGACCTCACTTAGTTATTCATTAACAATTAAAGCGAGAGCATCTTCGATGCGCCCACTTGTTTTAAATTTGGCTTTTCGCCGTTCCATAGCCTTGACATTAGTGTTTTGTACCTTCTTAGCTCCCGGTCTGATAACTGGTTTCGCGCCCTTAGCTTTTTGCTCGGCTTTCGACTTGCCAGCGACTATCTCGCGGTACTTGATGGCATCGTTTAAAACTCTAATTGCTCGGTGATCCATTATTGAGCCGATCTCTTCTTCGGTATAACCGTAAAAGTTTTGACCGCCATCCAATAATTTGCCCTTGAGCTTGGTTGCTTTTTGCGCGTCACCAAAGTCAGGGATAACATTTGCCAACGATTGCATTTCTTGTTGCAAATAAGCCTGTACAGCGCGTTCACGAGCCTGCTCACTTTGTTGCATGATCTGGCTCATTTTTCCTTGCTGCTGGTTGTATTGCTCCATTGCCTTATCGTATCTTGCCTTTTGCTCAATGTATCCAATTGGATCATCGCTCAAAAGATCGTCAGATGGTGGATTAGGCTTTGACAAGAACTGCCCTTGTTGCATCTGTTGATACATCTCAACGAGTTGCTGTCTTTCGGCTAAAAGTGCAGAGTAAACCTCTTCAGTTTGTTTTCTGTTGGCGGCTACTTCTTGCATCCCTTTTTGGACGTACTTCTGGCCAGAATAACCACGCTTGAGATCCTCTAAGGTTACCCGTTCTTCTTTTCCGTCAACCTTGACAGAAAAATATACAGGTTCTTCAGAATCGGCTTCGTCATCTGTTTCGTCGTCATCGTCCTTCGCTTCGACTTCTACTTCATCTTCCTCGCTGTCGTCGTATTCAGCGTCATCAACATCCTCTGATTCCGATGCTTCCACCTCTGGAGATACATCCTCAGATTCAGTAATATCTTCTTGCTCTAC
>Ga0136656_1000318_pt1 | contig 16425 bp, 17 predicted proteins | sample CPBDNA_9_FD_94862 | JGI IMG/M metagenome (GOLD analysis project Ga0136656, IMG submission 94862) | Freshwater to marine salinity gradient microbial communities from Chesapeake Bay, USA - CPBay_Sum_15_0.8_DNA (version 2) | ecosystem: Environmental > Aquatic > Marine > Coastal | place: USA...
ACCGCTACGTCTTCCACATCGCGCCGGCAGTCATGGGTGGCGCCGACGCAGTTCCCGCATTTGCAGGTGACACCGCGGCCACGCTTGGCGACGTGTGGCGCGGAAGCCTCGTCTCCACACAACAACTCGGTGATGACGTCGAAGTCGTCATCGCACCAGAAAGAAGCAAACGATGACCGACGTATTCGCCCCGATTGACGACGTGATTGCCGCCATCGCTCGCGGCGACATGGTGGTGCTCGTCGACGACGAGGATCGCGAGAACGAAGGCGACCTCATTATGGCCGCGCAGCACGTTACGGCGGAGAAGTTGGCGTTCATCATTCGCCACACCTCCGGCGTGGTCGTCGCACCACTCACCGGCGAGCGATGCGACGACCTGCGTCTACCAATGATGGTTGACCACAACACCGAGAGCCACCGAACCGCATTCACCGTGTCGGTGGATCTGCTGGATGGAACCAGCACCGGAATCTCCGCCGCCGACCGAGCACTCACCATTCGTGCACTCGCCGACCGTGCCGTCGGCTACCAGGCTTTCGCCCGACCGGGCCACGTATTCCCGCTTCGTGCGCGCGAAGGCGGCGTGCTGAAGCGTGCCGGCCATACCGAAGCAGCCGTCGACCTCGCCCGACTGGCGGGTTGCGAGCCGGCCGGGGTCATCTGTGAGATTCAAAACGACGACGGCACCATGGCGCGTCTTCCCCAACTCATCGAATTCTGCAGGCAACACGACTTGTTGCTCTCCTCCATCGCCGCATTGGTGGAGTGGCGTCGCCACAAGGAGCGTCTGGTCGAACGCATCGGCTCGGCCCGTGTTCCCACGCAATGGGGTGAGTTCGAATGTGTGGCGTACAGGTCCACGCTCGACGGCATCGAACACTTGGCGTTCGTTCACGGCGATGTTTCCGATGGCGCACCCGTCCTTACCCGGGTGCACAGCGAGTGTCTCACCGGCGACGTGTTCGGCAGCCTGCGCTGTGATTGTGGCGATCAGTTGTCGTCCGCAATGAAGCTCATCGCCGACGAGGGTCGAGGAGTGATGGTGTACCTACGTGGCCATGAAGGGCGTGGGATCGGCATCGGTCACAAGATTCGCGCATACTCCCTGCAGGATCAGGGGCTCGACACGGTGGACGCCAACACGCAACTGGGCCTACCCGTCGACAGCCGCGAGTACGGCATCGGTGCCCAAATTCTGGCGGACCTCGGCGCCCGCGAACTGCGTTTGATGACCAACAATCCGGCAAAGTACGGCGGCATCGCCGGCTATGGATTGCGTGTCGTGGAGCGCGTTCCGATCGTCACCGCCGTCACCAACGAGAACCGCTCGTATCTCTCCACCAAGCGTGATCGCCTCGGTCACTTGTTTGCACACGATGAAATCACCAACGTTCCGCAGACGAAAGGCAGGACATCATGAACCAACGAAAACTCCAGTCGCTGAAGGTGGGCATCATCTGCTCGCGATTCAACGAGTTCGTCGTCAATGCACTCCTCGACGGTGCACGGCGAAATTTGGCAAAGCACGGGGTCAAGGAGAAGAACATCGAGGTGTTCTGGGTGCCGGGCGCGTACGAGATTCCCGTCATGGCGCGACTCATGGCGGTGTCGCAAAAGTACGACGCCCTCGTAGCGCTCGGGGCGGTGATTCGCGGCGAGACCGCCCACTTCGACTACGTGGCCGGACCGTGCGCGGACGGAATTATGCAGGTGCAACTCGAAACACTCGTTCCGATCGGCTTTGGAGTACTTACCGTGGAGAACGTCGAGCAGGCTGCGGAGCGCTCGCGGGCTGACGACACCAACAAGGGATACGAGGCAGCCGACGTAGCCATCGAGATGGTGTCCACCATGCGCCGCTGGAGGTAATGCCGCCCGGGAACTCCCCGAAATCGGCAACACGTTCCACCCCTTCGTGCACACAGCACACTGGCGGGCGAGTCCCGCCATTGCGAGGTGCCCATGCGCCAGTTGGCTGCATCAACCGTCGCAATCATCGTGTTGACGTGCGCTTCGGCGTCGCCGGTGATTGCCGCATCGTCGCGCGGGGAACGTACCGTTGCGACCGCATCCACTCCCGATCGTGGCATCGTCGACCGTCTGGTCTTCGACACGCCACTGAAGCGGTTTCGCATCGAACGAACGCGTGCGAAGCGGATACATCGTTGGCTCATCACCTCCACCGATGGGTGCTCGGCGCCGATCGTTGGTAGTAGCGGCAGGTCGTTCAACTTCCGCCTGGCGTGCGAACGGCATGATCTCGCGTACGCGAACTATTCGGTGCTTTCTCGGCTGTCACTCGGCGTGGAGTGGAACGCCTCGTTGCGCGCCAAGGTTGATGATCGGTTCCAGCGGGATCTCCAGGACACGTGCAGCAAGCGCCGCCACAGCGAGCGCTTGCGTTGCGACGCGTGGGCGGTGTTGTTCTTCCATGCCGTACGTCTGGCGGCCGGACCGTAACTCACCCGAGTACGTCGAGTCACCCGTGGTTCGACGTGCTATCGCTTGAGCACCAACAGCAACAGGTCCTGCAACATCCGTGCGGTTGCACCCCAGATGGTTTCGTCGTCGAGATAGAACATCGGCACCACCACCTCGCGATCGGGAAACGCCCAATGCTCCTGGGCGAACGTATCGGGACGAATCAATTCGGCGAGTGAAACACTCAACACGCGTTCGACCTCGTCGTTGGGGGCAAACTCCACCGGTGCCTGTGGCAATCGCACCACGTGCGGCACGATGTGACTGGTACTGGAGATGGTGCGATGTGCCGTCAATTCGCCCACGAGGTGGGCGTTTCGAGCGTCGATACCGATCTCTTCCTGAGTTTCCCGGAGCGCGGCCTGCAACGACGTCTCGCCGGGTTCGAGGCGTCCACCGGGGAATGCAATCTGTCCCTTGTGGGTCGAGAGCCGTTCGGAACGTCGCGTAAGTAGCACTCGTGGCTGCTCGTCGGCAACGAAGAGCGGCACGAGCACCGCCGATGGGTGGGCCTGGGCTGGTGCACGTTGCAACTCTTCATCGGGTTGGTGTCGCGCAATTGCTCGACACACGGCATCGATGTCGCCCAGTGCACGAGTATCGAGGCGATCCCATGGCGCGTAATCGAGTTCACGCCAACTCACCGGTCGAGGGAGTTGTTGACGCCCTCCGGGTCGACGCTGCACCATGTGACGCACCTACTCGCAACACACCGTGATTATGCGCTTGGCTTCCAGCCACTTTCCGCCAGCTCTCTCAGCACCGAATCGAGCCCCGCCGTCTTCAGTGCAGCGAGCGTTCGACCGGGTTGCTCCTCGCCCTTCTCCCATTTGTCCCATGCGGAACGAATCTTCTGGATGTCGGGTGCGGGTTTGTCGAATCGCATGCGCTGCGCCTCACGCTCCTCTTACCTTCCACTCATAGTGTGTTTGTTGTGAGTCGGCGTCCGTTCGCAACGACACGGCATCAACACCCGCGAACCAGGTCGCGGTTGTCCGCACTCGTTGCACTGTCGATTGTCGCGGGCAGTGCAGCCCTGGTACCCGCGCCGGCCCATGCCGTGGTTGGTGGATCCTCCGCCGTGGGCAACACGGCGGTGGTTCGGCTAGTCAACGGTACGAGCGTGTGTAGCGGCGCATTGTGGACGAACCGCATCGTGGTAACCGCGGCGCACTGCGTGGTGAACTCCCTCGGTACCGTCACCACCGCTCCTATCTCCGTGTACGCCCCGGGTGTGAACGTTGTTCAGTCGGCACAGACGGTGACGCAGAGTGCGATCATCACCGTCGATGGTTGGCGCAAGCGTGGTGACTACTCGCAACCAGACGACATTGCATTCCTCATCCTCTCCAGCGAACTGTCCGGGGTGAGTATCTCGCGTCTGGCGTCGACGTCAGAAATCGCCGCATGGAGTCGCGAGGGTCGCATCGTTTCGTTCCTCGGATATGGCCGGACCTCTGCAACCAGTGGTTCGTCGGCAACACCGAATGTCATCAACCAGCCACTGAGCACTGCACCAACGTGGCCGGGGGCCTTCACGGCAAACCAAACCTCCACCACCGGCATTTGTTCGGGCGATTCGGGCGGCCCGATCATCACGCAGGTGGCGAACGAAGTGGTGCTCATCGGCGTGAACTCGGCGGCGTCCGGACCGTGTTCGCCATCACTCCGTCCCTCCATGACGGGATTCTCACCCGCGTCGTATCCCGAACTGGTTCGTCAGGCGCTCGAACTCACCAACGTGACGGCTCTTCCGACGATTGCCACCGGTCCGGCGCTTGGCATCACCACCACAAGTGCGTATCTCAGCGCTACGGCCATCGGCAACAACCTGCTCACGTCGACGTCTTTCACGTACGGAGTGCAGCCCGACCTCAGCGGAGCAAGCGTGACCGTCGATGCCGTTCAGGTGACCGGCACGGTTCCCACGGCGATAGAGGTTGGCATCACCAACCTGATGCCCGGCACCACGTACTACTACCGAGCCAACGCAACGAACGTGGCCGGATCCGTCTCCGGTACCATTGCGCAGTTCACCACCCTTGGCGGGGCCCCATCCACGGCAAGCGGTTCTGCGAGTGCAATCGCATCCGACTCCGCTTTTGTAACCGGCGCGGTCAACGCAAACACAGTGGCGACGCAGGCGTTCTTCCAGTACTCACAGGCACCGGACTTCTCCACCCTCGACGGCACCGTGATCGCCGGGGACGTGGCCGGGGAGGAAACGACCACGCTCAGCGCCAACTTCGTGCGCCTCCAGCCGGGTGCAACGTACTACTGGCGAATCGCCGCAACCAACGCTGCGGGCACCACGGTTGGTGACACCCAATCGTTCACCACACCGGTGTTCGTGACCAAAACGTCGAAGGCCCCCAAAGCACTGCTCACGGCGTTGGTTATCGACCGTACCGACGTGACTCGTATCGTCGTTAAGCCTGCCGCAAAGTCACGGCTGCAATGTGCCCTGAACTCCCGAACGAAGCGGTTGATCTTTACCCGCACTGGAACCTGTCGGGTGAGAGTCACCGTCACCCGTGACGGTGTGACGACCTCGGGCAACTACAACCTGAACGTTCAGTAAGACTGTTGGCATGATGCAGGCCAATCGATGAACCCGACGTACGAACTCGTGGCGCAAACGCGCCGCAACGGGCACGTCGAGTCGCAGCATTTCGGTGCGGTTGTCGCGCTGAACTCCGACGGCTCGGTGGCTTTCAGCGTCGGTGATCCGAGTGCCATCGTGTTTCCACGGTCGTCGATGAAGCCCTTGCAGGCCACTGCAATGGTGGAGGCCGGGCTGTCGTTGCCTCCGCGCCTTCTGGCGCTTGCCTGCGCCAGTCACGATGGGCGTCCCGAACACCTTGCGGCCGCACGCGAGATCCTCGCAACCGCCGGTCTCGATGAAACATCGCTCGGCAACCTGAAGGACTTCCCGCTCGATGAGTCGGAACGCGAAGAGGCTCTGCGCAACGGCAAACAGCGCACGTCGCTACAGATGAACTGCTCGGGCAAACATGCAGCAATGCTCGCCACATGCATGGCCGTCGGCTGGTCAACCGATGCCTCGTACCTCTCGCCCGATCATCCCCTCCAACGGCGAATCACCGACATGATTCCATCACTGGCGGGTGAGCCGGCCGCCCACATTGCGGTGGATGGTTGCGGAGCTCCAGCACATGCACTCTCACTGATTGGCTTGGCTCGCGCATTTCGAACCATCGCCATTGCCGCATCCGGCACTGCCGAACATCAGGTTGCCACCGCAATGATGTCGCATCCACTCATGGTGGGTGGCCCTACGCGCGACGTCACCCGAATCATGCAGGGCGTGCCGGGGCTCATGGCAAAGGACGGTGCCGAAGCGGTGTTTGCCGTAGCACTTCGCGACGGACGTGCGGTTGCGCTGAAGATCAGTGACGGCGCCAACCGTGCGCGACCACCGGTGATGCGTGCCGCACTCGAACGGTTGGGGGTGGGCCTGGAAAACGTCGACCCGGCGACGTGGGATTCCCCCGTTTGGGGGCACGGTCGCCGGGTCGGGTTGTGTGAAGCGGTTGGACCGCTCGTTACATTCTGAATCCCTTGTTGATCATCGAGATTGCCGCGTCCTTCACCGGAATCATGCCGTAGATGATGGCGCCGTTGGCGACCCAGGTCATCCAGTCGTCTCCGAAGGACATGCCCCAACCGCCGATCGGATTCATGTCCGTGAGCCACACCATCAGAATGCTGATGATGAGCGCCCAGTGGGCACCGACGACGGGAAGCTTGGCAATTACTCCGTGGAGTCCGACCAGGCGGAGGACCGAGTCGATAACCGACACGACCGCGCCGAGCAGGATTGCTGCCAGGAGGAGTACTCCGAGGGTGTACATGATGAATGTTCTCGCTTTCTGTCAGCACCGTTGCTGACACCATCCAACCGAGCGCAAATGCACAATCAGGTGGTGGATACCCCCGAAAATGGCGTGGTTATTGGGGTTCAGCCGACACGCTGACGCTGCGCCCTACGCCACCGTTTGCAGACGGTCTCCTACCGAGACCCGCCCGGGTTGATCAACTCGGGCGTACAGCCGGCTTGCATCGCCGCGTTGGTGACTCATTCGTTCGTAGTCACCGTCAGTGAACCACTGCTTGTTCTTGTAACACGGAATCGCATAGGCGGTCAATGTGATGTGCACGTCTCCCAGTCGAACCTGGGTTCCAGGTCGCATCTTCGACCACTCCACGCCGCGAAGTGAGATGTTCTCGCCTGCCGACCCCGGGCGTATTGGGTGCCCAGCAGCGGCAAGATCTGCCACCACCTCGGCACTCCACAAACACAGTGCCTGCCAGGGTCTCCCGTGGTGTTGACGAGTCGCCTGTCTATCCCCGATGACTCCTCGAAAACCAATCTCCACGCTGTCAACCGCCGTTTTCGGTACTCCACCATCAGACAGGAAAAGGCCAGCGACGACACCGCTGACGCTCGTGGATGCGTCGTTCGCATCGCTCGCAAGAGCTGCCAGTGGCGTCCACATCTCGCGCAACGCGCGTTCGAGTTGGAGAGGATTCACGTCGTCGATTCGCTTGGCCGCCTGCTCCCCGAGGTACGAGAGTTGCTCACTTGGTGCGAGTTCCGGGCTGTCATCGTCGGCGAGCGGTGCAAAGAGTGTGACGAGTTCATCGGCACACCGCCTCATTACATCGGGTGTAATCGTGCGCCCGTGTACGTGGTGTGCCCACAATTCGCCGAGGTTGTGCAGCGTACGGTGCGCATCGACACCTTCATACGTGTAGTTGTCGACAGTGATTGTTGCCCGCGCCACGATTCAGGTTCCAAGATACTTGCGCAGATATGTCGCACTCAAGGCAATGGCCGCGGCCGCATCATCCAGCACGTCACTCATGCTGAAGAATGCATGGATCTGCCCTTGGAATCGGACGGTGGAGGTCGGCACACCTACGGATGCGAGTCGTGCGGCGTACTCCTCGCCTTCGTCGCGGAGCGGATCGAACTCCGCGGTGATTACGAGGGTTGGCGGCGACTTCTTCAGGAGTGCCTCATCGCTGAGAATTGGTGACACCATCGGGTCCAGCCGCCTGGCTTCATCGCCCTGCAGGTAGTGACCCAGGAACCACTTCATGGAGTCGGACGTGAGAAGGTATCCCTGGGCATTGTCGGTGTGGCTTTGTTGACCCATACGTGCATCGGTGGCCGGGTAGACGAGCAACTGGAACACGAGTGACACGTCGGCATGCATCGCCACGAGTGCCGCCAGGTTTCCGCCGGCGGAGTCGCCCCCAATCGCAATTCGTGACGTATCAATGCCCAGTGAGGCGGAATTCGCAAAGATCCACTTGGTAGCGGCAATGCAGTCATCAAGTGCCGCGGGTGCCGGATGCTCGGGCGCCAACCGGTAATCGACGGCAACCACGCTGCACTTGGCGTCGCGAGCCAGTTTTCGACAGATGTCGTCGTGGGTGTCGAGGTCGCCGATAACCCATCCACCACCGTGGTAATAGATAAGGAGTGGCGCAGGAGACGTTGAACTAAACCGATACAGCCGACACTTCACGCCCGCGGCGTCAAAGTTTCGAATCTCGTGCAGGTCGACCGTGGACGGTGTGCGCATCGCCAGATAGTTGGCTCGGCCCTCGGCTGGGGTCAACTCGTGAAGCGGAGGATTGCCGACCTGACGCATGAAGTCCAAAACTGCGGCGGCCTGCGGATGAAGCGGCACTCCCCAATCATGGCAGACGGTAGCGTTGCGCTTACCAGCGTTCGTAGCTCAATGGATAGAGCATCTGACTTCGGATCAGAGGGTTGGGGGTTCGAGTCCCTCCGAGCGCGCCAGACACATTCACAAACGCTTGATTTGCGGCGGCAACCATGTCGCGTCCAAGACTTCCGGACTCGGACTGTAGATGCGAAGACATAAATCGATTGGTCCCGGACAGGACGGAATCCAGTTCGTGACTGGTATTGCGTCTTTTTGCCTCTGAGAAATCAGAATAGTCAACGATCCGTCGTTCGAGATCCGAAGTACGTCTCTGCTTCGAAGTCCGTAGCGGTTGAGGTCATTAGCGAAAAGGTGTCCATTGGCGTCATACAAGGTGATCGACCAGAATCCGCCAGCTGGCGGAAATTCACCCGGGTTGAACCGAATCAGATAGTCGCCTTCACCCGTCAACCGTCGTCCGTCGGAGTCTCGCATTCCAGTGAAGTAGACGGCGTCTTCTGGAGGATTTGCCGCGAGCCCAAACTTTGCGATTGCTGCTCGTCGTAGGTAGTCGTTTCCCCAGGTGCCGAAACCATCAATGGAGCAGTTCCAGCCGTTGACTCTCGACCCTCGATTCTCTATGGAACTAGAAATCTGCTGTCTCGCACGCGCTACGGACTTCTCAATCTTCTCACGTATTTCATCGCGCCATGTGGGAAATGTCGCTCCCGGGGCCGGGTCCAAACCGAGTCTCTTCATTCGCAACAGCTGAGATAGATCGCTTAGGTGCGAATACTCACGACGTAATAAACGAATGCCCTGTTCAAAGAACTGTTCTGCTGACAGTGATTCAACCGTTTCTACTGGTGATGACGGCGACGTCTGGGCAACACGACGGGTATCAGTCATGAATTGTGATTCTGATTCAGCGATTAATGAAACTCCTGATAGAAATTCATGTGCAGATTGCAAGTCTTCATTTGCTGTGACTGCAGTCCTTCCGATTATCCAAACAGAATTTGTTGGACATCTAATCGCAGTGGTGCTGCGGCTGTTGCGTATTACTTCGGTCGCCACACCAGGACCAAAGAGTTGAGCAGAGATTCCATCTTCTCCAACTGTGCGCGATCCGATTACTCCAAAGGTGTCAGTCCACATGTCCAATAGTTGAAACATATAGAAGCGGTCATGGCTCTTTGGAATCTCTAGTTTTCCCGATCCTTCTGACAGATCGATCCACCCACTCGAGAAGAGTGTGTCAATATTCGTTCGAGCTACTAGTCGCCACCTGTGATTCGCAGTCGTCCGACTGTGATGAAACAGGTTTTGGTCGCCTCTTGAACTGTGCGCCAGCGATCTCTGCCGTGTTTCCTCCATAACCATGATGGGATACAGATACAGATATGTCTCGAATGCAATTTCTTCATACGGAGTGGAGTCAGCGGTGATCAATCGAGATACCTCATCCTGTAATTTCAAGCGACTCGCTGGTTGCCCCTAGCTGAGAGGGTCGCTAGGGGCAACCTTGAGTCATTGTTTGATCTTGGGGAGTGATCTGAGCGTCGAATAGTAAATCTTTGCGTTGAACGCGGATGACATATTCACTCGTTTTCTGAGATTACCCACCTCAAACAGAACGTCTGCTTCCTTCTGGAACTCAGCAATTACGTTCGGGGTGATTGGCACGAAATTTGCAAGTCCACCAACAAGGAGTTTGGATGCAAGCGGGCGCGCAACTGCGGCAGGGTAAGCACCGAAGAACAGTTTCTGGTATACGTCTATGCCTTGTTCGACATTTTTTGACACTTTTACCATCATTGCCTGGTGCCGACGGAGGTAATCGGAAATCGCGGCATTTACCTTCGGGTTCTTCATCGATTTATCAGATTGATAAAACGCAAAATACCCGGGCAGGTACCCGGTTCCAGTCGTCAGAATCTTGTGACCTGCAGCAGCCAACATTGACACAAATGGTTCTGGAACAACTGCGGCACCCACCGAACCTCCCGAGATAGCCGCAAAACTCTGTGCGGGCAGGAGATTACTAAAAGCCACACTCGTCAATGGCACTGTCGCTTTTTTGAGTGCTGCCACAGCTAAGTACTCTCCTTCCGTCCCCATTGTGAGAGCCAAGGATTTTCCTCTGAGTGCAGAGATCGAGGTCGTGCCACTCTCGTAAGCCTTCTTGGACACCACAAGACTGAATAGTCCGCCTGGACTTGACGGTGGACTCGTGACCGCAACTATTCGTGCCTTGGTTTTTGAAGAAGTTGCATAAATTGCGGGAGCCATTGCCGTTCCTGCAAGGTGTACGGATCCGCCAATGGTTGCTGCCAGGGCTTCTGGACCAGTAGCGAAGGTTACGTACTTCAGCTTGTATTTAGCACCTTTCATGCAGTCTGCCCATTCACATATTGCGTTGAACGCTCCCGCTGCATCTGCAACCGTCAACGTGAATCCTTTTAGGTCAATGGCCTCTGGGCGTGATGGTTGTGCTGCTGCTGCAAGTGGACTAGCGCTCAGTAACGCGCCAACGATGAAACTCGTGAGGATTGATTTGACTCTGGTATTCGGTTTCATATTTCTCCTTTTTGGTTGTTGGATTAATTGGGACTTTCGATTGTCGAATTGTCTTAGTCGCTCTCAACGCCGAGCGAACGTAACAACTGGCTCCGGAATTCGAGTAGTTTTCCCGTCCCCATTCTTCGAGGGCGCTCTGCTTCAATCTGAACCTCAAGTGCAATTTTCGAGTTGCTTAGAACGAGAACCCGATCGGCCAAGGCGAGAGCCTCATCGACATCGTGTGTAACAAGGAGTACCGCTGGCTTGTAACGCGAACAGAGGGTTCTTACGACTTGCTGCATGTTTAATCGCGTGAGAGCGTCGAGAGCTCCGAATGGCTCGTCCAGAAGTAGAAGTTTTGGTCTACGGCAAAGTGCACGAGCTAGGGCGACACGTTGGGCTTCTCCGCCTGAGAGCTTCGCGGGCCAGTTTTCTGCGAGGGTCTCCAGACCGACCTCGGCCAGTGCCGCAATTGCAAGTGCCCTGAGGTCTTGGACGTCCTTGATCCCAATCACGACATTTTCCCAGACCTTCATTGACTGGATGAGTCGTGGTTCTTGAAACACCACAGTTCGTGCCTGTGGCACGATGACGTCCCCACTTGTTGCGGATTCGAGGCCAGCCAGAATTCTCAGAAGTGTTGTCTTACCACTACCACTCTTGCCAACTAACGCCACGAATTCGCCGGTCGCTATCTTGAAATCAATCCCGTCAAGTATGGAAGAGTTGCTCGCAATTGAAAATCTCTTGGTTGCGCAACGCAGGTTGACCGCTAAATCTCCGGTTCCGTTCGTTACGTCGTTCATCGGAGTGCAACTCCAGAACGCCACGGAACTAAGACCTTTTCCAGGGCTCTCACCAACAAATCCGCCAGAAGTCCGAAGAGTGCGTAGAGAGCTACACAGGCAAATACCGCATAGTTCTGGCCGTATCCAGTCGAGCGCGCCAAGAGGAAACCGATACCGCTCTGAGCATTGATTTGCTCCGCCGCAACGAGTGCGAGCACTGAGATAATGAGTGACAGTCGAAGCCCAGTGAGAATCGTGGGCATTGCTAGTGGAATAATGACTTTTCGGTAAAGCTCCCAATCACTGACTCCGAATGACTGTGCGCACTCAACAATTTTTCCGTCGACATTCCTTACACCGCTAGACGTATTCGCATAAATCGGGTAGTAGGTGGCAAGCGCGATAATGACGATTTTCGGTGTTTCACCGATTCCAAACCAGAGGATGAAAAGTGGTATCAACGCGATGAACGGAATCGCTCGCATCATCTGCAGCGGTGCGTCTATTACGTTCTCAACGACTTCAGAGATCCCAGCAGAGAGACCCATGAGAAATCCGATCGCACCTCCGATTGCAAGTCCAGTCATAGCGCGGGTCAGTGACGTAAAAATCTGAACGATTAGATCGTCTTCATCAAACATGATTTTCCACTGACGAAGTACTTCAATCGGAGTCGGCATGGTTAATTCAGGCACCAACTTCGAGCCGGCGAGCCAAGTCCAGATCACGAGAATTAGAACCGGCAGAACTAGTCGCAGCAGCATTCGCCGGGTAGACGCGCTGATGACCGCGGCGACAACGTTCGACCGAGAACGATCCTTAGCCACCTGACTCCAGCCTCATGTAGTTCCTCCCGCCGGACGGGCATATCCATAATGTATATGCGTGCGCACGCATCTTATATCATGTGTTTCGAGATGTCAAGTAGTCAGCACAGCGATCGTGACGCGACAGTTTCCGGCTTTTGCCACCCACTGTATGAGAACGTGAGACGAACGTTTCGACAAAATCTCGTGTCGGGGAGCGAATTGGGAGCCTCTGTTGCCGTCACCGTCCGTGGCGAGCTCGTAGTTGATCTCTGGGGAGGCTGGGCAGACACCGCTCAAGCAATTCCATGGACGGAACAGACGATAACCAATGTCTACTCAACGACGAAAACCATGACGGCACTAACTGCACTGGTGCTCGTTGAACGAGGTGAACTGAATCTCTCTGATCGCGTTGCAAAGTTCTGGCCGGAATTCGCGAACTGCGGCAAGAGTTCAGTAACCGTCTCTCAACTCATTTCCCACTCATCTGGATTGCCTGCCTGGAATCAACCAATCACCATTGAAGATCTCTACGACTGGGAGAAGTCAACAGATTTACTTGCAAACCAGGAACCTTGGTGGACGCCAGGTTCCCAGTCGGGTTATCACATGCTGAGTTTTGGTCATCTCATCGGCGAAGTTGTTCGGCGGATCACTGGAGTGAGTTTCGGAAGGTTCTTTAAAACCGAGATTGCCATACCACTTGGGTCAAATTTTCGAATCGGACTCGACCCAACTGACCTTCCTTCGGTTTCCCCGGTCGTAATCCTTCAAGATGCGCCAGAGGTCGTCCCACCAACCGAGATTGCTTCAAAAACTCTCGTTGGTCCCCCACTCCCTAGAGGTGGGACTGTGGTGAATTCCGATGCTTGGAGAAGCGCTCAGGTCCCTGCTGCAAATGGACATGGAAACGCGCGGTCAGTTGCGCAAATTCAGGGACTCCTCACCAATCGGGGAGAAATCTCTGGAAGAAAAATCCTCAGTGACAAAGTGATTAGCGAAGCATTCAAACCAATCATCACCTCACGTGACGCAGTCCTTGGAGTCCCAATGACGTTTGCATCAGGATTTGCAGTTGCAAACTTGAATCATCCGACACTCGGTGGTCGAAATGCACGATTCTGGGGTGGTTTTGGCGGCTCACGGATCGTGCATGAGCTTGATCATCAGATGACATTTGCTTATGTAATGAACAAATTGAATCCCTCTGCATTTTTTGGCGACTTGCGGGGCGATGATCTATTGAAAAGTGCCCTCCAAGCAACTGACTCATACCATGCCGAGAATCAGTGATCCTCGACGATTCTCGAGACATCAACGTGGCCGACGCTCCGCTCCTTCGCAAAAAGCGAGATTTCTCCGATGAGGTTTACGCTCATCTTCTGCAGAAGAAGTCCGAGTTGTTCAAGTTCCTCCGAACTAAGACCAGCAAGAAATCGGGACCGAATCTCGTTGATCCAGACAGGTCCGTCTGCCTGCAATCGACGCAAGCCCAAATTCGTTACTTTTACGATGGTATTTCTCGCATCACTCGTTGGTTTCTCAGTGACAACCAAACCCGAATCACTAAGGCTTTGAACGATGCGCGACATTCGACTTGATGACAATCCGAGACGAAGTGCGAGGTCGCTAATTGTGAGACCTTCAGCCAACGTTGAAGACAGAAACGCCAGCAGCTCCACTTCAGTATGGCTACATGTCACCTTGGACTTCTTCAGGAGAAATCTGTTCCCATGAATTATCAACTCCCACAGTGGCAGCCAGGCATTCCTCTCAGAGTCCGAAAAGCGGTCGCTTGCAGACTGTGTGCTGTTGGCATTATTCATCGTGATTTCAACCCCGCTTTAGAAGTTACATCCAAATGTGTTCAGGGGGAGATTTCTGCGAGATGAGTTTTAAAGGACTGATGGACCCACGAGCAATCCAGGCACTTTCTCTCTTCCCGACTCCCGAGCCGGTGACGTTTGATAGCCGAGAGCAGATACTCGATCACCAAGTATCTGGACCCATCGCGATGCGTCAGGCATCGCTAATGGATCATTTCAAAGTCTTTGACGACGAGCGCATTTCTTCGTCCGCTGGTCTCCGAATTGAGAAGCGAGCGATCGAGTCATCACCCGACGGAAACACGATTAACTTGCAGATAATTCGCAAAGCCAGTGACGATACTCAGCCGTGCGTCTACTACATACATGGTGGAGCGATGGCCACACTCTCATGCTTTCTCCCCAACTATCGAGCCTGGGGGAAAATGCTTGCCCAACTTGATGTGACAGTAGTTATGGTCGATTTTCGAAATTCAGTCTCACCGAGTTCTATACCTGAGATTGCTCCATTTCCAGGTGGACTCAACGACTGCATCGCAGGTTTCAAATGGACTGCCAAGAATTCAGAAACCCTGGGAATAGATCCGGAGCGAATCATCATCGCCGGCGACAGCGGCGGCGGAAACCTTGCAATTTCTAGCAGTTTGAGTTTGTTGGAAGGGGAGGCATCGGAGAAGCCTTCCGGGCTCTATGTGATCTGCCCCTATATTGCAGGTGACTATTCGTCTGACGAACTGAAAAGCGTTGAAGCCAACAATGGAATCTTCATTGATGTCAAGAACAACCTCGCCACAATGGGCTACGGAATCGAACATCTAATCGCCAGAAACCCATTGGCCTGGCCGCACTTTGTTGACTCAAGAGTGTTACGCGCCTTGCCGCCGACTGTTGTGAGCGTGAATGAATTTGACCCGCTACGAGATGAGGGTCTGATGTTTTTTAGAAAACTTCTTGATGCAGATGTCAGAGCTCGATGCCGAACAAACATGGGTGTTTTTCATGCGATTGAAGTGTTCCCAACAATTTGCCCAGACATTAGCTGGGACACTGCTATGAGTGTGGCCTCGCTGGCATCCGACTCATCACGACTTGCCCTCTAGCGGAATGCTTTGACGAGAGCTGTCGTCGACTTCAGCCTCCTCGAACTGGATTCGGAAGGGTCCTCCAGGTCACAGCGGGGTCACAAACCATTAGGAATCCATGGACTAGGCGACACGTACTGCTCACCACCACCGCAAAGACACAAACTCTCAAGACTGCATAGACACGGTGACACGCCCAACCGTTGTCTTCGGATCAGAGGGTTGGGGGTTCGAGTCCCTCCGAGCGCGCCAACAATTATCGCGGGTTTGTATTGACAAACTCGGAGTGTTGGAGCTGCGCTAATCAGCGACGAGTTGAGGGTTGGCGCCCGTGCTCACGAGAACAGTCCAGGTGCGACGAGTGGCGAGCAACTCGCTGGCAGCAATCGGATTGGCGAATTCCACCGTGTTGCACCCGTTCTTGCTGAGGTAGTTATACAGTGCAGCGTTTCGACGGCTAAACAATCGAGTGTTGGCTCGTGACGTAGTGGCGGGTTCCACAGCGGTTACTTGACAGGCCAGCGTTTTGTCCGCATACGCGGCAACGTTGCTGGTCCACGTTGTGGTCTCTGCTTTACGCACCACCGATGAGTACAGCGAGAACTTGTGCGCCCAGGCGAACACGTTGTCGGTTGCTTGTGGTTCAACAGCAACAGTCCACGTGCGATTAATTCGGGAAATCTTGGTGAGCGGTGCCGCCGGATTGGTAGTGATTTTCGTACAGCCTCCCAGTTTCAACAACGTCGTCATGCTGAGCATGCGCTTGTCAAACAGCTGCAGATTGGCAGCAGAACGCGACGCCGGACTAGTGGGACTCAGTACGCAAGACAGTTGCATAGATAATTGACCGCTCACAAACGACTGCCAATCAGACTGGATACGTGCAGCAAGCGACGAACTAAACAGTGGGAACGTGACCGACCACTCGTTCGTGATTGCGCGAACCACTGAGATGCCGATGTTTGCAGTTACTTCTGCGGCTCCGCCGCTGGCATAAACGAACCCTTGGATCTGCAACGTGTGATTGCCGCTCGGCAATGAGGTGGGAAGGCTGATTGCTCCCGCGAAGTTGCCGTTTGCATCCACCGCTGTTTCGGCCAACAACATCGGCGTGGAAAACAGCCATACCTGAACTGGTGTTGAAGCTATAAATGAACTCTTCGCAATTTCCA
>Ga0136656_1000324_pt1 | contig 16219 bp, 24 predicted proteins | sample CPBDNA_9_FD_94862 | JGI IMG/M metagenome (GOLD analysis project Ga0136656, IMG submission 94862) | Freshwater to marine salinity gradient microbial communities from Chesapeake Bay, USA - CPBay_Sum_15_0.8_DNA (version 2) | ecosystem: Environmental > Aquatic > Marine > Coastal | place: USA...
TTTGTTGACACAAGGCCAAGATAATGATTTATTAAAAATTGTGGAGATTTAATGGCCTGATGACGCAAACACTAGTTGGCCCGAAGACTTAACATGGGATAGAGAAATATCTTGTGTATTCGATTCAGGCGTTCAGTTAGGCATAAAACTAGCTAAGTTAGCAATAGAAAAGATGTAAAAATGATTAAAGATGACGATACTAAATTTACAACACCTCCTGTAGTATTTGTTTTAGAAGAACAAATTGAGGATTTAAAAAAGCAAGTTAAAGAGCTTCAAAAAGAGATTGAAAAACTTGACGCTGAAAAAGAAATGTGGCGAAACACTTCTTATAAAGCAGGAAAAAAAATAGCAAAATTAGAAACTGATTTAAAAACTGCAAAGAGTGAGAAGTTATAATGGAAGAATGGTATCCAGTAGCAATTCCTGTTATTTTAATAACAATGATTTATATAGCAGATTTAGTGTTTTAGGAAATAAATAAAAATGAAAATAAAAAATATGTGGAAATCAATCAGAGTATTTATTGAGTATAATTTATACTTATACACAAACCATTTTGACTTCCCTTCAAAATTTTTAGTTCGATACTATTTTGAAAAAGATCAAAGATGGGCAATAAAAGGTAAATGTATGAAAATTGCTCATATGTATGCATACGATTCTACTGTTACTATAGACAAATTAGAACTAATACATTCTGTATATGGAACTTGTACAAGAGAAAGAGTTAGGCAATTTTTGTGGAAATATATAAGATCAGTTAGAGCTAAATTAAGGAATAAATGAAAAACTTTGTAACACCAAATTCACACCCTTCTAGTTTTTTAACTGGCTCTACCGTAGAGGCTATGGTAGATAAGTTTAAAGAACTTGGCACTGGCTACTATGTTTGCACAGACAACGGCTATTTAACCAATGCACTTAAAGCGTATAATCTAGCTAAAAAGAAAGGGCTTAAACCTATTCTTGGTTGTGAGATTTACGTTAAAGATGATTCTCTTAGTAGTAAAATTAAATACTATACAATCACTCTTCATGCTAGAAATCAAGAGCAATATCAGTATCTTGTAAAACAATTGTCAGATAAAACTCGTACTACTATTGAAATTCTTGAGCAAGAATATCCACTATTTAACATGAAAGACCTTGAGGCATTTGCAAAAAAAGGTTTTGTTGCCGTTGTAGGTGGGCCTCAGTGCGTCGTGTCTAAAAATTTATTGATTGGTGAGCATGAGCTTGCATTAAATACATTTAAAAGATTGACAGAGGCTTTTGCTGATAATTTTTATGGCTCAATTATCCCAATTAAGTTTGATAAAAAATGGGTTACTTCTAGTATTTTTACATTTGTTAATGGGGAAACGGTTACGCTTGACTCTACAATTATGGCTGAAACTGACTATGCTAAAACATTTAGGGTGTCACTTAAAGAAGTAGCTGATAAACATGGTAAGCATAAATCAATTAAAAAAATCTATGTTAATGGAATTGGATATAAAGTAAATAAAGATATTGCTTCGGCTTGTAATCACAAAGATTTTAAATCAATGGGCACTGATGTTTATGAGACTTACAATAAGTTTATGAAAGCTTTTTGTGAAAGATATAAAGTACCAATGCTTATTAATGACTACTCATATCTAGCCAAGAAAGATGATAAGCTGGTTCAAGATTTAAAACTTGGTGAAGAAATTAAGCTTTATACAAACCACCATATATGTAATATTAATGATGTCCTACCGGTTTTAAGTAACGTATATGACACATTAGAAATTGAAAAAATGGTGCAAAATAGTTATGATTTTGCGTCAAAGTTTGACAATTTTGAACTTAAATATGACTATCAGCTTGTAAAAGAACATGACAACCATCTAAAAGCTACGCTTGATTTAATTAAAAAAGTTGGTAGATTTGACGAATCTAATCCTATTCATCGTGAACGTCTACAACATGAGATCAAGGTAATTCATGGGAATGGCAAGATTGATCTACTCCCATATTTCTTTCCTATTAGTGGGATTATTAATTATTACAAAGAAAAAGGTAGGGTTGTAGGGCCTGCCCGTGGTTCGGCTGGCGGCTCTTTTCTTATGTACTGTATGGGAATTACCCAAATTGACCCGATTAAATATGGTCTTTATTTTTCTAGATTCTTAACTCTTGGGCGTATTTTATCAGGAAGCCTTCCAGATGTTGATGTTGACCTTAACTCAAGAGATTTGTTAGTTGAAAAAAATGGTTTTTTTAACACTCATTATAATGAAAGATGGGCGCAAGTTTCTACCAGAACTATTATGAAACTTAAATCATCTATCAGAGATGTAAACCGTTTTAAATTTGGCAAGGTAGAAGAAGAAATAGAAAGATTTGCCAAAAACCTTGAAGCTACACCGCAAGGTATTTCTGATGCCGATTTTGTTTTTGGATATGAAGATAATGAAGGAAATCACGTAGCTGGATTGCTTGATAAAGACGAAAAATTAAAAGCTTATACCCAAGAAAGGCCTGAAGAATGGGAAATTGTAAAAAGAACACTAGGTATTTCTAGGCAAAATGGAAGACATGCATCTGCTTTTGTTATTTCAAACAAATTGCTAACTGACATTATTCCAATTATGAAAGTTAGTGGGCATGAAAATATTACTCAATATGAAGCAAAGGAAGTGGAAGAAGCAGGTCTTATAAAATATGATTTTCTTATTATTAAAGTTTTAAATGACATTCAGCTTGCAATTGAAAATATTAACAAAAAAAATTATTATGAAAATGGAAATGTTGGAAAATTAGAATCGGGACATTTTTTTCATAAAGGCGACAGTGTTTACATTTGGGATTTGCCAGAAGAGCCAGAAGTATTTGACATGCTTGGCGAGGGTAAAACTGAAACCGTATTCCAGCTTAACACCACATCAGTTACACCTTATGTTATTGACATGAAACCACGGTCTGTTGAAGACTGTGCTGTTGTTACATCGCTTGTCAGGCCGGGACCTCTTGAATTTGTTGACGAAAGAACTGGTAGAAACATGGCTCAAGAATATGTTGAGCGTAGGCATGGTAGAAGTAAAGGTGAGATTCCTATTCTTGACGAGCTTCTTCCTGAGACTTACGGTGTTATGGTTTATCAGGAACAAATTACTAAAATTACAAAAGAACTTACTGGCTGGGATGACGAAAAAGCTGAAGATGTGCGTATTGCCGTTGGTAAGAAAAAGCTGAGAATGATTGAGGAATTAAAACCTCAGTTTATCGAAGCGTCAGCAGCAACCGGTAGGGTTGACACTTATACTGCCGAAACTATTTGGGCTATGATTGAAAAGTTTGGTCGATACGGCTTTAACAAATCTCATGCTGTTGCTTATTCTATGGTTGCATACGCATGTGCTTATTTAAAATATCATTACCCCCTTGAATGGTGGGCGGCTGTTCTTTCTAATGCAGAGGAAAAAGAAATTACTGAAATTTTATGGCCTTATGTCAGAAATATTTTATCGCCACCAGACATCAATTTATCAAAAGAAGAAATGGTTATTGATTATAATTCAGGTACGATTAGAAATAAACTATCTGTATTAAGAGGTTTAGGTGAAAAAGCGGCAAATAAAATTACAGAAAATCGCCCATATGCTAATATAAATGAGTTAGTTGAAAAAGAAGTTCTTGGCACAGCTCTTGCTGAAAAACTTACCCACATCGGGGTTTTGGATAGTTTATTTGATTCAAAAATGAATTTAATGGAAAAAATGCAGGCATATAAAGATGCTGTAGAGGTTTGGAAATACAAAAAAAAGATTTTTGAAAAATCTGAGGGTGAGATTGTGCTAAATCAACCACTTGAGAAATTTATTGAAGCTGCTAAAAAACATCCCAAAACAAGACGTTGCAAACATGAAATTAGAAAAGGTGTTATTGATATGAAATATGCTTTCATGAATCCAATGAAAGATTACATATTGAAAAAATCAATTTTCCCAACAATGCCTATGGTATTACATGATATTATTAAAGAAAATTCAAACAATGTAAAAATTATTGATACTGGAACTTCAGTTTATGCAATGAGTGAGTGTGGTAAAGAAACACGTATGATTAATGGCAAGACCTATCAGAAGATAAAGGAATTGCCAGTTGAGCAAGATAGTAGACAGGTAATTGCCTTTTGTGTTGCTGGGTATGTTGTTGAAAGCAAGGAGTTTTCTTACGGGCCAAATAGAGAGAAGAAAGCTTTAAAAATGAATGTTGATGTAGACGGTCATTTAGAAGAATTTGTAATTTGGCCAGATTATGACACTGGAATACTTAAATATCCAGAAAATTTAAAAAATAATTCTGTAATTTTTCTGTTTATGCATCGAAAGATGGGAAGAGAAAGGTATCATACTAACATTGACAGTGTAATTGTGGAAGAAGTTTTAGCTTAATAAAAACTATGATATTATAGTTTTAAATAGGAGATTTAAATTGATCTTTAAAAATAAATTAGAAGAAATTGAAGTTGTTCCAAATAAATGTTATTTAAATATTTACATAAAAATGGATGAGAGTTCTTATGTGTTTGAAATTAACTACATGAAAGACAGGTTTATAGCTGAAAAAAATTTTCCAGTCAGTGAAAAAGGCGTAGCTGAAATGGAAGAAATGAAAAACAAATATACAGATGAAGAAGATTTTCAAAAATATTTTAAGCTTATTTAAAGAAATTGCTCTTTTTTTTAGTGCTTTTCTTTTATGTAGCGTGATTTTTTTGTTTTATATGTTGGCTGTTTATGTTAGTATAATATATCTTTAAAGGAGATGTGATGAGTTTTAAAGAAATTTTGACAAAAATTAATGAAGAAAAAAAGATTGCAGAAACCGATCTAAACACTATAAGCCCTAGAGCTTATCCTTATAAAAAAGGGCAGGTTGATCGGGCTAAGGAAAATCTTGAATCGTTATATGTTGATTACAAAAATCAAGTGCTTAAAAATGCAGTGTTTATTTTGGTAACTGGTAGTCATTCTGATGAATTTGCCGATATTGCTCAAGATAAATTTGAGTGTTTTAATATTGATGCCAAGTCTTTTTATCAAGAAATTGTTGACCAATTAAGCCCTGAGCTTTATAAAGATAAAAATTTAAATTCATCAGTGTTTGACATTGCCGGCAATGTTTTAGAAGATAAAATGAAAAATCTAGATGTTGTATCGTATAATTCTTTGACGTTTTCATCTAAATATTCTAAGTTTGTAAAAACAAAAGCTGAAATGGTTGATATTTTAAAAGATGCTATTAATGATTCGGTTGGCGGTGAAGTGGTAGGTCTTGATGCCTTGGAGAAAGTTTCTAAAGAAGCTGTTAACAAAGAATATAAATCAAGAGTTGTACCAATTTTGCTAAGAAGTAAAGATGAGAATTTTCTACTAAATATTGCTACAAGCATAAGAACAATCAACCCTAGAGTTGTCATGGTTGTAGCAGGAGAAACAAATAATAATAATATTAACCCTTTATCTTCTATATCAGAAGTTAATGAAACAAGTGTTGGGGATGCCCTAAAAGAAATTGCCGCTAATGCATAAAAGGAGAATGGCTATGAAACTTGGAAAACCAAAACATGAGCAAAATACCAAAAATTATTTTGCTTTTAGAAAAGATCAAAACACTTTTACCCTAAGAATTTTGCCGCCCATGGGGGAATTGGCTGAGTCTGGTAAGTGGTCTGTTTATCACAAAGTTGAATTTGGACACACTGGAACTGATGGTAGAATGAAACCATTTTTTTCACCTAGAGTTGTAAACTATGACGGGATGGTAGAGGTTGAGTCTCAATCACATATTCGTCGTGAGCAACTAAAAACAAAAATGGAAGCAGCTAAAGCTTCTGGGGATTTGGCAACGCAAGAAGAATGCAATACACTGCTTAGAAAATATAATCAAGATGCAAAACATTACATGAATGCAGTTGATTTGCAAGGCAATGTTGGGCTGTTTAAAATTGGTCACAGAGGATATCAAGCTTTAAAAGCTGAAATTGATAGAATTAGAAAAACTGACGGTGTTGAGCCTGTAGGTATTGAAAATGGCAGGTTTTTTGTTTTTTCACGCTCAGGTAAGGGTAGAGATACTGTTTATACTGTTCAAGAGTATAAACAAAAACAAGAAATGGTAGGGGTAAATGGTGATAAAGTTGTTGCCGATGTTACATTCAACCATAGTGTTGACGAAAAACTTCTTAAAAAGCTTGAAACTGACGCATTTGAACTAAACAAAGTGTACCCTACGGTAACTGCGGAGCAAGAAGCAAGGATTGTAAACGAAGGTGCTGTTGCTGTAGACGAAATTCTTGGCAGAAAAACACAAAATAAAACAGAAACAAATTCTGTCTCCACCTTTACTCAAACAGAAGCAGCTCCAACTCCAAGTGTAACAAATGCAAATCAAATGCAGGTAAACAATGAGGTTGTAAACGTCACTACTGGAGAAATTACACCTCAAACAACAGCTCAGGTAGAAACAGTTATTGCGTCAACCAATAATGTTTCCGGCATGAGTGAGGAAGACTTTTTCAAAAAGATTGAGCAAGGCGACTTCTAATGACGCAAGAGAATAATGGGGCGGCACTTGTCGTCCCTGCTTTTAGACATTGCCCAGAGCTTAAATTAAGCACATCTGGATGGGAAACAGCTATGTCTAGATTTCATGAGGCTAAAAATATTGTGCCAGCACAATATTCAAATCTTGAACTTTGTTTTCAGGAAGCATGGCGTGAATCTAAAAGAAATGCCATTGCTGTTGGTGATGCTATAAAAAAAGCAAAACAAAACATTGAAGAAGTTAAGGCCGATATTATTCTAGAAGAAATTCCTAAATTACTTGAGGAATTACCAAAAAGTGCTAACAATGCTGATTTTAGAAAAGCTGTAATGACAAAAAATTCCGATTATGTAGCGGCAAATGAGCATCTTAACAAACTTGAAGCAATGTTAGAGCATTTTGAAAGTCACATGAAAATAATGGAAAATACTTCAAGATTTTTAAAAAAACAAATGGACTATATTATTAGAAATGGTAACTATGGTCAATAGAGGTAAATTATGAACGCAAGAAAAGCTAGAGAGCTTAGAAAAAGTCTTTTAATGACAAAAGAAAACCTAAGACAAAAAGAATATTCAAGAATTAATCCCGTTAGAAAAATTGTTTACTTTACAAACAGTAGAGGTGTTTTGATTCCACAAGAATCTGTACGATCTCAAATTGTTAATAAAAATCTACATTATTACAGAATGCAAAAAAAATTAATTAGCAGGGGGTTCCATAATGGCTGAAAATAAATGGCTTAAACAGCTAAGAAAACACGATGCTGCCGTAGAAAATGATTACGATGCATTTGCTATTGAAAATTGTGTATATACACCAAGCCCTTATATTAACTGGATTTTTGCAAATAAATCCCATGGTATTCCCAAAGGCTCTGGCGTTCTACTTTACTCAGAACCAAAAGCTGGTAAGTCTTTGTTATCACAGGCTATTGCAGGTCAATTGCATGAGGATGATGGTGAAGGTATTGTAATGTATTTTTCCACAGAATACAAAGGTAAATTCCAAAAAGGTTTCTTTGGAAACATTGACCCTGAAAGAATTGTCATGTACGACACCAGTGACCCAAGGGATATTTTTGATTATCTAGCCGAAGATGTTCAGGCAATGGTTCAAGATGGTATGCCGCTAAAAATGGTTGTTATTGACTCACTTACTGCTATTGGTGGTATTAAAGCCGAAGGTAAGTCGGTAGGCGATCACCTAATTGGCGACAAAGCTTTGACTATTACCAGAGGTTTAGACAGGGTAATTCCATTTTTTAAAAAACATAACATTACATATATTACTGTAGCACAAATTAGAATGAATATTGGAGCTATGTATGGGCCAGACACTAAGGCCGCAGTTCCAAAAGCTTGTGAACACAATCATGAGTTTTTTCTATCTGTAAAACGTGCTGGTTCTGCTGATGACAAAAAAGACCTAGCTGGCAATTCTTTTGAAGGAAATATTAAGGATGCTAGAGGGAACAAAGCCGTGACAGGACATAAAATTTATGTTAAAATGGAACAGAATTCAGTTGGTCAAGCTGGTCGAACTGCCAAGGTTACTTTAGATTACAAAAGAGGTTTTATAAATCAGCATGAGGAAATTTTTGAGCTGGGTGTAAATACTGGCGTAATTGATAGGCCTAATAATAGAACTTATACATACGAAGGCGAGACATATAATGGTAAAAATGCAATGGCTCAAGCCATTAAAGAAGACCCCTACTTGGGTGAACGCATTTTAGACCAAGTTAAAATGATGGATCAATAAGGAGAAAAATATGTCAAAACTTGTAGATGATTTTGTTAGATTAACCAAAGCTCAAATAGAAATTGATGGAAAGCTTAAAAAAAATGAGCCTTTGACCAATGAAGAAAATGTGGATTTTCACGATCACATGGATTTAAATTTGCATGTAAGAGCACTTTTTAATCTTATTGAAGAAGGTTATACAAAAGATGATATTGTAGGTATGCTTGATAAATTTGAAGAATTTGATTTGGAATATTCAAAAATAAAATATTCTTAAACAATAAAGCGTTATGTATGGGACGCTATATAAACACCAACTTGGCTTTTAGAGCGTGTGCCAACTTGAACACTAGGAAAGTCTCTAAGCTGTTGAGGGAGAGACCAAAAGAGGATGTGGGTTTAGACTCTTTAAATTCGCCTAGCTTGGAGGGTAGTGAGAAACCCGAAGCCGCACCATGGTCATGTAGTCAGAATAGGCCGGTGACTTATAGACAGGGTTTGAATCCCTGATAGGCGACCATTAAAAAAAGGAAAAACTAATGACTAAATTAATAAGACAACTAGACAATCCAGAACTAGATGAAATCAAGTTAAATACAAGTGACCATTTTGAACTTATCTATATGAGACATAGATATTTTAGAAAGTCAACCAATCCAAAACCTAAAAGATTGGCTAAATTTGAAAAAATGATCTGTAATATTTCAGACAAAATTTACTTAAGAAATATTGAGGTATTTAAAATAGTAGGTTTTGAAATGGAAGACCTTAGAAATGTAGGGCGTGTAAACACTGTATCTTTTATTTCCATGGACGGCCTTTATGAAAACCCTGACAAAATGGAAAAGTTCAGAAAACAACACAAAAAAAAATATGGTGAAAATTCTGAGCCAAAAGAAAAAGATGTATTTTTAAAAGAATGCTACAATCTATCTAAATTTTTAAACCAAAGGCTTCAAGAAGTAGCTAAATTTTGCAAAAATAAAAATACAAACATTAGAGGTACAAAATCAATTAAAAAATTTTACATTGGTGATCCTCGAAGAAACCCTACTGATAAAGAGTTGTATAGTTACCCTGAAGTTTATGGTTACAAAAAAATTACAGAATCTAATTTTAAAAAGTTAGTAAAAGAAAACAATGCAGAAGGTAAACTAAGTTTTTTAAATAAACAAAATCAAATAGTTAGGGTTGTTTACATTAAAGGTTCTTTTTTAACAAAAAAAGATATTGAAGAAACAGATGTTGATCCAAGAAAATGCCTTTACAATGCAAATCCTGAAGACATTCTTATTGGAATAGAAGATTACAATAAAAAAGCGTGATATTATAAAGTATGTCTGACAATAACACAAACAAAAAAGAGCATGAAGAGTACGACAAAATTATACGTCAAGAGTATGAGCAAAATGTCGAAACAGAAAAGCTTATTCAAGAAAATAAGCGTATAAATGCTTTTATATATAATAAAAAACTAAAAGTTCAACAAAAACAATACGAAAAAATGTCTAACATTCAAGATAGTCTTGAAAAAGAAGACTTAACTAAACGTGGATTTAATCGTGAATCTATGTTAAAAGAGCTTGAAGATCGTAAAAATGCCGTCACATTTTTTAACGAAGTAGTGTCTAAAGATTTTGTTGCAGCACCCGGCTCTTTGATGGTCATCCCTTCAATGACAAACAATGGTAAATCCACCATGACAGCTCACCTTGCTGAAGCATTGGTAAATGAAAATAAGCGTGTTCTTATTTTGTCAAATGAAGAAAAAGAGGAAGACGTTAGAGCAAGAATTTCATGTCTTAGAACCAATGTATCTTTTGGTGATTATAAAACAAGCAAATGTACTCATGAAGAAATTGAAAAGGTTTTGTTGGACGGAGAACTTTTGGCAAATAACGGCAATCTTGTTGTTATTTCTCCAAAAAATGAAGTTGATGCCTATAAAGTAACAACAGTTGATGGTGTTATGGCAACACTTGAAAAAGCCAAGGGTAATTTTGACGCAGTAATTCTTGATTATTATACCAATGTAAACATGAGTGAGTTTGGAAATGTTGACCCTTGGCATGTTAACAACAGGTTAGCTTCTGAGCTTAATATTTTTAAAGACACTGCGCCATTTCCTATCATTGCAATGGCTCAATGTGAAGGTATTAGAAGTGAGAAAAAAGTTGAAGATAAAGGTGCGTTAGATTTTGAAAACAATCATGTAATGTACAGGTGGAAAGGTGGTAAAGGTATAATTATTTATGCTACCGATATTATTGAGCTTGTAAAAGATTTTGATAATAGTTGCTCTTATTTTTGGGCGCACAAAGTTCGGTTTAGCCACGGAGATTTGCAAAGAAAACATCATTTACCATTTGATAAAAAAATGCAAAAATTTGTTGAGTGGAGTCCTGAATTTGATGCCAAAGTTACCGCCTCAAAAGTAACTAGAGAAAGCAACGAACAAAGCAAAGAAGAACTTAAAAATATTTTTGATGGAAGAAATGAAGGAAACAACTAAAAATTTTTTAAATTTATTTTTTAATGAAGGTGAGACAATTTGCGTATCAGACTGTCAGGGTGGTTATCACAGCATATCCCAAGAAGAATTTGAAGGTGATATCAAGCTTGTTTCACCAAAAAAAGATAAAAAAAATAGATTTATAAAAGAAGAAGCTGTTAGATTAGTGGCAATTAACCCAATTAATGGGTGGAGAAGAGATGAAAACGCCACGGCCTATCGTACATTTTTAGTAGAGTGTGATGATATGTCATTGGAAGAACAATATAAATATATAAAAGATATGGGCTTTCCATATTCATACTGTTGTTTTTCTGGAAGTAAATCTTTACACTTTGCATTAGTGCTTGAATCTGACATTCCTAGCGAAACAATTTATAGACATACAGCGCAGTGGATTTTAAATATTCTTGACAAAGCCGATCCATACACAAAAAACCCATCACGTTCGGTAAGATTTCCAAGTGTCATTAGGCCAGAAACAGGAAAAGAGCAAAGAATAGTTGAAATGGGTTCCAGAATTAATATTGATAAACTTGGAAAATGGCTTAATAAATACCCTGATAAAGCACCAAAAGTAATGCAAATGAAACCTAGAAATACAGGCAATTTTAATATTGAAGGCGTAGGAGAATGGGCTAAAAAAGCTTTGGTAGAAGGTGTTCACAATTCAGAAGGTTCAAGAAATCAAAAATGGATGTCAATTGGATGTGAGTTTGCAATTAACGGTATGGGTCTTGATGAATCAATTTTATTTCTTGGTAGATATTATGAAGAACAGCCAGATTTTAATCAAAAAGAGTGGTTAGAGGCAATAACAAACGGATGGAATTTTGCCGATAAGGTTAGTGTAAGGAGTGATAATGAGTAATGACACATATCACAAATTTAAAAAAGATGATGTTGACCAATTTATGGAAAATGACATCTACCTTCCTACCAGAACTATTTATATGGGAAGTGCCAGTACTGATGATGAAGGTTGTGAAAGTGGTGTAGATCACATGATGGCTGAACAAATGATTAAAACTCTTCATATTTTAGATAATCAAGATGCTGAATCACGAAAAGGAAACAAGCCAATTACAATTATTATGAATAATCCGGGTGGAGAGGTGTACCATGGGCTTGCTATATATGATGCTATTAGAAATTGCAAAAATCATATAACCATAAAAGTTTATGGTCACGCTATGAGCATGGGTTCTTGGATTTTGCAGGCGGCTGACTATCGTGTAATGACTCCAAATTCACGAATTATGATTCATTATGGGTATGATGGTGGAGATGCTCATTCAAAGACATTTCAAAAATATGCGCTTGAAGGCGATAAAATAAATAAATTGATGGAAGATGTATTTCTAGAAAAAATTGAAGGTAATAAAATTACTCAAGAAGAGTATTTGCACTTAATTGGTAAAGACAAAGAGATATCCAAATTGCATTCAAGTTCAAAAAGAAAAATGATTGATATTAATAGAGAAAAACTTGAGTTAATGCTTAATTTTGACACATTTATTGATGCTGAAATGGCTTTGAAATTAAACTTGATAGATGAAATAGAAAGGCCTAAAGATGAGTAAATGCGATTTTTGCGATGTAGCTTGTGGCAATTCTTGGTGCCCGGCTAAAAAAGAAGATAAGGAAAATAAAAATGGAGATGAAAATAGCACTGATTGACTATATATCCAAAATGGCTTGGTTTGACATTGTTTTTGTTTTAGCAGTGCCATTTTTCTTTGTATTTGTTGTTAGAGGTTTATGGCAACAAATAAAATATGTAAAAAAAATAAAACATTTGGAAGCGCAAAAATGCATAGGCCCTCACACATGGATAAAAATGCCAATAATGGGGCAAGAAATTCATGTATGTAAAAAGTGTTGCTACTCAGGAGATATAGATGGGTATGTTAAAGCAGAATTTTTAAATGCATATCTTAAAGAGCTAGAGTTTAAAAATGCTTTGGAAAAATACTTAAAAAAAAGAAAAGTAGAAATTGCTGAAAAATTTAGACTATTTGATTTTGAATTAGAACAGCTAGAAAATGAAATTTACAGTATTAAAAAAGATTTTGTTGTTGAATGGTTAGAAAAAAGCCTAGAGGAAGTGTTAAAAGAAGAAAAAGAAGAAAAAGAAGAAAAGGAAGAAAGTAATGAGTAATTTTAATTTTGGCTGGGGTGAACCATTTTGTGTTAGAGAAGCTTTAAAGCATTACTATAAAAGATCAATGACAAAACCAGTAGATATAGATGAATTACAATATTGTCTTGACGATGGAAATGAAGACTTGATTAATTTAACACGTTGGTTTATTAAAGAAACTACCGGAATTGAGTATAAATATATTGTGATTACTAACGGCACAACTGGAGCTATCAACGTAGCCTTGCGAGTAATGGCTAAAGAAGGTAAAAAAAATTGTTATACACATAAATATCATTTTCCTTATTACCCTGCAATTATTGAGAAAAATAATTATAAACATAAAATTGGCTTATATCGTAACCATGAAAAACAGCTTAATTCTTCTAGCGCAGTAGGTCTTGTGGACAGCCCATCCAATCCGGCAGGCGATTTGTTACTGTACTCTGACCATAAAAACAATATTATTTGGGATAGTGTTTATCACAACCCTGTATATGTCAATACTATACCTGTAATTCCCGATCACAGAGTCAATTGCGGCTCCTACAGCAAGGTTTTTGGCTTGACAGGGGTAAGGGTAGGCTGGATTGCTACCAACTTTCAGAAGGACTATAAAGCTTTTAGAGATGAAAATTTATACGAATTATGTACGGTTTCTGTTCCTTCCCAAGAACTTTTGCTTGACATTTTTGACAATATAGATTTAAATAACTTCATGAGGTCTGCAAAATATCGAGTAAATAACAACCGAGAAATGTGGGATAGAATTAAGGGATTGTTTGATAATCAAGAAGTGCCTGAAAACGGAATGTTTTACCCTGCTTGGGCTGACCCTATTGCATGTAAATTATTGAATAAACTAGGTTTTACTTATGTTGAAATGGACAGCAAAGGAAAAGATAAATATCTTAGATTTAATTTGGCTCAAACTAATGATATCACAAATCAAGCAATAAGATATTTAATAAAGGAAACAAGAGTATAAAGGGCGTTAAAATGGGAAAAGCAATACTTGAATTTGATCTAGATGATTTTAGTGATAAAAAAGCACACTTAAGAGCAATTGCAGCGACCGATGCTTTTTTAGCCCTTCATGATATTGATAATATGTTAAGAGAATATACCAAATATTCAAAAGGTATTGATATAGGTGATATTATAAATGTTAAAGATGGGCCACACAGGTTAAATGATTTTGAATCCAAATTATTACATAGGGTTTGCGAGATTATTAGAGGTAATGTTGCAGATATTCTAGATGTTCATGGTGTTAACATGGGATATTTAGAATGAAGGAATTTAAAGAAGGATTTCATAAATTTTTAGTAGGAATCACGCTTATATCAGGGGCAATGTACAGCTCAACTTGGGCGCATTATTTATTTGATAAAATAAACGCTCCTGCTCCAGCACCTTTTGTTTTTCAAATGATTGTATTTTTTTATATTTCTAAAAAAACAGTTTATCATACAGAGTTTAAATATGATAAAAAATAGAACATTAAAAAATATGTGTATTTTTTTTAAAAGAAAATTTAAAAAAAAAATAACAAATAAAAAAAGATTAAAATCAGGCTATTGTTCTATTCATGAACTGGAATATTTGGCTAATAAATATAACGGAATTAACGGTGAGCAACTTGTTCTTTTTATCTTGAAAGAAAAAGGGGCACCTGTTAATGGTGTTTTGTTGTTGTCAATAGATACAATCAACTATGAGTGGTCAAGGTATAAAAAAAATGAATTTGATGTTTTTATTTGGAAAATTAAGGAGAATTTACCGCAATGAAAAAGCTTATTATTTTACTTCTTTTATCTGGATGCGCTCTTGATCCTGTAGTCATAAGAAACTACAAAAAACCCTATAAACAAAGAGTAGTTGAATGCACTGAAAGGTTTATGGATGGATTTGGCACTGATATAAAAAGCACTTATCAAGTATGTAAAGACCTAGAGCGAGGTCAAAAATAATGTGGGATAAAATGGACATGCTAGACAAAGCATTTTATTTTCTTTTGGCCCTTATTTTAGGGCTTTCTGTGTCTGTAGGTGTGTTGTTATATCAGAAGTCTAAGCTTAAAAATGAGGTTGTAAATTGGAAAATAAAATACACCGAAACTATGTCAGACCTGTCTTTTTGTCACGCAAACCATGCAGAAACCGGTTATAAATATGGTAGATGTACAGATTCTTTATATGACCTTAGAGAGTGGTTAAGATGGTGCAAGCCAAAATGTGAAGCAAAAAAAAGCTTTAATAAAATATTAAAAAGTAGGAAAATATGAAGGTAAAAGCTTTTATTGAGCACTTGCAAGATTTTGACCCAGAACAAGAGATTGTTTTCTTGGAATTAGGCGGTTTTTATGATATAATACTTTTAGCAATTTCAGAAAGAGATGATAAGGTTGAAATTGTTGTAAAAAATATTTTCAAAGAAGAAGAAAAAGAAAGGAAAATACAATGAATTATCCAGTGCCAACACCAACACCTAAAGGTAATGCTAAATTTATGGACAATGTACGCCTAAACAAGTTTATAAGCGAGTTTCAGCAAATGATTGCTGTTGCTATGGGTTTTCACGGTGCAACGCCTGAGCAGCTTCCTAAGCGTATAAACGGCAATCCTTTTGGAATTAAGGGACATTTTAATCATCCATGTACTGTATGGGTAAGAAAAAACAGGTCAAATTTCTTACATATGTGCCGTAGTACACTGGAATTTCTTAACGAACATTATAGGCGTGGGGGCAAAGGTCATGTTAACGCTCGAAACAATATTAAACTTGCAATGGCTTTTGCTAAAAACATTCCTGCTGGAGCTAGGACAGAGTTTCCTAATTGTGCAGCACACGATAGTTTAGGCGTTAATTATAAACATATTAAAGATGTACATGTCGCTTACCAGATGTATTATCAGACAAGATGGAGAATAGATGCAAGAAAACCCAAATGGAGTAGAGGGTAGAGTTTGCAATAGTTGCAAAACTTATAAGACCAGAGATAATTTTAGTAAACATAAAAGGTGCAAAAGTGGTTTGTACGGAATATGTTATGCTTGTAATAAAATTAAAACAAAAGCTTTTTACGAAAAAAACAAAGATAGACTGTTAAAAAAACAAAAACAAAAAAGGAACACGGATGAATACAGAAAAAAAGCAAATAAAAGACAATCAAAATATAGAAAAAATAACCCTACAAAAATGTTATGGATTTGGGCTAAAAATAAAAGTTTAAAAAA
>Ga0136656_1000326_pt1 | contig 16194 bp, 16 predicted proteins | sample CPBDNA_9_FD_94862 | JGI IMG/M metagenome (GOLD analysis project Ga0136656, IMG submission 94862) | Freshwater to marine salinity gradient microbial communities from Chesapeake Bay, USA - CPBay_Sum_15_0.8_DNA (version 2) | ecosystem: Environmental > Aquatic > Marine > Coastal | place: USA...
CAGCGCCCTCAATAGTACGTTGAGTAGAACCATCAATACGTCACTTACCACCTTGGTGGTATTGTTAGCGATATTTATTTTCGGAGGAGAAGCTATCCGTGGATTTATGTTCGCCCTTATTGTTGGAGTGCTTGTGGGTACTTATTCGTCGTTGTTTATTGCCACGCCGGTAATGTTCGATACCTCTAAAAAGAACAAGGAAAACGACTAAGCCTTTGCTTTGTTTTGGTACGAAAGGGCGATTAACGCTAATCCCAATAGTATAAGCGGAATGCTAAGCCATTGTCCAGTGGAAAGATAACCTATCTTTTCTCCAAAACCTCCTTGACTTACTTTTACAAACTCGGCAAAAAACCGAACGGTAAATAGTAAGCTGAAAAAAGCACCAATCAAAAAGCCTTTTTGATTTCTGAAGCGGGAGTTTTTATAGATTAAAAAGAGGATTATAAATACAATAAAATAACCTAACGATTCATAGAGTTGAACAGGGTGTCTAGGCAAGGTTTCTCCCTTGTTTTGAAACACAACACCAAAACTACTTCCTGTGTATTTTCCTACAATTTCGGAGTTAAAAAAGTTTCCAATTCGTATAAAAACACCACCAAAAGCAACCGTAATGGCAATTCGATCAAGCAGCCAAACCATAGATGCATATTTGTATTTTTTGGTGTAGAGGTACAGTGCAGATAAAATTCCTATGACCGCGCCGTGACTTGCCAACCCTCTAAATCCCACAAATTTCCATCCATCTTCAGTGATATTTACAGGCAAAATAATTTCGAGTAGGTTGTTTTGGAAATAATCCCAGTTGTAGAAAAACACCTCTCCTAGACGTGCGCCAATGAGTGTCCCTGCTACCATATACACTAAAAGTGGGTCTAGGTAGTCCAAGGAAACTCCCTCTTTTTTATACATGAATTTCATCAAGTAAAGCCCCGAGGCAAAGGCAATTACAAACATTAAGCTGTAGTAGTAAACATTAAAACTGCCAAGACTGATGGCTACGGGGTCGGGCGCCCACAAAAATTTGAGTGCTAACATGGATTAAATTTTGCCTAAATATACAGGAAAATTTTACCTAATCCGGTACAGGATCGTGTCCTTTTCCGCCCCACGGATGGCACTGACTTATGCGCTTGATTGCCAATATGCTACCTTTCCAAATCCCGTGTTTTTGTAGTGCTTCTATGCTGTATTGAGAACAAGTGGGATGAAATCTACATGTAGAGGGAAGTAGGGGAGAAATAAATGTTTGGTAGATGCGAATAAGAATAACAAAGGGGAAAATCAGTACTTTTTTCATGACGACAAGCCGTAAGTAGTACCGTCTTTACCATCTTTGAGTTGAATCCCTTTGGCTAATAGTTCGTCCCGAATACGGTCAGCGGTGGCGAAGTCTTTATTTGCCCTTGCTTGCTCGCGCAAATCAATCAGCACCGATAAGGCTTTATCCAGATACGTATTATCTTCTTCCTTTGTGGTTAGGGTTAATCCCAACACATCAAATACAAATCCGTGTACGGAATTACTGAGTTTTTCCACGTCCGTAGCCGTTAGGGTTTCTTCCCCTTTTTTCAAACGATGGATGAGTTTGACCGTTTCAAACAGTTGCGCAATAAGCACCGGACTGTTAAAATCATCATTCATGGCAGCATAATAGGTGTCAATGTGCGCGTTAATATCAACACTGCTTTTGTTGCTTGTGGGTAAATCTGATAACAGTTCAATACCTTGAATTAAGCGTTTATAGCCTTTTTCGGCAGCCTCTAATGCATCGCTACTTAAATCCAAAATACTACGATAGTGCGCTTGTAGCATAAAGAAACGTGCCACATCTGGCGAAAATGCTTTTGAAAGCACAGGATTTGACCCGCTAAAAAGTTCGTTTGGCAAAATATTATTTCCTGTGGATTTTGCCATTTTTTTGCCATTAAGCGTGAGCATATTGGCATGCATCCACGTATTAACAGGGCTTTTTTGGTTTAGGGCTTCAGCTTGTGCAATTTCACATTCGTGGTGCGGGAATTTTAAATCCATACCTCCTCCGTGAATGTCAAACTGTTCCCCCAAATATTTGGTGCTCATTGCCGTACATTCCAAATGCCAACCTGGAAAACCATCGCCCCAAGGCGAGGGCCACCGCATAATGTGTTGAGGTTCGGCTTTTTTCCAAAGCGCAAAATCTTGAGGAGAACGCTTATCGCTTTGCCCCGAAAGTGACCGCGTGTTGTGAATCATATCTTCCAACTTACGTCCACTAAGCACGCCGTAATGCTTGGTTGTATTATATTTTTGGACATCAAAATACACAGACCCATTGACCTCGTAGCCTAATCCATTTGCGATAATTCCTTTAACTATTTCAATTTGTTCAATAATGTGCCCCGTTGCGGTGGGCTCAATGTTTGGTGGAAGTGTGTTAAAGGCAGCTAAGGTTTGATGGAAATCTACCGTATAGCGTTGCACCACTTCCATGGGTTCAATTTGTTCCAGACGAGCCTTTTTTGAAATCCTGTCCTCACCCTCATCGGCATCGTGCTCTAAGTGTCCGGCATCTGTTATGTTACGCACATAACGCACCGAATAGCCCAAATGTTTGAGGTAGCGGTACACCAAATCAAATGAGATAAACGTGCGGCAATTACCCAAATGTACATTGCTGTACACCGTTGGACCACAAACATACATGCCCACATGCTTATCTTCAATGGAAGTAAAAAGCTCTTTTTTACCGCTTAGCGAATTGAAAATATGCAAAGATGAGGATGTATCACTCATAAATTAAAATGAGGTGTCAAGGTTTAGGTACCCCAAAAACTCTTTTCTGACTTCAGCTTTTTTGAAAGCGCCACCAAATTCTGCGGTTACTGTGCTGCTGTCTATGTCACGAATACCACGCGCATTTACGCATAGGTGTTTGGCATCAATCACACAAGCAACGTCCTTAGTGTTTAGCACTTCTTGCAGGGCTTTTACCACCTGTATAGTAAGGCGCTCTTGCACCTGTGGTCGCTTAGCAAAATAGTCCACTAAACGATTCATTTTGGAAAGCCCAACCACAGTACCATTGGAAATATAGGCAACGTGAGCTTTACCTACTATGGGCAGCAAATGATGCTCGCAAGTAGAGTAGAGCGTGATGTTTTTTTCCACCAGCATTTCGCCATACTTGTATTTGTTATCAAAGGTAGATGCGCTGGGTTTGTTGTCGGGATGTAGTCCTGCAAAAAGTTCACTGACAAACATTTTGGCAACTCTCTTGGGCGTTCCTCGTAGGCTATCATCTGTAAGATCCATACCTAAGGTTTCCAGAATGCGGGTTACGTCTTTTTCAATGCTCACAATTTTTTCATTGTTTGACATTTCAAAAGCATCGTCACGCAGCGGCGTGTTGATGTTTCCGCTTAGGTGATCATCGTCGTTGATGTCCGCAAGGGTCTCTTTAAGCAATCGGTCAAATTTCATAGCATCCTTCATAATTTGCAAAGATACTACATTCGGAAAAATTAACTTCGTTTAGAAACTAAAGCTATATGTGAGTGCGATTTGCTCCGCTCGTTGGCTTATATCTGCAGCATCGGTTAGCCCTAAACTATACATTTGCTGCTTATATTTTTGGTCAGTTGCACTAAACGCAAAGTCCAAGGCACTTCCCCCAAACCGAATCCCCAGACCAAGTGAATAACCTGTAAAATCTTCCTTTATCATATTGTTTTTATATGGACTTTGCTCCATCCAATAACCTCCCCGTAGGGTGAAATCGCCAAAGCGCTTTTCACCTCCAATCCGCATAAACGTACTTGAATCGAGGTCATTTTCGATACGATTGTTTAAATAACCATAATCTGTACCGGCGTTATCACTTATGTTCGAATTGGCAAAATTTTTCACACCAAAATCAGCACTAATAAATCCGCTTGTACCAACAACCAACGCCGCACTTGCTTGGGTTTTAGACGGCGTTTGAACATTATATGGTCCAATAATATTAACTACATTTGGTTTAATCTCTTCTGTAAATATATCCCCGTCCAAATCGTCTTGTGATTTTACACTCAATGCTTGCATTTGCTCATCTTCCAATGAGTAAAATGTTGGTGAGGTGTAACTTATCCCTAGGCGTAGTGCTTTGGATGCCTGAAAAATTGCACCAACTTGTAATGAGACACCTGTTCCAAATGTGCGAAGTTCTTCCTGAAATAATGCTTCTTTGATAAAAGAGTTTGCTTGATCTGTGTAAGAGTCAAACGTTTCTTTGGTTTCTGAATAATCAATAGAATAAAAATTAAGATTGGCACCAATTGAAAGTTTTTCGTTATACCTCCCTGCAAAATTTAAGGTATATAAGCGTTGCCCCCCTTTGGAATAGACCAAATGAGTTTGGTTAACGCCTTTACCCTCGTTCGGATTGATAATACCAGGAACATAATACTCATTTTTGTCTTCATCGTAATTCATGAGATGGCTTCGTAATGCCAAATAGGTTTGTTGTGCGCCATACCCTCGATTTCCTTGAAAAAGGTATTCACTTGAAATATTTCTAGTATCCCTTAAATCAAAATCATGAGAAACACCAGTTGCATGTGCCAAAAAATAGGTTTGCAACCCACGATTGATATTTGTTCCTTCAAAATATACTTGCTTATTAAAATTGTTTACCAGATGCGTATTAAACCCAAAAGCGAGTTTATCCCATTTGGAGGATGACGGGTTTTTAAGCACTAATACAAATCCAACCTGACCAATGTTAAATGAATTTTTCTGATCACTTTCTTGATTTCCATAAAACGTAGCATCGTTTTCAAAGCTTTGAAAGTCAGCAGTCACACTTGCCTCATTAAAGGCAAAAACAGTTGATCCAGCGGGGTTGTTGCTAATTGCTGATAAATCACCCCCAAGCGCTCCAAAAGCACCTCCTAAGGCTTGATAACGTGCTGTGCCGTTAAGGGTTTCGGTACTGTAACGCACCACTTCATTTAGGTTTTGAGCGTGTATAATGCTCCCTGAAAGGAATGCGCATAGCATTCCAAAAATTAGACTTTTCTTTTTCATATTACCTTCTTGTTGATGATCTACTTCTTGATGACAAACCACTGCTTGAACTTCTACTTCCTGCAGATGTCCTGCTAAAGTTATTATTTGACGAAGATCTTGTTCTGCTGTAGCTGCTATTACTACTTCGAGAACTGTTGTTGTTCGGTTGATTATAGGAATTATCACTTCTACTGCGACTGTTTGTAGTCGTGGCATCTCTTTGCTGACGCTGGGTGGAGTTTGTAGAATACGAATTATTGTTTCTTGAGCGACGCATATTATCCCTTAATGAACCATTGTTTCTGGAGTTTGTTTGTCTTCTTTCAGTGTTGGCACTTTGCCCATTTGAACTTCTCGATGATGACCTAGAAACACCACTTTCGCCACGCCCTCCTATTATCCTACTGTACGTAGGCGTATTTCGGTAAACGCTTCCGTTATGATACCTGTTTCCCCAGTAAGGATATCGGTTATCCCAACGATTCCATCGATTCCAATACGGACTGCGATATCCCCATTCCCAACGATAGGGGTTGTAATACGGATTGTGGTAATGATCAAATGTAAAATACCAAGGGTGGTAATTGTATCCCCAAAAAGCAGAGCGACCAAAAGTGTATGGCGCATCGTACCAACCCCATACCCAATTCCAACCAAGTGGGCGGTTGTATATGATGTTCACATTTATCCTGTCAGATTGATCACCCCAAGAGCCATGTGCCTGATAGTTTCCCGCACTGGTTTGTTCGGGTGCCGGACTTTGATACTGTTCGGGATTTGTGAAAATATAATCGTCTTGAATGCCTTGGGATGCCTTTTCAGCAAAGTAATTTTTATAGTATGACCCACTTTGTTGCGGGGCTTCTGTTGTATTTACAGCTTGTTGTGGAACTTCCTGCATGGGTGCTTCGCCATAGATGCCGTCTTGATAATATGAGACGGATTGATACCCACTGCAACCAAAAAAGAGAATTGCTGAAAATAAAACCAAAGTGGTGGGTATATTTTTAAAACGATGTTGTTGGTAAATAGTTCTCATGGCTGAAACGTTTAATTAACTTCAAATTTAAGTAGTTTTGCACTACAACTCATTAAAAATCAAAAGTTGTGCCAAACTTATGGGGAAGCATTTAACAACTCGTGCCGAGGATTATTCCAAATGGTATAATGAACTGGTGGTAAAAGCCGATTTAGCAGAGACTTCAGCCGTGCGTGGCTGTATGGTAATCAAACCCTATGGGTATGCTATTTGGGAGCGTATGCAAGCCATTTTAGATAAAAAATTTAAAGAAACAGGACATAGCAATGCTTATTTCCCCCTTTTTGTGCCTAAAAGTTTGTTTGAAGCGGAGGAGCAAAATGCTGAGGGATTTGCTAAAGAATGTGCCGTAGTAACGCATTATCGCTTAGAAAACGATCCAGACAAAGTGGGTAAACTTCGTGTGGATCCTAAAGCAAAATTAGAAGAAGAACTTATTGTTCGCCCAACGAGCGAGGCAATTATTTGGAGCACCTATAAAAACTGGATACAATCCTATCGTGATTTACCGATTTTACTAAACCAATGGGCAAATGTGGTGCGTTGGGAAATGCGTACACGCTTGTTTTTGCGCACTGCCGAATTTTTATGGCAAGAAGGGCATACCGCCCATGCCACCGAAGCGGAGGCTTTGGAAGAAGCCAAACGCATGAATGGGGTATATGCCGATTTTGTAGAAAAATATATGGCAATTCCTGTGATACAAGGGGTAAAGTCAGCGGCGGAGCGTTTTGCGGGAGCAGTTGAAACCTACTGCATTGAGGCATTGATGCAAGACGGAAAGGCATTGCAGGCGGGTACTTCGCACTTTTTAGGGCAGAATTTTGCCAAAGCCTTTGATGTGAAATTTGCCACCAAAGAAGGTGGGCTAGAGCATGTATGGGCTACTTCGTGGGGTGTTTCTACTCGACTTATGGGGGCACTTATCATGACGCATAGCGATGATAACGGTTTGGTATTGCCTCCCGAATTGGCACCTTATCAAGTGGTGATTGTTCCTATTTATAAAGGTGACGAGCAACGCACTGCCATTGAGGCTGCTGTTGCGCCCATTGTTACGGAATTGCAAAAAGCGGATATTCGTGTGCATTTTGATACCCGCGATACACACAAACCCGGCTTTAAGTTTAACGAATACGAACTTAAAGGAGTACCCTTACGCATTGGTATTGGCCCAAGAGATTTGGAAAACGGCACGGCAGAATTGGCTCGCCGCGATACCCTTTCTAAAAAGAGCGTTGCGCAGTCAGATTTGGTAAATGAAATTCAATCAACGCTTACAGAAATTCAGCAGGCACTGTTTGATCGTGCTAAAGACTTTAGAGCCGAACACACCACTGAAGTGGATACTTTTGATGCATTTAAGGAAGTGTTGGAAACCAAAGGAGGATTTATTTCAGCGTTTTGGGACGGCACCGAAGCTACTGAAACAGCTATTAAAGAAGCGACTAAAGCGACCATCCGATGCATTCCTCTTGATGGAAAAACGGAAAATGGAACTTGTGTATACTCTGGAAAGCCAGCGACAAAGCGGGTTTTATTTGCTAAGGCGTACTAATCAAAAATATATGTTGCAAGTTTGTTAGGTATCCTATAAATTTGCACCTCGTAAAATCCGAAAGGCCCGTTCGTCTATCGGCTAGGACGCCAGGTTTTCATCCTGGTAAGAGGGGTTCGATTCCCCTACGGGCTACTAAATTTAAAATATGGCAAATCATAAATCCGCCTTAAAAAGAATTCGTTCAAACGAAACAAAGCGTCAACGTAACCGTTTTCAGCATAAAACAACCCGTAACGCTATCCGCGACTTTAAAGCGTTAGAAAAGAAAAAAGAGGCTGAAAAGAAGTTTCCGCTTATAGCATCTATGATTGATAAGTTGGCAAAAAACAACATCATTCATGCCAACAAAGCGGCTAACCTAAAGTCAAAACTAGCAAAGCACGTTAGCACACTTTAAGTAGATGCTTACCTAACAAAACAAAAAGGCTTCAAATTGGAAGCCTTTTTACTTTTAGTATACCAAAGATTTATGCATTCATAGAAATCAAAAACTCTTCGTTGTTTAATGATTTTTTGATACGGTCGCTGATAAACTCCATGGCTTCCACGGGGTTCATGTCAGCAAGGTATTTACGCATAATCCACATGCGTTGAATGGTGTTTTCGTCTAAGAGCAAGTCGTCTCGGCGTGTGCTAGAAGACACCAAATCAATAGCTGGGAAAATACGGCGGTTAGAAATACGGCGGTCAAGCTGCAATTCCATGTTTCCTGTTCCCTTAAATTCTTCAAAAATCACTTCATCCATTTTAGAGCCGGTTTCGGTAAGTGCCGTAGCAATAATAGATAGCGAGCCACCATTTTCAATATTACGTGCCGCACCAAAGAATCGCTTTGGTTTGTGTAGTGCATTGGCATCTACACCACCACTCAAAATTTTACCAGAGGCTGGCTGTACGGTGTTATACGCACGTGCCAATCGGGTAATGGAGTCTAATAAAATCACCACATCGTGTCCACATTCCACAAGGCGTTTTGCTTTTTCGAGCACGATATTGGCAACCCTTACGTGGCGGTCTGCGGGCTCGTCAAACGTAGAGGCCACTACTTCGCCTTTTACATTGCGTTGCATATCGGTAACTTCCTCTGGGCGTTCGTCAATCAATAAAATAATTTGATACACTTCGGGGTGGTTTGCTGCAATGGCGTTAGCCACGTCTTTAAGCAACATTGTTTTTCCTGTTTTGGGCTGCGATACGATCATACCACGCTGCCCTTTTCCAATAGGGCAAAACAAATCCATTACTCGAGTAGAAATGGTACTTTGCTTATCGGCAAGGTTAAATTTTTCTTGTGGGAATAATGGCGTAAGGTGCTCAAACGATACGCGGTCTCTTACAATATCGGGTGAAAGCCCGTTAATGAGCGATACCTTAATAAGCGGAAAATACTTTTCGCCTTCTTTTGGCGGACGAATATGTCCCAAAACGGTATCCCCAGTTTTGAGTCCAAACAAGCGCACTTGCGAATTGGAAACGTAAATATCATCTGGAGAAGACAAATAATTGTAATCCGATGAGCGAAGGAAACCATAACCCTCAGGCATCATTTCCAACACGCCTTCGCTTTCTATAATGCCATCAAACTCGTAATCGGGTTGGCGGTAGCGGTTGCGGTTATCTTTGTTGTGGTTAGGGTCTTTGCTGTTGTTGTTCCCGTTGTTGTTTCCGTTGGTATTAGTGTTACCATTGTTTTTACCGTTTTGGGTACGATCGTCTTTATTTTTATTTTGATGGTTCCCGCTGTTTCGGTTTTTATTTTGCCCCTCTTTTTCTTCTTGTGGCTTATCTTGGTTTTTGGGTTTTTCAGCTCTTTTGCGATGAGTTCTTTTGGATGTGTCGGATGTTACTTTGTTGTCCGAATTTTCTTTGGGAGCCTCTGTCACTGTTTCTACAGTTTCTCCTGGTTCAGGCAAGGTAGATTGATGATCAATGATACGATAAGTGAGCTCAATTTTTTTAAGACCTGTAATTTTTTTAAGGCCTAATTCTTTTGCAATTTCTTGCAATTCAGCAAGTTTCTTTGCTTTTAGTTCTGATAATTCAAACATGTGTGAATGAGTAATATAAATTGTAATATAGTCGGCTGAAGTATTTGCCGTTAGAGCAAACATACAACTTTTTTTATTTTTGACACCTAATAAATCCCTTTTGTGGTAGCCATTTCCATTATTATCCCTTTTTTTAATGAGGAAACTCATTTAGAACAATCTGTAAATTCCTTATTTACACAGACTTATAATTTTAATGAGCTAATATTGGTGGATGATGGTTCCACAGATAAATCTGCAGAAATTGCCAAATCTTTGGAAAAAAAGCATCCATCGGTTCGTCTTGTTTCCGCTAAAACCCCTTCCGTCCACCAGCCAGGTCAAAAAGTTGTTCGTGCCTTCATTCGTGGTTTTGAAGCCTTGCATACTTCTTGGGATGTGGTGTGCAAGTTTGATGCGGATATCATTTTTCCATCAAATTATTTGGAAACTGTAGCCAAAGCTTTTACCAGCGATTCCAATTTGGGCATGTTTTCAGGTGTGTTATCCATTGAAAAAAAGGGCGTTTGGACATTGGAAAATATCTCAGCAAACCATGTGCGTGGTCCCGTAAAGGCATACAGCAAACCTTGCTTTACCGCTATTGGTGGATTGCGCCCTGCCTTGGGCTGGGATACTCTAGACGAACTCTTGGCATTATACCATGGTTTTGCTGTCAAAACAGACGACACATTGCGCGTAAAACACCTACGTCCAACAGGTTTTAAATACGGTCGTAGAGCTGCCAAAGCCAAAGGAGAAGTGTTTTACGGATTGGGTTACGGATTTATTTTAGGCATACTTGCCTCTCTAAAATGGGCACAAAGTCAGCGCGGAAGTTTGATTGGCGTACTACTTGGTTTTATTGGGGCATGGCTTAAACGCAAACCTAAGTTGGTTACTAAAAAAGAAGGAAAATTTATTCGTAAGTACCGCTGGTCACGTATCAGAAGTCAATTTGTCGGCTAATTCAATTACCACCAAATGCTGCGCTTTACCGTTGGCTAGTTCAAATTTGATTAAGGTCTGCTTTTTGTGAAACCCGTGCTTTCCCGCTGCCCCCGGATTGATGTACAGCAATTCTCTGTCATTGTCATAAACAACCTTTAAAATATGCGAGTGCCCACAAACAAAAAGCTGTGGTTTTAATCGTGTTAACTTTTCAGAAATACCCTTGGCATATCGTTTTGGTCTTCCACCAATGTGTGTCATAAAAACAGTAACCCCTTCAAGCTCAAATAATAAATCTTCAGGAAACTGCTGCCGAATGGTAGCATTGTCAACATTGCCATATACAGCTCTTAAGGGTTTTAGTTTTTGCAGCGCATCGGTTACCTCAAAACTACCAATATCACCGGCATGCCAAATTTCGTCCACATCTTTGGCGTAGTCCAAAATGCGAGTATCCAAAAAACTATGCGTATCGGAAAGCAACAATATCTTTTTCATCATCTTTGCACAAAATTACAGTTTTGCGCTTCTTTCTGGAACTTTCATACAAAGGAACTTCATACCACGGGTGGCAACGCCAGCCCAATGCGGTGTCTGTACAGCAGGTTTTGGAGGAGGCTTTGAGCACTTTGTTGGGAGAAGAAATCCAAATTGTTGGTGCAGGAAGAACAGATACAGGTGTTCATGCCAAGCAAATGTATGCGCATCTTGATGCGGAAATTTCTATTGATATAACAAAAGAACTGGCGCATCGCCTTAACCGATTTTTACCCGAAGCCATTGCCATTCATGGCATTCATGCTGTTACTGCGGATGCGCATGCACGTTTCGATGCGACTTCTAGGAGTTATGAATACCATATCACCACTCAAAAAAATCCGTTTAATAGCGAATTTGCCTATGCTTTTAACACACCACTGGACATAGATGCGATGAATACAGCAGCGACTCTTCTTCTAAAGCACACCAATTTTAAGTGTTTTTCTCGTTCTAAAACAGATGTCAAAACCTATGACTGTGAAATAACTAAAGCCTTTTGGGAACAGCAACAATCCAATTTGATTTTTCACATTTCAGCAAACCGATTTTTACGCAATATGGTTCGTGCTGTAGTGGGAACGCTTTTGGATGTGAGCACAGGAAAGCTGTCGCTTTCAGGCTTTCAAGCAGTACTAGATAGTCAAGACCGCACACAGGCGGGAAGTTCTGCACCAGCACACGGATTGTTTTTAACTGAAATTCGCTATCCAAACACTATCTTTGAAGCTTATGGAAAAGAAAAGCTCAAGTAGCCTTTTGGATGTAGGCTTATTCAAACGCCTTATGGTGTTTGTAAAGCCCTACCGCAAAACATTTGCTTTTGTATTGTTGGCTGCGGTGCTGTTGTCAGGTTTTTCTACACTTAGTCCATACTTGCTAAAAATTACCATAGACGATTACATTACTGTCAAAGATTATGACGGCATGTTGGTGCTTATCGCCTTAATGGGGGCTGCATTGCTTATGGAAGTTATTTTCCAGTTTATGTTTATCTATTACGCCAATTGGTTGGGACAGCAAGTAATTTTTGATCTACGCAACACACTTTACACACATATGTTGCAATTTAAAATGACCTATTACGATAATTCTGCTGTTGGACGCTTGGTTACTCGGGTGGTAAGTGATATTGAAACCATATCAGGGATTTTTAGTCAGGGCTTGTTTATGATAATCTCCGACCTGCTAAAAATGCTTGTTGTTATTGTGGTGATGTGGTCTGTAAGTTGGAAATTATCGTTAATTGTTTTCGCAGTGCTTCCACTCATTGTAGTTGCTACGCGTAAATTTCAAAAAGCCATGAAAGCTGCTTTTGACGAAGTGCGTACACAGGTGGCAAACCTAAACAGTTTTGTGCAAGAGCGTATTTCGGGCATGAGCATTGTACAACTTTTTGTTCGAGAGGAAATCGAATCAAAAATATTTAGAGGAATTAACGACAAACACCGCAAAGCATGGCTTAAAACGGTTTGGTACAACTCCATCTTTTTTCCAATTGCAGAACTTTCCACCTCCATTACCATTGGATTACTGGTATGGTTTGGCGGACTTAATGTGATTGCAGGATCGTCGGGTATTACGTTGGGTATTATCTTTCTTTTTATTCAATTATCCCAAATGCTTTTTCGCCCACTTCGCCAAATTGCCGATAAGTTTAACACCTTGCAAATGGGTATGGTTGCCGTGCGACGAGTGGTAGCTATTCTCGATATGGACGAAAAAATCCCAAATCAAGGAATCATTTCAGAAAAAGAGATTACGGGTGCACTTCGATTTGAGAATGTACATTTTTCATATAAAAAAGATGAGCCAGTGCTTCATGGCATTTCGTTTGACATGGCACCCGGCGAAACCGTTGCTGTAGTAGGGGCAACGGGTGCGGGAAAATCCACTCTGATTAATATCTTAAGTAGATTTTATGAAATTGATAGTGGAAAGGTTTTATTAGATGGTGTAGGTATTGAAGACTACGAACGCGTATGGCTCCGCAAGCAAATTGGCGTGGTGCTTCAAGATGTTTTCCTTTTTGCCGATTCTATTTACAACAACATTACCCTTTGGGATACTTCTATTCACGAAGAAGATGTGGTGGCTGCTGCCAAAAAAATAGGGGTGCATGCATTTATTTCAAGTCTTCCAGATGGATATCATTTTAATGTAAAAGAACGTGGAAGCATGCTCTCAACAGGGCAACGCCAATTAATAGCGTTTTTACGTGCTTATATCATGCAACCCAAAATTCTAGTGCTTGACGAGGCAACATCTTCCATTGATACCCATGCTGAAAAACTTATTCAAAAAGCGACTAAAGAAATTACCAAAGGCAAAACATCTTTGGTTATTGCGCACCGATTGGCTACCGTACAGCGTGCCAATAAAATCATTGTTTTGGATAAAGGGAAAATTGTAGAGGAGGGAACGCACAAAGAACTGCTTGAAATTGAAGGTGGTTACTATAAAAATCTCTATGAAGTACAGTTTTTGGCTCCTGCACAAACAACCTAATCCATGTCTTTTGAAAGCATTTCACTTAGCTCTTTGTAAGAACTAAATGGGAATCGTTCGCCGTTCTTGAAATAACTAATTGCGCCTGTTTCTTCAGAAACCACAAGCACTACAGCATCGGTTTTTTCGGTAATACCCATTGCGGCTCTATGTCTTAGTCCAAACCTTTTGGGGATAGATTTGTTTTCAGATACAGGTAGCACTACTCGAGTTGCCGTAATGGTATTGTTCTCGATGATGGCGGCACCATCATGTAGCGGTGCGTTTTTGTGGAAAATACTTTCAATCACCGGTACTGAAATCTCCATATTTACCACTACACCAGAGGGTTTTAGAAAATCTAAAGAACTGTTTCTTTCTAACACCAATAATGCCCCCAATTTTTGTTTTTTCAAAGACGAACAGCTTTGAACGAGTACATCTATATTTAGTTCAGGGTCAAATGTATTTTGATTAGCAGTAAAAATTTTGAAATAACGATTTAATGCCTTTCTGTTAGCGAAATTTGAAGAGCCAAGCATTAGTAGCAGCTTTCTAATCTCTTGTTGAAACACCACAATTAGCGCAAATACTCCAACACTCATAAATCCGCCCAAAATATTACTAAGAAGCTCCATGTTTAGCGCATCGGTAATCTTCCAAATGAGATAAAGAATTACAATACCCACAAAAATATTTATGGCAGCTGTTCCACGAACTAGTCGATATGCGTAGTAAAGCAGCAAGGCTACCAAAAAAATATCTAGTACATCCAGTAGATTGAAATCTAAAAAGTCAAACATCTTATAAAATTACGGATTTATTGGATAAGAGGCATCAAGTGCTTCAATTAGCCAAATAGCTTCTTGCGCTTCTTTTACATCGTGTACCCGTAAAATAGCTGCCCCTTGTTGTAGCGCAATAGTATTTAGCACTGTTGTTCCATTAAGCGCATATGCTGCGCCTGTTTCCAATGTGTTGTAAATCATGGATTTACGCGAAACTCCCACTAGTAAAGGGACTCCATCAATTTGTAAGGTGTGCAGGTATTTGAGTAAAGTAAAATTATGCTCTGTGGATTTTCCAAAACCAAATCCAGGATCTAAAACAATATCGTTAATTCCTGCCGCATGAGCCGCAGCAATTTTTTCAGAAAAGAATGAGCGTACTGAAATAAGTACATCGTCGTATGTGGGATTGTTTTGCATGGTCTGTGGGGTTCCTTGCATGTGCATGGCAATGTAGGGCACACCAAGTTTACCTACTGCTTTTAGCATGTTGGGATCTAAATTTCCTGCGGAAATATCGTTTACAAGTTGTGCTCCTGCAGCTACCGCCTGTTTTGCCACTTCACTACTATAGGTATCAACAGACACAAAAATTTCGGGAAATGCGAGGCAAATTTTTTCAATGACAGGAAGCACGCGCTTAAGCTCTTCATCTATTGAAATTTCCTCCACACCAGGTTTTGAGCTTGCACCACCAACATCGATAAAGGTAGCGCCCTCTAAAATCATTTTTTCAGTTTGCTTGAGCGCAGCATCTAAGGTGTTGTGTTTACCACCGTCGTAAAACGAATTTGGCGTAACATTCAAAATCCCCATGATTTTGGGTCTTGTGAGATCGATGATATTACCGTTGCATGTGATGTTCATAAATAGCACTTAAAATTATTGGTAATAAACCAAATCTTGCTCATTTTTGACCGAAATTTACAACAAAACAAATCAGGTGGCGCATACCGAAGCACAATATATGTCAGAAGCATCCAAATGTAAGGAGCTTTTTGAGAAAAAAATGATTGACTACGGCTGTGCCTGGCGCATTCTTCGCACTACTTCTCTGACCGATCAAATTTTTATTAAAGCACAACGCATCAGGACGCTGCAAGAGGTGGCTTCTAAAAGAGTAGATGAGGGTGAGGAGGCTGAATTTATTGGCATTGTTAATTATTCCATTATGGCGCTAATTCAGCTTGAATTGGGCGTTGCAGATCAACCCGATTTGAGCAATGATGAGGTAATGGAGCTTTACACCAAACATGCCACTGCCACCAAAGCACTTATGGAACGCAAAAATCACGATTATGGTGAAGCGTGGCGTGATATGCGTGTTAGCTCACTAACAGACTTGATTTTACAAAAATTACTTCGTGTAAAACAAATAGAAAACAACGAAGGAAAAACCCTTGTTAGTGAGGGGTTGTCGGCAAATTATCAAGATATGATAAATTATGCCTTATTCGCTTTAATTCATTTAAACAACCAATAAAAAATCAACATGAGAAAGCACATTGTAGCAGGAAACTGGAAAATGAACCTAAACGCAGACGAGAGTCAAGCACTTATTGAGGCTTTAAAAACCAAAAAACTTTCCAGCGATGTTCGTGTAGCGATTGCCACTCCTGCCGTGCATCTTGCAGCTGCTGTAAACCTAACTTCCGGCACCAAAATTGATGTGTCCGCACAAAATATGCACCAAGCAACATCGGGTGCTTACACTGGTGAAATTTCAGCTTCAATGCTGAAATCAATAGGTGTGAATACTACTCTGTTGGG
>Ga0136656_1000327_pt1 | contig 16163 bp, 17 predicted proteins | sample CPBDNA_9_FD_94862 | JGI IMG/M metagenome (GOLD analysis project Ga0136656, IMG submission 94862) | Freshwater to marine salinity gradient microbial communities from Chesapeake Bay, USA - CPBay_Sum_15_0.8_DNA (version 2) | ecosystem: Environmental > Aquatic > Marine > Coastal | place: USA...
AAAATAAACAACACAATGCTAAACTACGAAATAATCCAACCATTTAAATTATAAATATAAAAAAATAAAAATTGAAGTTATTTTTAACTCTACAGACCCTATATATAAAACTTATTGAATACATAATGTCATTTGTAATTGCAGTTAAAATTGGAAATCTTCCTAATGGATACCAACCAATATTGGATTATTATAATCAAAATCGCAAGTCCAATACACAACCCTTAGAAAAGTTACCACGCTGCGAGGGAGGATTTATGATTAAACTACCTGATTATGATAAAATTAAAAGTTTGGAAATAAATAATAAAATTCAACAACTTAGATGGAGTAAAAGACAATTAGTTAGTGATATTTATTATGGTTTTAATGATGAACAATTAGAACTTCTATATGATGCACTTTGTTCTTCCTTAGGTGAAGATAATGTATGCAAAATAGATAAATGTATGGAAAATAAAATACAAAGAACTTTCCATGTAATTAGCAAAAAATAGTTCACATAAATAATATATTTGGAATAAAAATATCTATAAAATTTTTTTATATACAAATATTTTATAATGAGTGAACCCAAAATAATAAAAACTGACGATGTTGAATTAGGAACAGAAAAAATAATTTCAACTACTAATTCCCAAAAACGACCTTCTATTATCGACCAATTCAAAGAAAAAACCAGCGATCAAGATTTCCAACAAAGAATGAATGTGGCAAGCACATTATTATTAGAGATATATAGAGTGCTCATGGGTGCTTTTTTAGTAGTATTTGTTCCCCAAAAATGTGGGCAAGAAATATGTTCCCTTAGTCAAAATATTAATAGAGAAGATGGTTTAGCTAAAACTGCTATTGCATTTAACGCACTTACTATGTTAACTTTTTTAATGTTATATTTTGTTGAAGTAAAGAGAGAAAATAAATTAATTAATTATTTAGAAGTAAATAGATTTACACCTGTAGATAATGAATCTGTAGGAGAAGCTTTGCTTAAATTAGCTCCTGAAAAGAAACAAACTATTTGGGATTATGATGGGTATTATCAAAAAGCTGGATACATTTCTACTGGCTCATTTATTTTAAATTCAATTTTTAGTTCCATTGTTATTTTTAGTCATTATTTTGATAGTAAAACTATAACTGTATTATTGACTAATTTATTATTTATGGGATTAAAAGTTTCTGATGTATATTCCACAGTAAATACAAAAAAAAATGTATTCTACAGTGCATATTTAAAAAATAAAGTTCAATTCAATGATGTCGATCCTGATAAAATTATTGAGCAATCATCAAAAATAGAAGAATTACCAGATGATATTGTTTCAATTGAAGGAGGAAAAGAAAATAAAATTGTCGATGAAGAGAGAAAAGAGGAATTAATAGATGTCAAAGAACCTTTGATATCAGAAGAAGAAATTAAAGAACCTACTCTCAATATTGAAATTCAAACTTCCGAAGATAATTCCATTTTAACAGAGGAAGAGAAACCATTAGTGGAAATTCAATTAAATGAAGATGCTGAGTCTAAAACATCTGAAGAATGTAAAGAAGAATCATTACCAGAACCAGTAACATTTGTAGAATCTAATAAAGAATCTACACCAGAATCAGATTCAAAAACAGATTCAATAACATTAGAATCTAAAGAAGAAGAAACATTAGGGCCTGAAGATTTAGTTTGATTAAGTTTTTGAATGATAAACATTCTTTTATAAATTTTTTTTCCATCTTTCGTATATCCACTACTTATTCTTTTAGGTGTCATAGTAAAATTACATGATTTTAATATTTGACGGACTAAATTAAGCAAAGGCCATTTTTGATTTTCCTCTGCAGTAGATTGCAAACTTGTCAAATAAGAGGAATTAAATATTTGCTTAAGTATAGAAATTTCTTCTTTAACACTTTTATAAATTTCATTATCTATTAATATCTCTCTAGGTATTAACATACCTTCTAAATCATTTAAATTAGTAACAGGAATTTTACATTTATTTAAAAATAATTTAATATGTTCAAATTGTTGGTTATTCATAGAACTATATTAAATATAGTTCTTTTTTTTAAGTTTAATTTTTTTTTAAATTTAAATAATAATATATATCATTTAAAGTTGCTGAACATTTATCAGTGCAATTACAATTACCAATTTTTTGATTGAAATTAGTCATTTCACATTTTAAGGAAGTATAAAATTTTAATGGTGAATATTGATGATGAGGAATTACATATTCCATATTACATTTATGAATGCAATCACAATCTCTCATCTTAACTAACTGATTTTTAGCGTAGCATAATTTAAAAATAGGAATAGATTTTTTAATCAAATTAAAATTCATTTGGATATAAAAAATATAAATTTATTTTTAAATATATATTTTTATAAATTAATTTTCAAATAAAGAAGGAATAGAATATTCATTTCCATGTTTTTCGTATTTGGCAATTATACGAGGATTTTTTTTATTAGAAATAATATCTTCTGTGTCATAAACATTTCCATCATTATCTAGATAATAAACAATTCCTTTAATATCAATTGCACTAACTTCGATTTTTGTTACACTTGAAACCGTTTCATTTTCATTCATTACCCCATGAGGAGTGCCTTTACTATGAGTTCCACAATATTGTGATTCTTCTTTTTTTCGTCTTGTACATTGCTGGCCATTTGCTCTTTTGGCACAACATCTTTCATAAACAGGAACCATATTTTTTACTCTTTTACGCTTCATAAAATCTTCCTTTGTCAATTCAAAATTATTATATTGATAAATATAATTCATAATTTCAGATGGATCAGAATTATTCATTTTTTTTATCTTTTCAGCAATCTCATTTTTGAAATTATGAATATAATCATTTACCTTTTTAGAAATACGACGCTCCATTACTATTATACTTTAATATATAAAAAATAGTTTATTTCAATTTTTTATTTAATAAAATAAACTACTTAAAAGCAAATTTAATTATCGAATGGTTTAAAAACATAATTAGAATTTTCTTCTTTCATTTGTTCAAATAATTCATTTTCTTCCTTTTCTTTTTGAGCCTTTTCCTTCTTCTTTTGTCTTTTCTTTGCATTTTTCTTTTGCTTGGCAGTCAATTCTGTGCCATCTGTTTGTGAATTAATTGTGTCTTTATCATCATCATCTTCCTCTTCTACCTTTTCAACTACTTCATGTATAATATTTTTAATATCATCTTCATTATTATTTCGTTGTTCATCAGGTATTATATCTATTAATTCATTTTCATCTTTATTAAATTCATTACCTAAATCAAAGGAAGCTGATCTAGAAACTGATCTTGACAATTTCAAATTATTACTATGCTCTTCTTCCTCTACATTTAGATTATGTTTTTCAAATATTTTTTTAGCAACTAATTCTTTTTCTTCTGAACTGTCACTATTACTTAAAACACTTTTTATTGTTTTAGGATGATCGTAAATTGTATTTTCACTCGATACAGGATGAACATGTTCAATAGAAACAAATGCTTCCTCTAAATCAATATCAGAAGCATTAGAATTTAATGGACTATTTCCTACAATCGATTTTCTTAAATCTCTTTGGGTGCTTTTAGGTAACGCACTTAAATTTAAATCTTTAAATAAAGCTTTATTATCCTTTTTCTTACTTAATAATCCTCCTTCAAATTTTATATCCGTATTGAGTTGTGCCTCTAATACACTTATTTTAGTAATTAATCTTTTTAGTAATTTCTCGTGAACATGATAAAAAAATTCTAAATATTTTTCATATAAATTTATTTGTTCTTGTAAAACAATTACTTCATAATTGTAAGTTGATACAAAATTGTTAACATTTAGGCCATAATTTTGATTCGTGGTATATTGTTTTAAAGCTGCCTCTTTATCTTTTAATACATGTATTAAATAATTTACAACCGATATTATATCTTCATTTAGCTGTAAAATTAACTCAAATGGATATTGTTTAGCATCATCTAAATCATCGTATTTGGGGTATTTTTTATTCTTTAAAATTTCATTTAATTTATTATCAATTAAACTTTTTTCTACATATTCTGTTATTAATTTTAATAATTTATAATATTCTCCATACATTCGATTAATAATTGTAGAATAATAATCTTTTAAATAATTATATTCTTTCTGTAATAAACTAGTTTGAAAATAAAAGGAATCTAAACTAAAAATAAAAGATTTAACATCTGCAGTTTGTATTGATTTGGTATATGTTACAAACTCACTATACATCTCTTTTAATTTTCTTATGCGTCCATCTAAATTATCAAATAAAATAGAAATTTCTGAACGCATTTCCTTTACATTATCAAATACTATTTTCACTTTTATTAGTTTATCATCCATTTATATTTAAATAAGATTTTATTTCCAAAAAAAATAATTTTATAAATATACAGTATAAAGCAATGGAAGAAGAACAACATAATGCTGTAAATAATGATACTATTTCATTTAAAGAACAAGAATGGAAATCTGAACACGAAAATATATTAGTTGAGTGGGCAGATAAAGCAATGTGTTATAGATGGCTTCATGCAAGGTCCCATCAAGCTTATTCTAAAACTAACGCATGGTTTACAATTCCAGTAATTATAATGAGTACATTAACAGGAACAGCTAACTTTGCACAAGATCGTTTTCCCGCTGATATTAGACCATTAGCTCAAATGGGAATAGGTGCAGTTAATATATTTGCGGGTATTTTAACTACCATTGCTCAATTTTTAAAAGTAGGAGAACTAAATGAAGCACATCGTGTTAGTTCAATTGCTTGGGATAAATTTTATAGAAATATTAAAGTAGAATTAGCAAAATCACGAGAAGAAAGAATGCATGTTGGACATATGTTAAAAATGTGTAAAGAAGAATTTGATAGATTAATGGAAACTAGTCCATCAATCAACGAAAAAATTATTAAATTATTTAATGATACCTTCCCTACCAAAAAACCAATTAAAAATATGGAGCCTCTCAATCAACCAAATGATATCAAACGCCCTGAAATTTGCGATTCTTTAGTGAGCACAGCCGATATTGTATTTATTCCTAAACCTGAGGAAAAATCCTCAGGTATTTTACTCGCTAATGTTGTTAAAAATAATCAAAAGAAAATTATGGAATCTTATGAGAAAGAAGTAAAAGATTGGTGTGATAGATTTATTGAAAAACATAATCGCACACCATTAGAAAGCGAAATTTTTGATAATTTACAAGATAAAATGAATCCAGATATTCTAAATAAAATTATCAAAACAGTTTTAGAATTTTATAATAAGCCAATTATACCAGATGAAAATGTTTAATTAGAGTCAAAATAGTTAACTGATCCCGGTAAAAATCCCCAAAATAATATAATTGCAAATATCCATAGTAAATAACTACCGTAAACTTGTAATTCTATTCCTAAAAAATTCATTATTGTTGTAACTATATAATTTATAGCAATGATAGCTATAAATATTACTGCTATATGCATCATATTCATATTTTATATATAATACATATTTATTTTAAAAAAGAAATTAAATTATTATCATTTTTAAAAATCCATTCATATTTTTTTCCTTTTCTCTCTATTATAAAATTTTTTTCTTTTAAATCATTATCCATTTCTGTATCTTTCATAAAACATATGTTTCTTACATTATCTCCTTCATTATATTCACTTAAATATATTAATATACTATGCTCATTTTGACAATACTGAATAGATTTATTTTTATTTATATAATTTTTATATTTACTTTCTATTAATGTATATAATATACATGGTTTTTCACAAAGTTTTCCTTTATAAAATAAATCATCTATTTTATGGTTTTTTTTTAAAAATTTAATTAAATTTTCATCTATATTCTCTCCATAATAATGTCCATTAATTATTACATCCCATAATACAACCCAATTATTTGGTTTATTATTATTTCTTATTTGAATTATTGTATATTGCTCCTCTCCTATATATATAGATCCTTTAATGCGTTTATTTCCTTCTATGTAGGATAAGTTTTTTAAGATTACTTCTTTGTCATGTAGACAATTAATTTCATTTAAATAATATTCAATAAAAACATTATTATTGTGTTTATTCATTCTATAAATAATTATTTTTGTATTTCCTTTTTTATTTGTATCAAAAAATAGATTTTCAATATAAGGATGTTCCAATATATCATCACAAATATTTGAATAGTTATATTTTTTTTCTTCTATTTCACCTATTTCAAAAGAGTCTATTTCTTTGTTTAAGAATCCATTAAATAGATTATTCATTAATATAAATAATCTATTTACTTTAAATTATTTTTCTACTTTTCGTCTTATATTTTCTTTTACTGTTTCTTCTCTACTATTTAAAATATGTTGACTTACTTCTTTAGCCAATTCAATATCCTCTTTGAAATAATTACTTAGAGCATCTAATAAAGTTTTTTTATTTATTGCCTTTTTCGTTTTTGTCTTTGAATAAATTAATTTTCCATCATTTATATCAAAGCAATCTATTTCATTTGTCTTCATTACCTCTACTAACGACTCTGTTAATTTTTTCTTTTTTTCCCTATATCCCTTTATTTTATTTTGCAAGTCAGATATTTCATTATCTATTTGAATCCAACTTCGTATATGGGTTACTAATTCTTGTTTTGTGTCCATTAATATATATAGTAAATATATATTTAATTAATTTTATTATAATTTTATTATAATTTTATAATATAATGAATACTAAAAAAAACAGAAAATCAAAAAAAAATAAAACTTTTAAAAATAAAAACAAACCTATCTTTAAAGTATTAAATAAAAATTATAGTCTTTATGCATCCAAAAAATATTCTGGACAAGAGATTTTAAACCATTCTCATGAATTAGATTTAAAATTTCATAAAAAATGTATAACCGATAATTTAACTTGGTTGGGCACTCTTGATGTGGCCAAATCATATAAAACAGCAGATACCAATATCTATAAATGGAATACAAAAAATAAAGTTAAACTTATAGTTTTAAATAATCATAATAGACTATATTTTAAACAATTATTTTTAAAAAACAAAAATAAAATAATTAAACCATTATTAAATTTTTCACCTGATATAATACAAAATATAAAGAATAATATCAAGAAGGATATTGATATTGAATATTTAGAAATGAATAATAATGAAAAATGTTGGTATGAGTTTGCATTCGCATATGGGTATATTGATATTCATAAACAATTTAATTTCTTACGGTTTTTAAAGTATCTATTAAAACATAAATATATTAAAATTGAATTAAGAGACGGTTCATCATTATTGAAAAAAATAATAAGAGATGAATATTATTATAAATCTATAGATAAACTTCCTATAGAAAAGCAAAACCTAAATAATAGAATTAGTTTTTATAAACTAGATCAAATAGTATTAACAAATTTATGTAATTTATTACCTGCTAATATTAATGGGGTCTATCAACCAGATGCATCTAGCTTTTGGTTTCCAAATTTATTGGTTTATAAAATGAATATAGAAGAATTTGTTTTATTTAATCCTTATAAAAATTTAAAATATGATAAAGTAATTGAATAATCACCTACCTACATGATACATCATTTCCCATACTTACATTCAAATAATTCAAATGGTCATCTAAACTAGTACAATGTGTTGGTGAGCAAGAATTTGAACAAGTATTATCTTCTTTACTATTTAAATCATTACAAATCTTATATACTGAATTTTGCTCATTATACCATATTTCATTTGATATATGTAAATATCCTAAAAATTCCTCAGGAACATGTGGAACTATGTCATAAAAATGAGTCACCCTGAAGGATGGAATAGAAAAACTTGAAAAAGATTTTACAAACTCAGTATTTCCTATCCTAGGACTCCCAAAGTGATAAAAATTTATTATTTTATATTTGTTAAAATCATTTACAATATCGTAGCTAAATAATGTAGCTTCGGCAGCTCCTAATGAATGACCCGTAACACTTAATTTATCGGTGTTATATTTTTTAGATAAACTATCTAAGTTTGCTATTAAATCTGGTTTTAAATAATTATATGCTTTATAAAATCCTTTTTCTACTTGAATAGAGGAATCATTATACGGAGATATTTTTGATATTTGGATATTATCTAGCCAATTTTGGATATTGGAAGACCCTCTAAAAGCAGTAAAAATTGAATTAGTTTCACTATCAAACCCTTGGATGGCTCTAGCACCATTATTTTCAATTACATATTCTGGTTTTATGGATGACTCACATGTAATACAGTTCCACTGGGAAAGAGAAGAAACACAATAAGTTGATTGAGATAAATTTATAAAGTGTTTGGAAAGGGACTGGTCATAGGCAACACAGAGAGAAAATAATAAAAAATACAATATCATTTATATAGATTATATATAATATTTATACCTTTTTTCCTGTAAATAACCTAGAAGAAAGTAGGCGAAAATAAATTATAAATATAAACAAATACTTATAATTTGTCTGGAGAACCTGGGCATCGATCCCAGTACCTCTCGCATGCTAAGCGAGCGCTCTACCATTTGAGCTAGTCCCCCTTCAATATATTTAAATACAAATAATTATGCTAAATAACGCAATTATTTATATTCTTCCTTAATTTCGTTCGTTAAATAAGTGTTTTTACTAATAGCTCTAATGATTTTATTGGTTTCTTTTTGATCATTTTCTATATCAGTCATCGAGTTAAAAACTAGGCTAGTTAATTTGCTTTGTAAATTATCATTATCTTCCCATCCTCTATTAGCGTCTTTCCATTTATTAATCATTGTTCTTTGTTTTAAAGCTATTTTCTTTATACCCATCAATACTCCATTTAACTCTACATCTTTTTCCCATACATCATTGTCCTTTACATACATCGTCTTCCTCGATGCATCTGTGCAATGAATTGGTCGCTCCAATATATCCATATTATTTAGACCATCCGTAATCATATGGGTTATGGTCTTAGTTAAGCCATTCTCAATAGTATGGTCATAAGTTTCATTAGTAATTGGTAATGAATCAATAAAGTCCGTTAAATTCATAGCATTTTTGCAGTGTTCATTTAAAAACATTTGAATATTAAAGTTATTTGTATTATGACTATTAGTATTGTTATAACTATGTTCCGCATTCCCCTTGAGTTGTGGAAGCACTTCTAAGAACTTATGTTGAAATTCTTTATTTTCTTTTAAAAGCAATACAATTAACTCCTTGAAGTCCGCTTGATTATCTTTACAATAATCCATCACTACATTAGTCGTGTTACTATTATTACCTACATGTGTAGATGGAGGAAAAATGTCAGCAGATACTAATTTCTTTTGATATTGAAAGCAATTATTTCTATGTCTATAATAGGAACTGCTGTGATTGAACATCTTACCACAAGCACAATCATATGAATTATTGTTATTATTTTTAGATGTGGGAGCTTTTCCTCCCGTAAATGTAGCATTTTGTAGCATTTTTGTAGCATTTTGGTGTTTTGTAGTGGATATGTGTTTAATATATTGATTTTTTCTACTACATTGGAAGGAGCAGAGATCACACTTGAATTTTTTGCACTTTTCTTGTATAGCATTTTGTAGCATATATATAGCATTAGACAATTATCTCTAAATACTTTCCCAATGAAATATAAAATTTTTCAGTAACAAAATTAGAATTATTTTTTTTGAATTTAGACCATTATGGTCACAATCACTTTTTTACAACTTTTTCCAATCCTTTTTCCAAAAATCAAAATTCAACACAAAAAACCTGTGTGTTTTTTTTAAAATTCCAAATGACTTTTGAAAATTTGTGAAAATGTAAAATACCTACATATATCGTTTACACACCGATATTTTTGGCCTATTTCCTTCTCTACACTATGTAGACAACATACTACATCATCAAAATAAATATATTACCCTTTTTGTTGAAAAAGCTCGCTTGACATCAAGGCAATGTTGAGAAAACATCCTCTTGATTCCTGAATCCAAAAAACAGAAATGCATTTATCCGGAAATGAGGATAAATTCCAACATCCTAACCATAGAACCTTTTTTTCAGTAAATTAATGTAGTATAGATATTACAATACATTAATTTTTATACACTTGAAGAATGGCGTTTACAATATTCTCCTTCACCTTTAATTTTTATTCCACAAGTTTCCCCTTTTCTCTTTCCACTCTTCAAGGTAGCTTTACATAAACACATAGATTCTGTCTTTTTTTCTTTGTTGTAGGCAATTTTTTGGTGCATATTACAATAACAACCATTTGAAGAATGAAATGCCGTTTTTAGGCAAGATTTCCCTTTGTTTTTTCCTGCCTTGAAGATGTAGGAACATTCTTTAAAGTCCATACATATTTTTTCTGGTGAATTGACCCCATTAATATAGTTCATTTGATCATTCAAGCGAATATGAGGTAAAAGATGGTTTACTTTTTGCCTACAATATGGACATTTAATTTGATTAAAATGTAAACGGTTAATTTCAAGTCCTACAAACGAACCTGTCTTTTGATTCACTACTTCCTTATATAATGGAAAAAAATTAAAACTATGATTACATGGTAAAGTTATTTTGTTTTCATCTAGGGGTAAATTGGTTAATAAACAAACATTTTCTTCTTCATCATCCGATTCGAAATTTTTGAGTTGCTCAAAAAAATTTATATTATCTTGTAATATAATATTCATTTAAAGAATAATCTAAAAAAATCTTTATATCTATTTTATAATTAATGACAAAAACTTGGGGGCCATGCACATGGTTTTTATTCCACACTTTAGCAGAAAAAATAAAAGAAGAAGAATTTAACACCAAAAAAGAAGTTTTATTACACTTAATTATTCGTATTTGTGACAATCTTCCATGTCCTGATTGTGCATCACATGCTCGTCAACAAATGGCTAATTTAAATACAAATACTATCAATACGAAAGAAGATTTAAAAAATATGCTTCATTCCTTTCATAACCTTGTTAACCAGCGTTTAAATAAACCTACAATCTCAAAAGAAGAATTAAACAATAAGTATAAATTAGCTATTACTTCAAATGTAGTGCAGTACTTTATTCAAATATGGAGTAGAAGATCACATAATCCTAAGTTAATGACTGAAGATTTGCATAAATCTAGAGTTGTAACTGAATTTATAAATTGGTGGCGTCAAAATAATCATTTATTTAATCCATAAATTATTAATTATTATTTACTAATAATTTATTAACCTTGATTTGCTTCTCCAATTATTTCTCCATTCTTGTAAACAAAACATTTAAAAGTTTGTTTTTGAGGTCTTGAACATATTACATTGTTAGAAGGCTCAATATTAAAAAATAATAAATCTTCATGTCCAGATTTCCAAAGAGCAATAAAATATATAATTGCTAGTACTGTTCCAACTAAAAATCCAAGCGCAATCCCGCTAAAGTTTGTACATCCACCTGAAAGTTTGGTTCCTGCATCCAGGACTAATAAACCAGATAGGAAGATTAATACAGGAAAATTAACAGAAGAAATATACTGCATTGGCAAATATAAATACCATAATGTGAAAGATATAAACATAGTATTAAAAGCAGGGCTAATATATTCATTCAAATTTAATGGGAAATCGATTAAATTACATCCCGGAGAAGGAATTTTTTCTGGTTTTACTTTTAATGTATTCATAATAAATAAATTAATCAATGATGCTATCAAAATACCTCCTAAATAGACTAATCCTTTTATATCCGTATTAAAAAGAGATATCATTACTAGGAAAAATGATAATAATATAGGGGATATTGTTGAGAAAAAATGTAATATATTACTAAAATTTAATTGCATTGCCATGATATATATAATACCAATAGAATTAATCTTCCAAAATTATATTTAACACTTCCGATATATGTTCTACTTTATGAAATTTAATATCATCCAAAATATTTTTATCTTTGTATTTTTCTACAAAATCTTTATAGTCTTTTTCATTTTCCTTAGGGTAAATAAATTCTCTTACACCCCCTTTCAATCCTCCCAATATCTTTAAATCTAATCCTCCTATTGCTGTTATACATCCTTGTAAATTAATTTCCCCTGTTATCGCTACAGTATTTCTTATTTTCTTCCCTGATAATAAACTATATATTGCACTTGTAATTGCTGTTCCTGCACTCGGACCATCCTTTGGCACTGAACCCTCTGGACAATGAATATGAATCCCTTGTAATTTTGTTTCTTCGGCATTTTTTATTGTTTCTTTTAATTTATCTTTCTCTACTAAGGATGTAGCTAAGGTTTTGGCTACAGTCATACTTTCTTTCATTACATCCCCTTGTAGACCAGTTAATTTAAGATCAAAAAAAGATGTGCTAGGGAAGAACTTAACTTCGATAGGTATAATTCCTCCTTGACCCATGGAGTTGGCCCATAAACCATTTATTACACCTATTTGAGATTGTAGTGGTATTTTCTTTAATAAATTTTCATGATAATTTTTCAAATATTTATATTTAATATCTTCATTAGTAACCTTGATTGGTAATTGAGTTGATTCAAATGATTTTAAACAGAATAAATTTATCTCTCCAATTATTTCAAATAATAACTCTTTAAATTTTCTAATACCAGGCTCATTTGTATAATTTTCGACAACATAAATAATATTTTCATCTGAAATCTCAATACATCCTTCTAACCCCATATTTTTATAAATTTCTGGTAAAATATGTTTTCTAGTGACTATTAATTTGTCTTCTATTGTAAGATGTTCAAATTTAATTCTATGTATTCTATCTAATAAAATTTTATCAATGGCCGAAACATCATTATACGAAAATATAAATAAAGCCTTGGAAAAATCCAAATCAATACCGTTAAAATACTTATCCTGAAATACATCATTTTGAGTTGGATCAATTAAATGAGTCAATATTCCAATTATTTCCTTCCCATGTTCCGTCTTACTTACTTTATCTAACTCATCAATAAATATTATCGGATTCATACATTTATGTTTAATTAAAATGTCAACAAATTTGCCCCATTCCGACCCTACATAGGTGTAGTTATGTCCATTTAAAGTGCTTCCATTATCTTGACCACCAATAGCTATAAATGAGAAAGGTCGACATTCGCCATCATCATCCTTTAAGCAATTAGCTAATCCTTTCTTAGCAAAACTCGTCTTTCCAACACCAGGAGGACCTTCAAAACCAAAACTATATCCTGTTTGTTCCCCATTAATCCATTGGGCTAAAATTCTCTCTATTTGAGTTTTGGCTTTTTCATGACCATGAACAGCATTATTAAGATTTTCTCTCACCTGGTTCATATAATTGTTTATCTCTTTCCATTTATTTTCAATCAACTCTATTTCTTCTTTTAAAGATTGAGTTATATTTCCATTTTGAATATTTTTATTATTTAATAAATCATTTACTATTTTTTCATTATTTTTTATTTCGTTTAAAAATTCAACTATTTGTGATTTCATATATTCAATTTTTTTTCCTGAATGAATGAGTTTATGGCGTTTCAATTTATTTTGCTTGATTATATTATTAATATTGCATATATTAACAATCAAATCATTTCTTTTATCTGGTGTATATATATTTATTAAAGATTCAATTACCGAATTACCAATATTATGTATATATTTATCTTTTATTTGTTCACAAGCATTTTTTATTTCAATATTCGTATATGTAGATTTATCCATTGTAAAATCTTTATCTATTTTTTTAACTTTCTCTACAATTAATTTGAATATCTCTCTTATATGACTCATTGTATTTAATATAGGTTCTTGTTTATAAATACCAAATGGTATTTTTAATAGTCCCTCCAAATAAGTTCTTGCTTTACTTCCATTATCATCTGTTTTAGATTTTACTTCTTTTAATTTATTCATTGCTTTTTCTTTTATAGAATCTGATGCTTTCATTAAACAAATCTGTTGTTCCAAAGGTATTTTACTATTATCAAAATTAGAGAGATTGTTTGTATAAGATATAGTCTGTTTCATTGCTTCCTTAAAGAAACTTTTTATTTTCCAGGGTAAACTATCAAACAATAATGTTTGTTCTGTGGTATCTATGGTTCCATTATTATCATTCGACAATAAATCATATAATAGATAAGATAAATATTGGTATTCGTGTTCATCCGATTTTAATAATAATTGAATTAATGTCTTTCTTTGACCAAATAAATCATTATTTATGAATTCTTTTACAACTTGTGCTATTGTCTTTTGTTTGATTAATTTCACTTGATTCATATAGCCCTCATATTTTGATAAAATCTCATCTACGGAATATATTATAAATTCTTTCAATGTTAATGATTGTATATATCTCTCAAAGGATTTTTGATCATAATCTTGGATCGAATTTGATCTTTTTATTATTTTCTCTATCAATTCATTTAAATAATCATTGCTTATACATGTAGTTAAAATTTCATCCACTAAAGCAGCCACTATTATTGTTTTTTTTTCTTTTTCATTATGAAAGGCAATTTTTATACCATACACTTTTGATTGAAATGTTTTACTTGTGCGAGATAAATCAAAACAATCTAAATTATTTGATTTTTCTACAATAATAAAATCTTCAATGATTTTATTTTTTTCCAATACTTTGTCCGAATAGTTTTTTCTCTCTGTTTTCCATGGCATTACCTTAAAATTTATAGGATGCACATAAGATTCTATTAATTGATACTTATTTATATCCCAATCCATCGAACTAATATATTCATCCCCATAAACTATATTTAATAAATCCCTAATATTTTCAGTTCCGTAATTTTTAAATATACTATGCAAATCGGTCCTAATTGTTTCCAAATTATTTTTTACTTTATTCGTATTTTGTTTATTTTTTAATAAAATTAAATTATTTGATAATTCTACATATAAATGCTCTAGATTCTGAGTTGCTGTATTTAATTCATTAGCACCAATGATATCAAGTTGTTTATACTTTTGAATAGATAGTAGTGTTTTTTGAATTAATAGATTAAAATATTCAATCGTTTCCTCTAGTTGACATTTTATTGATGTTGAAGGAGACGGAGGAATATTTTTGTTGCTATTTGAGGAAATGATAATATTTTTCATTTTTATATTATAACGATTTTAAAAAAACAATTTAAATTTATTCTTATTTTTCTTAAAAAACGGCTAAATGTTGCAACCCTTTATATTGATTTTTAAACTATATTAAAAAAATGATTCTATATTATAAAATGGGTATACCAGCTTACTTCTCACATATTATAAAAAATTATCCAAATATTTTACAGAAATTTCAAAAAAAATTTCTAGTAAATAATTTATTTTTGGATAGTAATTCTATTATTTATGACTGTCTTAGAGATATTGATTATAGTGGAAATAATAATGATTATGAACGCAAGTTAATTAATGCTGTATGTAAAAAGATTGAAACTTATATACAGCAAATTTCTCCTACTAACATAGTTTATATATCTTTTGATGGTGTTGCTCCTGTTGCTAAACTAAATCAGCAAAAAAATAGACGATATAAATCATGGTTTATTCAACAATATGAACCCACAAATAAACCATCATGGGACAGCACTGCTATTACACCTGGAACAGAATTTATGAATAAACTAAACTTACAAATTAAATATCATTTTCGCACTCCTATTCCTTTTAAAGTAAAGAACATTGTAGTTTCTGGTAGTGATATTCCTGGAGAAGGCGAACATAAAGTATTTGAATATATTCGGGAACATAATGAAATTAAGGATCAAAAGACTGTTATTTATGGCTTAGATGCAGATTTAATTATGCTTACCATAAATAATTTATCTTATTGTAAAAATATGTATTTATTTCGTGAAACCCCCGATTTTATTAAAAGTATTGATAAATCTCTTGATCCTAACTACTTGTATGTAGTGGATATTCCACAATTTAAAGAACAACTTGTTTACTATCTAAATTATGACAAAGAACCTCAAAATGATGTAGAGAAAAATCGTGTATATGATTATATATTTATGTGTTTCATGCTTGGAAACGATTTTTTGCCACATTTTCCTGCTTTAAATATCCGCACTAATGGTATAGATATATTAATGGAAACATACAGAAATGTGCTT